>Ga0105091_10001053_pt1 | contig 11882 bp, 9 predicted proteins | sample PPLLak1March2015_FD_87022 | JGI IMG/M metagenome (GOLD analysis project Ga0105091, IMG submission 87022) | Freshwater sediment microbial communities from Prairie Pothole Lake near Jamestown, North Dakota, USA - PPLs Lake P7 Core (1) Depth... | ecosystem: Environmental > Aquatic > Freshwater >... | reverse complement strand
ATCGCCGCTCCCACACCGAGCGGGAAGGCGACCAGGATGGTGATGGCGATCGTCCACAATGAGCCCAGGATGGCGGTGCGCACACCGGCGTTAACCGCCTCGGACGATTGCGGCCGGGTGATGAATTCGAAAGTGAGCCAGGAAACGAAGCGCAGTTCCGCCGTTGGAAATTCATCGGCGGCCCGGCGCTTGATCTCCACCGGGCGGGTCAAAGATTCCCACAGGGTCCAGGATTCGACTACCTCATAGCGGACCACGCGTTGGATCACCAGGCTGTAGACGTTCGAACGGCTGCGTTCGGTGAAGGGCTCTTCGTTATCCAGTTTGGCTAAGGCGCTCTTCGACAGCTTCCTCCGCAGGATCTCCACCAGGGCGTCCTTGGGCAGGTCTTCCAGTGCGACTCCGCCCGCGGCCAGCGAGGCCGGATCGGTTCGCGCCTGCAAGGCCACATAGCCGGCTACCCCGTCCAGAATATTGAACAGCAGGGTAGTCAGGACCAGGATGGCGAGAGCCGTGGCGGCCTGGAAGACGAAATGCCAGGCGCGGCCGGTCCGATGTCGGAAGGACAGATTGTCCGCGAATTCCGCCGGAGGTGGTTGGGTGTTGTTCATTCGTAGACCTCCCGGAAGCGGCGTACGATCCGCTGGCTGATGATGTTCAATCCCAGTGTGAGGAAGAACAGCATCAGGCCTATGGCGAAGATGCTGTTGTAGTCGATCGAGTCGTAGCTCAGGTCGCCGCCCGAGATGCGCACGATATGCCCGGTCATGGTCTCGGCGCCGGCGAAAGGATTGAAGGTGAAATTGGGCCCGGCACCGACGGAGACGGCGACGATCATCGTCTCGCCTATGGCGCGGCTGATGCCGACGATGATGGCGGCGGCTATTCCCGAGAGCGCGGCCGGGACGACCACCTTGAGGGCCACTTCCAGCTTTGTGGCGCCCAGCCCGTAGGCGGCCTCGCGCAGGGAGCGCGGCACGGCGTTGAGGGCGTCCTCGCTCATCGAGGCGATCAGCGGCAGGATCAGCACTCCCATCACCAGGCCGCCGGAGGCCATGTTGTAAATCTGGACCACGTTGTTGCCGAAGATAGAGCGCAGCAGGGGGGTGACGAACATCAGGGCGAAATAGCCGTAGACGATGGTCGGGATGCCGGCCAGGATCTCCAGGATCGGCTTGAGAGTCTTGCGCACTTTCATCGAGGCGTACTCGCTCAGGTAGATGGCCGCCGCCATCCCCAGCGGGATGGCGATCAGCATGGCGATCAGCGAAGTGATGAAGGTGGAGGTCACCAAGGGCAGGATGCCGAATGCGCCGATGTGCGGCTGCCACTTCGTTCCGGTCAGGAAGTCGACCAGGTTCACTTCCGGGTTGCGGAAGAACGGCAGGGCTTCGTTGCCCAGCGCGACGACGATTCCCAGGGTAATGAAAATGGAAAAAGAACCTGCGAAGAACAGCAGGAACTGGATGATTGTCTCCCCGATCCTGCGGCGCTTGCGCAGCCCTTCTTTACGGGCGGGGAAGCCGATTCCATTAAGCGCAATGCTCTTTCCAGTCATGAATTCTCCCTTCGAGAACCCCCCCTCCATCCAGCTTGCTGCGGGGGGAGGGGGGGCGGGAAGGTCAACCGGGCCTACGGCTGCATGCCGACGGCGTCGGACCAGGCGTCCAGAGCCGCGTCGAGGGCCTCCTGGCTGGCCGGGAAGTAGCCGACGTCCAGGATCTCATCGTTGACGTTGGTAAGGTAGAAGTAAATGAAGCCCGCGACCTGGGGTTTCGCCCGCAGGATGGCGGCGGCGGAGTAGATGAACAGCGGGCGGGCCAGCGGATACTTGCCGTTCTCGGCGGTCTCGGCCGTGGGTTCCACACCTTCGATCGACAACACATTCAGCGTTTCGGCGTTCTCCTGGTAGTAGGCGAAGCCGAAAAAGCCGACGGCGTACGGGCTGCCCAAGACGCCCTGGACCAGAACGTTGTCGTCTTCCGAGAGCTGGAGGTTGGCGGCGGCCAGGATGGCGGTCTCGCCCTTCCCGACGTTGGCTTTGCCGTCGTCACCGGGGTTGGCGGGGGCCATGACGGCCTCGACGAAGTAGTCGAAAGTGCCTGAATCGGTGCCGGGGATGAAGCGCAGGATCGGCTCAGCCGGCCACTCGGGGCGCACGTCGGACCAGTTGACGGCGGTCGAGAAGATCAGGGCCAGTTCGGTTTTGGTAACGTCGGTAACGAAGGCGTTCTCGCTGCTGACGACCACAGCCAGGGCGTCCGTGCCGACCCGGAACTCGAGCGGTTCGCGGCCGATGACGCGGCAGGATTCGACCTCGCTGTCCTTGATCGCCCGGCTGGCATTCGCGATGTCCGTGTCGCCGTCCACGCAGAAGCGCTCGAAGCCGGCGCCGGAGCCGATGCTGTCGATGGTGATATTGCCGGTGAAGCCTTCCTCCTCAAACCGCTGCTTCATGCGCTCGGAGAGCGGGAAAACGGTCGAGGAACCGGCGGCGATGATGTCGCCGCTGACGGTGTCGGGCATGTACATCGCCAGAGGATCCTCGGTGGCCGGCCGGGTCGGTGTAACGACCGGCTCTGCCGCGGGCGCGGCGCTTCCGCAAGCGGAGACGAGCAGCGCGATAACCGACAAGCCAATGATCGGGGTTATTCTTTTCATGGTCATGTTATTTTCTCCTTGGATATTTTTTTCTCATCCCGAATCCTAGCGGATGATGGTTAATAGGTCGGCAAGGCATTGTTAACGTCTTGTTAAGGGGTACGGATTTAGTATCCACACAGGTGGATCCTCATCCCTGCGCCTGCCCTCGCGCCAGCCCCCCCCCAGAGCGATGAGCATCGGTGATCTCCCGACGCGAAGATTTCGCGAATGGGGGAAGCATTCCCGCTCGATTCTGGTTTTTGAGTGGGAATGGTTGTGGAGCGAAGGTGTTTTATGCGGGCATCCAGGGGATTTCCGCTATTAATGTCCGCTCAGCCACTGTCTATATGAGCGCCGGTTTTTATGGGTAAAGATCATTAAGGCGAAGACGCGACGGCGCCAAGACGCATTGGTTATTTCGATTGGGATTCTTTACGCCATGGTGCCTTTGCGTTATTGTGGGTTTAGTTGGTTTACATAGGGCAGTGAGGAAAAACCGGATATCGAGAAGAGGGTTGAAAAAACCAATGTGGTCTTTAGGGAAAAAACATCAAAGCAAAGCCCGCCCTGGTCGGGCTGGGCCAGGGACGCCAAGGCGCAAAGACCCAATGGTTTTGCAGACTGGTTTTCTTTCCGCCTCTGCGCCTTCGTGTATTCGCGATAAAGTTTTGATCAATGATTAATAGACACGGACGGTGGAAAAAGGGTTATTTGAAATCAATCGTAGGGAGTGTGAAGAAAAACGTGCTGCCCTTGCCCTCTTTGCTTTCCACCCGAATCCGGCCGCCGTGCAATTCGACGATATGGCGGGCGATGGACAATCCCAGCCCGGTCCCTCCGCCGGAGCGCGATTTATCCGCTTTATAAAAACGCTCAAAGATCCGCGGCAGGTCCTCCGCTGAAATCCCAACCCCGGTATCCCGGATGGAAAATTCCACTTCCCGGTCCGAAGTCCGGGCGGAGACAGTAATCTTCCCCCCGGCCGGCGTGAATTTGACGGCGTTGTGGATCAGGTTCATCATCACCTGCTCGATCCTCCCGGAATCGGCGGATACCGGCGGCAGGGTTTCCTGCGTATCATTCGTGAGCGTCAATCCACTGCGTTCGGCAAGCATCTGGAGCCTTTGCGCCGCACTGCTCCACATGGATCTCGGATCGGTTGGCTGCAACGTAAGCGGCACTTCGCCGGATTCGATCTGCGAGAGTTCGAGCAATTCGCGAACGGTCTGGTTCAACGTGTCGATTTCCGTCTGCATCAGATCGAGAAAGCGGCCGGCGGCGGAGGGATCCTCCATGGCGCCGTCGTGCAGCGTCTCGGTCAGGGATTGGAGCGATGCCAGCGGCGTACGCAGTTCGTGGGAGATATTGGCGATGAAATCGCGCCGGACGGTCTCGAGCCGCCTGAGGCGGGTCAGATCCTGGAAGAGAATCAGGATCGACCCCCGCAGGGATTCGCCGAGCGGGGTGGCCACCGCCTGAAGCGGCAATTGTTCCTCCCCGATTTCCACCGTCGTCGAATTCGGTTTCCCGCTGTCACGGCATTCCTTCCACAATTCGATCAATCGGTGGTGACGGAGGATTTCCGCCGCCGACCGCCCAGGAGCCGTGTCCACCTCGACCCCCAGCATGTGCCCGGCGGCCGGGTTGAGGAGGAATGTCTTCCCCTGTCCATCGAAGATCGCGACTCCGTCCGACATCTGGGCGAGCACGGCGGCCGATTTGCCGCGCTCCGTCTGCAGCGATTCAAACTGCGTGCGCAGGCGTTCGGTCATTGTGACGAAGGCGGCGGTCAGCTGGCCGATCTCGTCGCGCCCGGCGGGAAGGAGGGTGGTGTGAAGCTCCCCGGCCGCAACCCGGCGGGCGGCATTGGTAAGCTTCCCCAGCGGACGGGTTGCCCGGTCCGCCGCCAGGAAAGAGAGGACCAGTGAAAGGAAAGCGCCGACCCCCATCGCAATGAGCAATGTCGTCTGCAATCGGACGATGGCGGCATCCACGGCCGAAAGCGGCATCGCCAGCCGGACGATGCCCGAAGGCTTGGTCCCCGATCGGATGGGCACGGCGACGTACAGCGTATTGATCCCGGTCGTGGCGCTGCGCCGGATATTGGAACCGGTTCCCTGCGTTATTGCCTGATGCACCTCGGGACGGGTCAGGTGGTTGTCCATCGTTGCCGGATCGGCCTCTGAATCGCCCAGGACCGTGCCGTCCATTTCGACGATCGTTAACCGCAGCCCCAGGCTGGCGGCTTTCGTTCGCGCAAATTCTTCCACGGCCGAAGGGGAGGTGCCGGTTTGGAGGGATTCCGTTTCCGCGGCGAGCAGGTCGCACTCCGCCTTGAGCCTGGTTTTCAGCGTCTCGAGGTATGCATCCCGTTGAAACCCCGAGAGGAACAGCAGCAATCCCGAAAGGATGGCGATGAACAGCCCGAGCTGCGGGATCGCGATTTTCCAGCGGATGCTTTGGAGGTCGGGGAGTTTCATTTAACCCTCGAAGCGGTATCCTGCCCCCCGCACGGTCACCAGGCGCACGGGGTTCGCCGGATCGGGTTCGATTTTCTCCCGCAGCCAGCGCACGTGGACGTCCACCGTCCGGCTGTCGCCGGTGTATTCCCAGCCCCAGACCCGCTCGAGGATCTGCTCGCGGGAAAGGGCCTGCCCGCGGTGGCGGGCGAAGTAAAGCAGCAGTTCGTACTCCTTTGGCTTGAGGGGAAGGGGATTCCCGTTCCGGATCGCCTCGCCGCGGGCGATATTAATGGAAAGGTCGCCGCTGACGATGGGCTCCTGCGGGGGCACTTCGTCCGGCGCGGGATTTTTTTCCTCCCGGAACAGGCGGACCCGACGCAGGTGCGCCTTGATGCGCGCGACCAGTTCGCGCATATGGAATGGTTTGATGATGTAATCGTCCGCCCCCATTTCGAGCCCGACGACGCGGTCGATCTCATTTTCGCGGGCGGTGAGCATCAGGATCGGGACGTTCATCTTCGCCCGCAGCCTGCGGCAGACTTCGAAGCCGTCGATCCCGGGCAGCATGATATCCAGGAGGATGATATCGGGATTCTGCTCGGCGGTGGCTTCCAGCGCCTTTACCCCGTCCGCGACGGCACGCACCGCAAACCCTTCGCGTTCCAGCGTATACGCGAGGGTTTCCCGCAGGGCGGTCTCATCTTCCACGATAAGTATTTTTTCCGGCATGGCATTTCCGATGGCAGTATAATGAAGACATGACAAAGGCACAAGTCTGGGCACTCATCATCGGTATTCTGGTCATCATCGCCGTCGCGGTGGGGCTGATCGTGACCGCCATCCGCGCGCCGTTCGAGAGCGCCGCCGGTTTGCCGGGCGAGATCTACAAGCAGATCGAGGGCATCACCCACCCGACCCCGACCATCTACCCGGATCCGGTCACCGTGGTGAAGGAGATCCGTTCGCTTTCGCGGCTGGAGACGGTGCAATACACGGTCGAGAAGGTCATCACCGCCGAAACTAACCAGGGCCCGTTCGGGTTCCTCTTTGGCGACAAACTGCTGCTGGTCGCGCACGGGACGGTCGTAGCCGGCATAGACCTGGGCCGGCTCGAACCGGGCGATGTCCGCATCGATGCGCAAGGGGTGGTGTATATGGTCATCCCGGCCGCGGAAGTTTTTATCGCGACTTTGGATGAAGACAAAACATACGTCTACGACCGGGATACCGGTCCTTGGGCCTCGGGGGTGAAGGACTTGGAGAGCGCGGCGCGAAAGGCCGCCCAGGACGAAATCCTGAACGCGGCGCTGGAAGACGGGATTCTGACGACGGCGCTGATCAACGGAAAAGCCTACCTGCAGCGGTTTCTGACGTCGCTCGGGCTGGAAGACGTGGTGTTCATCGACGCCACGCCGGTTCCGCTGGATTCCACCTCGCCGCCTATCCCGACGGTAAGCGCAACTCCCTAAGACAAGACCATCCCATCCCACCTCCCCTTGTCCCTCGCATTGCTTGGGACGTTCCCCTCCTCCCTTCCCGTATTACGGGAAGGGAGGAGGGGATGGGGAATTGGGATGGAATGGAAAGGAGCCCCGTGAAAAATTTTCGCACCCCGACCCTGCTGTTCGCTCTCTTCCTGGTTTCCTTTGCCTGCAACTTCCCCGGAGCCGAAACGCCGACTGTCGGATTGCCTGCCGGAGGAACCCCGACCGCCACGCAAACGCCCTTCCTGGAACCCACTGTCGCGGTTCCGCCGCTGACGGCGGAGATGCTCCGCAATGGCACCTACCTGCTTCCGGAATCCGGGGAAACGGTGACGCTGGTGGATGGCAAATACGACCGCGCCGAATCGATGGAGAATATCCTGCACGTGACCCTCATGGATCCGATCGCTTTCGGCGACTTGAACGGCGACGGCGCCGAGGACGCGGCGATCGTGCTCTCGGAGAATATGGGCGGGACGGGTTTCTTTATGTCGGTGGTGGCCATCCGGAATAACGGCGGATCGCCGCTTCAGGGTCCATCGCGGTTCCTCGACGACCGGGCGGCGCTCAACGGGATGGTCGTCATCGGCGGCCGGATCGTCGTCGACGCCATGATCCACAGCTTTGATGATCCGCTCTGCTGTCCGACGTTCCCGGTGGTGGAGACGTTGCGTTTGATCGGGGACAGGCTCGTCCTGACGCGGTTCACCTCGCGCACCCCGGTCGACACCGAGCGGGCGATCACCATCACCGGCCCGGCCGAAGGCGCTTCGGTGAGCGGCTCGGTCCAGCTTATCGGAACGGTGACCATCTCGCCGTTCGAGAACAACCTCGTTTACAGGATCTACAATTCGGCCGGCGCCGAACTGAGCGCGGGGTCCTTCCTGGTCGATTCCGAGGGGATGGGAACACCGGGGACTTTCAACGTAACGATCAGCCTGGCGGGAATTCCGGCCGGCGCATCGGTCCGCCTGGAAATCTCGGACCTCAGCGCGGCGGACGGTTCGACCTTTGCGATGGATTCGGTGGGGTTGATGGTGACGTAAAGGGCTGCCGGTTCATGCCCGGCAGGTCCATTCCTCGCTTTCGTATTTCGCGCGCGCCAGTTCATCGGCGCGCGTTTTTTACGAGCAGGATCCAATAGTTTTACATTGTGGAAAGAATTAGTAGGAAAAAAATAAAAAGAACGGATAGCCACAAAGGGCACAGAAAGAATTTAACACGTTCTTTGTGCTTTTTGTGCCTTTTGTGGCAAATATTTTCCAATAATCCCCATGAATGGGTGGCTGCTGGAAAAAATCCCTAAACCCGGTTCGTCCATTCCGCGGTTCCGTATTTCCCGCGTGCCAGTTCATCGGCGCGCGTTTTTTCTTTTTCCGTCAGCCCCTCACGGCAAAACTCGAATCCGAACTCGTCCACGAAGCCGCGCCCGACGGCATCGGCCGCCTCCTGCCAGGATACCTCGCGCCCGAGCAGAACGCAAAGCGTGGCGGCGCGGCGGCGGACGCGTTCCGGCGGAATTTGCGGGCCGGAGAGCGCCTGCAATATGCGGGCGAGATCGCCGCGCAGCGGGAGGGCGCCGTGCTGCAGCACGCCCCCCAGACGGCGCGCCTGCGCGCTGCCGATCAGCTTCCGGCCGCCGGCCGAGATCTCATACTGGGAGGGGATTTCGAAACAGACCGGATTGCCGGCCGCCCGGCCGCGCTGGCCGGCGTCGGGCTGCACCTCCGCTCCGAGCAGCCGCAATCCGGCAAGCAATCCGAGGCTCAGACGCCGGTAGCTTTCCAGCACACCGCCCTGCATCAGCGGGTGGTTTTCCGGCGCGGTGATCGAATAGGTCAGCTCATCGGTGTGCAGAATCGCCCGCCCGCCGGTCGGGCGGCGCACCAAGCCCCAGCCCAGGCGTTGGAGCGCATCCCGGTCGGAGTCTGAAGCCGGTTGGGCAAACCCGAGCGAGAGGGTGGGCGGCTCCCAGGCATAGAAGCGCAGGGTGGGCAGGCTGCGCCCGGCCGATGTTTCTTCCAGCAGCGCTTCGTCGACGGCCATGTTGCGCGCGCCGTCGCCGGGAGGATCGAGGAGCAGGCGCCAGAGATTCGGATTCATGAGGGGAATTATATCTGTCCTAACCCCCTCACCCCGCCGAAGACGCGGAAAGTCACCGCAACCTCGGCACCCCTCTCCCCCTTCTCCCTTCGCTCCGCTCAGGGACAGGCCCGTAAGGGGAAGGGGGAGAGGGGAGTCTGAGACCTGGAGTTCTTCCAGGTCGAAGACGGGGTGAGGGGGTTAGGACAGGGTTAGGTCGGGTATAATCCCGCCACCACGAACAATGACCCTTCGCCTGGCGCTGTGTTTCCTCTTTCACCAACCTCTGGGCGAGCATGCGGAGCGGGCCGGCCGCATCTGCTATCGCGGCGTGCTGGACGTGCTCCGCAACCACCCCCGTTTGAAAATCAACCTGATGCTCTCCGGCACGCTGCTGGATGCGCTGTGCTGGTTCGATCCGCCGTTCCTAAATGCGGTGCGGTCCGGTTTGCAGGACGGCCGCTTCCGGCTGCTGGGCAGCACGTACGCGCAGGCGCTCCTGCTGGCGCTCGAGGACGTGGATATCGCGCGCCAGATCGCGGTGCACCGCGCCACGCTGAAAAAATTTTTCGACGCGGAGCCGGCCGCCTTCTGGAGCCCCGAGCGCAACTGGGCGCCGAAATTCGCCCCGCTCCTGGCGGACGCGGGATACCGCTGCCTCGCGCTGGAAAGCGATGCGCTGCGGGCGGCCGGGGCGGCGGCGCCGTTTGTGCACCGGATCCAAAACGGCAACGGGCTGCGCGCCGCCTGGGAAGATTCGCGGCTGCGCGACTGTCTGGATTTCGCCGCATGGTTCCGGCGGCGGGATGTCTTCGAATCCGCAATCCGCGGTTGGCGGCGCCATCCGGACGCGGCCCGCCTCTTCCCGGTGATCGCCGAGGACGCCGGAGCCTTCGGCTTGTGGGGCTATGACGCGGGCCTGGATCCGCGAGCGGACGCGGCCGGGTTGGACGAGCTTCTGGATTGGGTCGGGCGCGAGGAAGGCCTGGCGTGTTCCTTCCTGGAGGATGCTCCGGAGCCGGAGGCGGAGCTTATCCTCGCCAAGCCGGTATGGGGAAAGGCGCTGGATCGCGAATTGGCGGATCCGGAATCGCCGCTGCATGAGGAAGGTTACGGGGATTGGAATGATTTTCTCGCGCGCGCCCCGCGGCTGCAGCATTTCCGGAAGATGCACATCGCCGCGCGGATGCGGATGGCCACCGCCGAAGCAGCCCTCGCCGCGATCAAAGCCGCCGGCCCGCCCCCGGCCGGGTTGAACCCCGGCGTCGAATTGTTCGCGCTGGCCGAACGCGTGTACTCCGCCCATCAGGACCGGTTCGGGGCGGTGGGCGTGGGCGGACGCGGAGATCCGGCCTGGGAGGGGATCGGCGCGGCGATCGCGGTCGCCAATGCCGCCGAGCTCGCCGTCACCGCGCCGCGCTCGGGGGTCGAAGCGCACATCGACGATCTGACCGGCGACGGGGAGGATGAAATTCTCTTGCGCAACGGCGATCAGACGGCGATCCTCTCGCCGTACGGCGGGCGGCTGCTGCAATGGGTCGATCTCCGCCGCGGGGAATTGCTCGTCGGAAATCCCCTGGCCGTTCCGACCGGATCGCTCCTGATCGAGGCCAAGCCGCCGGATTTTGCGCCCCTGCCGGACGACTGGCTGCCGGAAGCCGGCGACCCGCTGCCGGAAATGCGGCCGGAAGGCGGCGAGCCGCGGCTGGCCCGGCTCTCGGCGGAAAATCTTCCGGAACCGCTCGGACCGCTCCCGGTCTGGCCCCGGCTGCGCTCGGCGGGATTGAAGCCCTCCCTCCCGGCCCGGCGCCGCGCCTTGAACGATTTCTTCGCGTTCGACGACGGCCCGGAGGAGAAATCCGATCCGCGCCTGGATTTCCGGCTGGCCGACGGGGCGGTGATCTTCCTGCGGTTTTTCGGATACCGCCTGCGAATGGTCAAGCGCGTGAGCCTTACGCCGCGCGGCGTGCACGTGACCTACCGATTCCGCAATGTCGACATGCGCGCGGTGCGCGTCCGCTTGCGGCTGATTTCGGAAGTCTGCCCGGATTACCGGACGGTGCTCGAATCCCCCGGCCCGGTTTTCGAACCGGTGACGGTCGGGGCGCGGCGCTCGCCCGGATTGAAAAATATCCGCACTGGAAATGTGCTCGCCAGCCACATCTCCCGGCCGGATCTTGAACCGCCCCAATCCGCGCCGGGCATCCTGGCGTGGGAACTGACACAGACCATCTCCTTTACGGTCGAGCCCGGCCGGACGGAAGTGGTTGTGGCGCGGTTGAATCTTTTTCCCGCCGGGAAACCCGAACCAGACCCATCGCCTGCAGCCGGGATGGAAAAACAGCTCCAATAAAACGTAGGGTGGGTTGACGACATGGTGCGGATTATGCTCCATACGCTAACCCATGTCGTCAACCCACCCTACATCTCACGCGCTTCTGTGCCAAAAAAACAGCGGAGACCGGCGGTCTCCGCTGTTTTGGTCTATCCGGTTATTCGTCCGCTTAAGCCACGCCGAGGCTCATGCCGCGCGCCTGAAACGCACGGGTGTGGGTCTTGGCGTACACCCGCGCCTTTCCACCGGAGGTCAGCGCGGCAAACACCGTCTGGTCTTTATCCATGCTCCAGCCGCCGCCGGTGATGACCTGCCCAGCCGGGCAGACGACTTTGGCCAGGCCGGATGCGCCCGGGGCGAGGTCCTTGTCGCCGGTCATTATCGTGACGGTCACCGGCGCGCCGGAAAGGTTTTTTTAATATTCCGAGCAGGTTTTTATCCTCGAGGAAGAATCCACGAAGATCACAGAGGGACACGGAGATAAATTCAACAAAGGGGCAAATTCGGGAAAAGAAAGAACAGCGGCGCCGGAGAGGCGCCGCTGTATCTCAAATCACGGAAATCGACGCAATGGTCAGGGTGTCCAACAGATTGCGTAGATGTTCATCAGCGCTCCGCCGCCGCCGGCATTTCGGGAGAAAACGTTCCATTTCGAATGGTCGGCCGATTTCCGGGAGGAGTTGTAGACGGTCAGGTTGTTGCTGAGCGCGTATCCTCCGCCGGTAACCAGCTTTCCGGCCGGGCACTGCGCTTCGCCGCCGCTGCTGCTGCCGCCGGAGACTGTGATCTGCTCCCCGACCTGGCTGGTGCTTCCGCCCGCGCCGGAAAGGCAGATCGCGTAGATGTTGAACAACGCCCCCGCGCCGGAGTTATTCT
>Ga0105091_10001051_pt1 | contig 11890 bp, 9 predicted proteins | sample PPLLak1March2015_FD_87022 | JGI IMG/M metagenome (GOLD analysis project Ga0105091, IMG submission 87022) | Freshwater sediment microbial communities from Prairie Pothole Lake near Jamestown, North Dakota, USA - PPLs Lake P7 Core (1) Depth... | ecosystem: Environmental > Aquatic > Freshwater >... | reverse complement strand
GAAATATGATTCTGCAGAATCTGTGCTGCATTCGTATGCAGTACAATTCCTCCTCTTTTATCGAGCTTCCCGAATTTGATCCCAATTCTTTCAAATATGCCCCGGTTTTCATCTTCCCAGCTGCCGGTTATAAAATAGATATCGTTTCCTTTCATTAAAAATTTATATCTCTCAAAAACTTCACGATTTATACCGAATTCATTTTCCAACTGAATTATGAAATTTTTTAATTCCTTGTGATTATGATAGTACAACCTTAACTGAGTATCTTTAATCTTTTCGGGTTCAGGGTGATCAGTTGCTCCTGTTTTGCGGATCTTTGCAATAAAAAATCCTTCGGAATTTACTTCCCATGGTAAAATTCTTTTAGTCTTCGATAACTCCGGATTAAGTTTTTCTCCCTTATAGAAAGTGAAGCCTTCAGTTGATTTAACCGGAAGATCAAAATCGATTAATTCTACAGGGTATTTTTTTAAAATTTTATTAATCAGCAATTCATTCTCTTCCACGGTAATTGTACAGGTAGAATATACAATTTCTCCCCAGGTCTTAAGCATTTTTACTGCACCTACAAGCAGCTTCATCTGCAGCTCTGCTAAACCGGCTGATCTTTCAACCGACCACCAATCGCTTATTTCAACTTTTTTCTGCATAATCCCCAGACCGCTGCAGGGCGCGTCAACTAAAATTTTATCGAAATGATCATGATAAATTCTGCTGAGCCATTCTCCTTTATGATGGATTACCCCTGCATTTACAGTATTCATTCTATCGATATTAAAGACTAGCATTTTTACTCGGTCAATCTGTATTTCATTGGCGATCAGTGTACCGCGGTTATCCATTATCTCCGCCATCTGTGTTGTTTTAGAGCCGGGAGCGGAACACAGATCCAAAACGGTTTCCGAAGATGAGGGATTTAAAATTAATCCCGGAAGCATTGAAGACAATGACTGAATGTAGTAGAAGCCGTTAATATGCTCGAGGGTTTTTCCTAAATTTTCATTACCTGAAATCACAGCCAGGCAGCCCGGAATTCCGGGGCATGATTCCGTTTTAATCCCGTAGTCCCGGAATAATTCCGCACTTAATTTCTCTCTATTTGCTTTTATTTTATTGACGCGGATATACTGGGAGGGTTCGCCGGAAATGAATTCAACATATTTTTTTGCGGAATTTTCGCCCCATAGATTTTTTAAATAATCAAAAATTCCGCTGCTAATTTCTTTCAAATTTTATTAATACCTGACTAAGTTTAAGGCTCTGAAAATTTCATTCACCACAAAATCGGAATTTTTATCCTGAAAATTTTTTTTATATTCCTTATCTATTAAAAGAACAATGGAATCCAGATACTTTTCATAACCGGATAATAAAGATTTTATTTCGTCCGCGTTTTCAGGGATTTTTATTCTGCAGTTTTTATTTCTGCCGGCATATACAATATATTTTGCCTGGTTATAATTTTCCGCCTGCAGAACATAACTTCCGTCTGTTGTAATAATTTCAATCTTGCCGAACAATTCTGTCCCGATTAATAATGATTTCGGCGGGAGATTAATTTCATGAAAATCCTTTATTTCCCTGAAATCTTCCGGGAAAGATTTTAATCCTTCAGACAAAATCTTATTGGTCAGGGATGCAATAAATTCTTTTTCGGTCAATTTAGCTACTATCGAAATTATTTATTTCAGGATTCCAGTATACGTTTATAATATTCCTCATACTGCGGAATGATCTTGCTTTTATCAAAAAATTCAACAGCCCTGCTGCGGGAGTTTTCAGAAAAGAGATTATATTTTTTTTCATTTGCAAGAAGATCAACTGCATACCTGGCCATCCTTTCGATGTCCCCGATTTCAGCTATATAACCGGTCTCATTATGTTTAATTAATTCCGGCATACGTCCCACGCTTGAGCGTACAACCGGCAGCCCGCAGGCCATTGCTTCCAGCGCCGATAACCCGAAGCTTTCCGATTGAGAGGGAATGAGGAATAAATCCGCACAATTTAAAATATCAACGAGACCATCCTGCTTCCCAAGGAATTTAACATGCTCATAAAGGTTAAGCTGGCGGCTTAAGCGCTCACATTCTGATCTGTCAGGACCATCCCCCACCAAAACTAATTTCACCGGAACTTCCTTAATAACTTTATCCAGGATTTTAATTGTATCCATTACTCTCTTTACTCCCCTGAAATTCGAAGTATGGATCATGACTTTTTCATGCTTTGGAGCAATACGTTCTTTCAGGCAGTTTTCCTTCTTAGGTTTAAAGACTCCCGTATCAACAAAGTTCGGAATAACAACAATATCTTTGTCTATATAATAATTAGTTATAGTTTTCTCTTTTAGGAATCTTGAAACCGCAGTAACGCCGTCGCTTTTTTCAATGCTGAACTTTACCAGAGGAAGGAATGAGGGCTCCAGCCCGACTAAAGTAATATCAGTACCGTGCAGAGTTGTTATTACTTTAAGGTCTTTTTGACCAAGGAGCATCTGCTTTGCAAGATAGGCACTGGTCGCATGAGGAATAGCATAATGAACGTGGAGCAGGTCGAGGTTTTCATACTTTGCTACTTCAACCATTTTGCTGGCAAGAGCTAAGCTGTAAAGCGGAAATTCAAATAAAGGATAGCTGCTCATTTCAACTTCATGAAAGACTACATTTTCAATAAAGTTATTTAAGCGGAATGGAAGCGCATAGCTGATAAAATGAATTGTGTGCCCTTTAAGCGCTAGGGCTTTGCCGAGCTCGGTCGCAATGACCCCGCTTCCTCCATAGGTAGGGTAACAGGTAATTCCGATTTTCATACTTGTACTAATTTTATTTAATTTTGATTAAATGCAAGCGCCATATGTATGATAAAGGATGAGACAAATATATATAATTTATTCTATACCTAATTTTAGCGGCAAAGAGCAGCATTCACAAATGGTTTTATTTGATTTACTAAACAAATTCAATTTCAATTTCCGCACAGAAATTTTCCGCAGGGAAGTTGAAGATTCTTTTTACTCAAATAAAAAACTCCGGCTGCCGCAGGTAAATTATATTACATTTGATACAATAAATAATTTTAAGCAAAACTATCCCTTCAAATTTTATAAAAACCCGGACGATTATAGGAATGCCGCGGAAATTCTTAATGCTATAGAACCGCAGAATGAGATTATTTGTCATGCTGATAAAATAGTTGAGAACAGATATAATTTATTCTGTTCAGGGGAAGAATGCTTGGGAGAAAAAATTAACTGGCACTATGATTACAAAGGGAAATACGAATGGCGGAAAGATCTCGGCTGGCGCGGTAATTTTTTTAATTTTCCTAAAGGCGCGGATATTAAATTTCCCTGGGAGCTTGCCAGATTTCACCAGGGTTTGAAGCTCGGGAAGGCATACCTTATAACTGGGGATGAAAAATATACCGATAAATTCTTAAATCTCTTTTCGGATTTTTTTGCCGAAAACCCGTTCTGCACCGGGGTAAACTGGCTTGATTCTTCCGAAGCGGCAATCCGGCTGATTAATATCCTCTTCAGCTTTTCCTACTTTATGCAGTCATCCAAAGTCGATGCGGAAGTTATTAATTCTTTGATAGATTTTTCACTGCAGCATTCAATATTCATAGAAAATAATTTATCATATGACCGGCACAGAGACAATAAATATCTGATTAATTTGATAGGCCTTCTATTTTCAGGACTGTTTTTTCGTGAAGTTAATTACGGGAAAAAGAATCTGCACTTCGCCCGGAATGAGCTTGAACATGAAATACGTCTCCAGGTTTATGAAGACGGAGTAGCACGCAGGCAATCGATTCCATTTCATTCAATAATTCTTGAAACTTTTTACCTTGCTGATGTATTCGGTGCCAAAGCCGGCATTAATTTCAGCAGGGAATATAGAGAAAGGCTCCGCAGCATGTTTAAGGTTCAATCGGCTTATATAAGAAATGACGGATCAGTTCCTTCAGCAGGTGATCAGATCAGCAGCCGAATCCTGGATGTAAATCTGCATCATGAAACGGATTATTCCTTCCCTCTTCCTGCAGGGGCAATGATTTTTAAAGAAGCTGATTTTAAGCTACATTATCCGGTGATTACGGCTGAAGTTCTTTTTTTATTTGGAATTAAAGCTCCGGATGAATATGAGAAGATTATCGAATATGAAGAAAAAAAAATTTCCGAAAAATCTATAGGATTTCTGAAGGGGGGGCATTTTATATTTAGAAAAAAAGATCTGCATTTTTTTATCGATGCAGGCGAGCTCGGCAAGGATACAAACGGCGCTCATGTCGATATTTTCAGCTTCGAACTTTTTTACAAAAATGCCAAAATAATTGTCGATCCGGGCACATTTTCTTATTATGCGGATAAAGAGCTCCGGAACAAGCTGCGATCCGACCTAAGTCATAATATTTTCTGCATTGACGATGAACCTATCTCCAAGCCGGAAGGATTGTTCATGATAAATGAAGATTTGACCAAGCCAAAAATTTTGGAATGGGAATCCTCGGACAGCGAGGATATTTTGGCGGCACAGCATTACGCTTATACACGGCTTCCGGATCCTGTAATATGCAGGAGAAGTTTTCATTTTTTAAAAGAAAAGAATCTAATTAAAATTAAGGATGAATTTTTCGGAGGTAAAAAACATAAAGCCGTTTTCAATATTACTTTTCATCCGGATGTTGAATTGATTCAGCAAAATATAAATGAATATACTGCTGCAAATAAGAATGCAATGATAAAAATCAGGTTTCATTCATCCTCCGAATATTTTTTTACTGCAATACAGGAAGCTTATTACTCAAAAGAATATGGGTGTTTGGCTAAAACAAAAAAGATTTATACAATTTCAGAGGAGAAATTTCCTTTCTTTATGATAACTGATATTGAATTAATTTAGATTTAAATAGAGTTCAAGAGATGAAATTATTGATAATAGGACACTCCGTTGAAGATCATGTAGATCAGAGCGGGATCATTCAAACAAAACCCGGAGGAATATACTACAGCGCAGCTGCGCTGGGAAATTTCAAGGATCCGGAGGATGAAATATATTTGTGCACTTCGGTTAGCGAAAAAAATTACAGCTTATTCAAAAGCGTTTATGAAAAATTTAATACAAAATACCTGCAGTTTATAGACTCAATTCCTTTTGTTTATCTTAAAATTCAGGAAAAAGGTGAAAGAGAAGAATGCTACGGCAGCTTAACCGGCAACCTGGATCTGAATTTAAAAGAGATTGATTCTTTTGACGGAATTTATCTGAATATGATTACAGGGTATGACATTTCTTTAAGCCAGCTAAAAGAAATCCGGGAAAAATACAAAGGGCTGATTTATATGGATGTTCATACTTTTTCCCGCGGAATAGATGAAAATATGAAAAGGCATTTCAGAATAATACCGGAATTCAAGCTTTGGACAAAATTGATCGACATAATTCAGGTTAATACCTATGAACTGCTAACTTTAAGCAGCCGACAAAACGCAGAAGAGATCATTGAAGATGTTTTAGATGCCGGGCCCCGTTATTTAATCGTTACAGAGGGGGAATTAGGCTCATCGATATATATGATGAAAGAAAATAATCTCTGCTCAATCAGCCGGCCCGCAATTAATGTCGAATCAAAAAACAAAGTGGGGTGCGGAGATGTGTTCGGAAGTATATTTTTTTACAGTTATCTTACTACAAATAATATTATTAGATCGCTCGAGGCTGCAAACATTGCAGGCGGATGCGCCGCATCGTATAAAGGTTTAGAGGAATTTAAGAATTTAAAAAAAGATGTTGTCGCGGGACTTAATTAAAAAAAGAATTCTGATTGTAGGCTCAAACGGTATGCTCGGGCAGAGGCTAATTAATTTTTTTGTTTCCCAAAACTGCAGTGAACTCCTCGCCTGTTCGGTTGAAAATGAACCGGTAATAAAAAAAACGGATTATGCTCAATGCGATATTACTAAAAGGGACCAAGTAAAAAATGTAGTACTTAATTTTTATCCTGATTTCATAATTAATGCGGCAGCCTACACGAATGTAGACCGGAGCGAAACGGACAGGGAAACGGCCTGGAAAATAAATGTTAAAGGAGTTGAATATTTAGCGGAGGCTTCCAGGGTCCTGGATGCACATTTGATTCATATTTCTTCCGATTACATTTTTGACGGATTAAAAGGTCCCTACAGCGAAACAGCACTCCCCAACCCCGTTTCGTATTACGGAAGGACAAAGCTTGCCAGTGAAAATGTAATGAAAATCAGCGGAACAATTCATACTATTTTAAGAACAAATGTATTATTCGGAAGAGCTGAAGAAAACCGGCCTGACTTTGTGAGGTGGGTAGTGCAAATGCTCCGCTCCGGCCAAATGATCAGAATTGTTACCGATCAAATAAATAATCCTACATACGTTGGGGACTTAGTGCAGGGAATTAATAAAGTAATTGATTACAGAAAAGAAGGAATTTATAATATCGGCGGAAGAGACTTCCTTTCACGTTTCGATTTTACAATGGAGATTGCGGAATTCTTTGAGCTTGACAAAAGTCTTGTAAAGCCGATTTTAACGGAAGAACTGAAACAGCCCGCAAAGAGACCGTTAAATTCCGGTTTGCTTACACTGAAAGCGGAGACCGAGCTTGGCTTTAAGCCTCATTCGATAAAAGAAGTGCTTTCAATAATGAAGAAAGAACTTTCGCTGTAGCACAGATTAATAATCTGTGTTACAATTCCGTCTGGCTTATCAATAAACTTCTGTACTGACTAAGGATTCTTGATTTGGATATAAAACCAATATATTTTTTCCCGTTTACGACAGGCAGATTCCAGACATTCAGCTCGTCTATTTTCTTAACCATATCATATATTTTTTCTTTCACATCTATTACTGCAGGAGGCTTTGTCATCATATCTTTTGTTAAAAGAAGATGATATAGATCCCTTTCAAATATAATTTCACGTACATCATCCAGCAATACTATTCCCACTAGATTACCCTCATCATCAAGAATGGGAAATACATTTCTTTTGGACTGCTCAATTGCATCAATCAGTTTAATCAGGGGATCATTCTGATTTAAAGCTATATAATCTTTTTCGATCAGCTTGCTCAATTTAAGATTTTCAAGGATCATCCTATCCCGGTTATAAAGAATAAATTCGCCCCGCTCCGCTATCGCTTTAGTATAAACAGAAAATGGTTCAAAGTATGCCGTGATAAAATATGAGAGTGAAACAACAACCATAAGGGGTATAAACAGAGCATAACCTCCCGTTATTTCGGCAATAAGAAATATTGCAGTTAAAGGAGCATGAATCACACCGGCTAAAATACCGGCCATTGCCACAACTATAAAATTTACTTCAATCAGATTATGCATGCCTGAAATATTGACTATCCTGGAAAAAAGGAATCCGAAAAGTGCACCGATAAATAATGATGAACCGAACATTCCTCCATTTCCCCCTGAATTAACCGTTATGGAAGTTGCTATTACTTTCAGCATCATTATGACAAACCCGTAGACAAGCAGGAAGTAAATATTATTCTGCTCTTTCCAGAAAACGCTGCGGTCGAACAGCACCTGGTACTTCCCATTCAATATTGCTTCAACAATATTGTATCCTTCGCCGAAAAGAGCCGGGAAAATAAAAAGCAATATTCCGAGTGCAAGACCCCCGGTCAAAGCTTTGAGATACGGCCTGCCGCGGGCTTTGTAAAATTTTTGGAATCCGGTATAAACTTTAATTATATACAGGGAAAGCAGGCTGCAAAGAATGCCTAAAGCAATATAATAAGGGAGCGAGTTTATCTCCCAGGTATTCGTAATTAATTTAAATGGCTGCCCGCTGTAAAGAGCTTTTGATATTACTGTTGCAGAAGCGGAGGAAATTAAGATAGGAATGAAGCTGGGGATTGCCAATTCGGTTACAAGTATTTCAATTGCAAAAAGGACGCCTGCAATCGGGCTGTTAAAAATTGCTGCAATTCCGCCTGCGGCTCCGCAACCTAGAAGCAGCTTCCTTTCTCTTTCTCCCATTCTCAGCAGCCATGCGGTATTTGATCCGATTGCCGCGCCTGTCACAGAAATAGGAGCTTCCAATCCGGCGGAACCGCCGAAACCAAGAGTAAAAAAACTGCTCAGAAGCTGCGAGTACAGCTTATGCGGTGCAATGACTCCCCTTTTATTTGAAATTTCGACAATTACATTTCCAATCCCGCGATCTAATTTCCCTTTTCTAACTTTCTGAACAAATAATGCCGATAAAAAAATCCCGATCAGGGGGTATAATGCAAGAAGATAAGTATTATATTGATCATTAAAGGAGGAATGAAGGAACTCGTGCATGTACTGGACAGAAACTTTCATGACAATTGCCGCCAGGCCTGAAAGTATCCCAATCACTATGCTTGTGATAACTAAGAAAATTTTATCGGGAAAAATTAAAATTCTCCACTTCAGCAGAAGGGCGATAAATTTTTTAAGCAAAAAATTAACCTTAATTGAATTTTTATGGATATTAATTTTAGGTAATTACAAATAAGCATCTTTGCCCCCAAACACGCGGAGAAAACCCCATAGTTAATTGAAATTTAATAATTTAAATTTTTTCCGTAGTACAGGCTTTCCGGATCATCAGCATATTTCCCATAGGGTTCTATTATCCGATATCCGGATTTTTCATACAGATTTACTGCCTCAGGCTGCCTCACGCCGGTTTCCAAAACTATTCTGCCGTAATTCATCTCCTTTGCTTTTCTCTCGAGCTCCTGCAGAATCAATTTTGACAATCCTTTTCCCCTGAATATTTTCTTCACATACATTCTTTTAATTTCAATAGTGAAAGGATCGAAATACTTTAAAGCACCGCATCCGGCAGGATTATCATTTTCATCTGAAACGATTATAAAATAAAGGAATGATTTATTCTCTTCCTCAAATTCTTCTATTCTCTCTTTCCCGTACAATTCTTCAAGTTCAATATGCAGTTCTTTTGTTAAAACCAGCGCATCCGGAGAAGAAGGATCGGCATGCTTTGAATTAAAATTTAACATCCGATATGACTAGTTTAATGATTTTACAATCCATTTATGAACAGGAAGGAAATCTTTGAATATTTTAAAGGAAAACTCTAAAGGATTTTTTAATTCACTGAAATCGGTGCTTTCATAATAAACATAGAAGCCGTTATGGAGAAGATATTCTACATAAGGATATTCAGGATCAAATCCCTTCGGAACTCTTTTAAAATATTTTCCCCCGAGCTGATATTTCTTATTCTTTAAAACTTTTTTCACGGCATCACTAAGCTCTTTCCCCAATTCAGGATTATAGACGGCATTCCGGAAGATCTTAAGCTTTTCATTTTCAAGCATATAAGTCCCTGAACCGAGAAAAAACAATTTAGGTTCGACATGAAAATAAAAGCCGGGGCTCTGTTTCTTTTCTTTCCCTTCCCAAAGAAAAATTCCGAGATTAGTTTTAAAAGGAGATTTATCTTTACTGAACCTTATATCCCTGTGAAGCCTGAAAATAGATTTATCCACTTTCGGAACAGCCATTATTTCAGGGACTATTGTCTGGAGCTTTTCACCGATGTCAACTACAAATTGAACGGCAGGCTGGAGAAAATCATTATTGAATGATTCCCTATTTTTCTCAAACCATTCCTTGGAATTATTTTTTGCCAGCTGCTTGAGAAAATTTTGAGTGTTGTAAGGAAAACTCAGCATCTTACTCATAGGTGCTCCGTTTTGTTTATAAAAAATTTATAAAAAATTTAAGCAAGGTTTAAGTTTGATTGAAAAGAGTTTACAAAAATATGACAATAAAATCAGACTGCCTTCGCATCAGCAATATTAGATTCCGGCGGAAGAGTATTCCTATCTTTCCTATCAAAAAAGCGCTTATAAATAATTAAAGCAAGAGCTGCAGTTATACCTATGCCGGCAAAATAATACCAAATATAGTGCGCATTATCATATGCATGCTTGAGCTGCTCAGAAGTTAATCCGGCAGGATCAGGCGCATATGCCGTTAATAAATATCCTGAAATTCCAAAACCGAGAATAGATGCAAGGAATGAATGAAGATGGCTGAAGCCAAGATACAAACCTTCCTCTCCTTTCGGAGCCTGCAGAGAAAAATATTCAAGATAACGTGGGGAGATGAAGCATTCGGCTAAACCCTGAACAATAATTCCTGCGATCATCATAACTGTTACGGGATGGGCAGAAAAAAATATTCCGACTGAATCACCTGTAAAAGATTCAACGATTGAACTTGAAGCCATCAGCAACGCAGATAAAGGCATAAGAAACATCCCTACTATCATTGATGAAACCGCTCTGACTTTTTTCATCATCGTGGTAACCAGGACAACCGAGGTCATCACCACAAAAGGATTTACATTTGCAATCCATTCAGGCGATGCATGCTCGCCGATGGTCCGTAAAACATATTTCGGCATTGTTGCATAAAGCTGATGCTGGATTATCCAAAAACCGGTAACGATAATTATTAAGAGAAGAAGCCTTGAGTTAGCTGCAACTCTTTTCAATCCCTCCCACACTTCCTTTACACTTTTCCCTTCTCCATGCACATCAACAGCTTTATAAAAAATAAAAACAACTGCCAGTGCCAGAAAAGTCATGCATGCAGCATAAAAATTAATTGAAGTGACGCCCCATTCTATTCTAAGCGGGTATGCAAATGTTTTCCCGAGAAAGGCGCCGACATTTACCATTCCGTAAAAAATAGAATATCCTCTTGCACGTGTTTCCGAATCTGTTGTTTTTGCTATGGTCCCGGTAATTATCGATTTAATAAATGAACCGCCGAACATCAAAACGACTAAAGCAGGGAGTACAGTAATTTTATACGGCAGTGCGCCTAAAGTAAAATAACCAACCGTGAGCAATGCAAAAGCTAAGATTATGGCTTTCCTGAAGCCGATTTTATCCGCAAATGCTCCTGTAAAAGGAGGGAGAAAATATAAACCGGCGGCAAATACGCCGCCGATCCAACCTGCATCAATATCGCTGAATCCGACAACCCTGGACAAATAAATGGTAAGAGCAATAAACATTGCATAATAAGCGGCTCTTTCAAAAAGCTCTACCAGGTTGGCAGTCCAAAATGCTCTTGGAAATTTCCAGCTTTGCTTCGGGGTATCATCATATTTACTCTGCAATTTCTTTTCTTCATTCACCGGATTTTCTCCTTTATAAAATTATAAGTCAAAAAACTATCCTTAATGTGATTCACAGTATAAAAATTATCGATCTGATTTATTATAATTTTTACTTACTTACGAATTTAGAAAAAGGCTTTGTCATGATTAGCAATAAAGATCCGAATCTACAGGAAATATCATCTCCCGGAAATATCAAAAATATGGACTGGCTTGATGAATTTCCGTTCAAGTCGGTACTGACTCTGAAATATCTTATTGAATATTGGGAAAAAGAAACCCAAAGCAATAATAGAATAAGGGCAGCCCTTTCAAAAAATGTTTTAGATGAAGTTTCCAAAGTACCGCAAATCCGGGAACCCATAGCCGATTTATCATTTATTGAGAAGCATAAAGAACTTATTGATATTCTTATGGCAATTATTTATCCGAGTGCACAGCAGGAAAAGCAGATAAGCGCTTCCTGCATACCCTTTGAGTTTAGAACTTTTTATTCAAGCCCGCAATTTAAAAGAATACTTGACCCCGACGGCAGCTTCAGCCTGCGCTCGATGAACATTAATGAGAAGCATGCTTTATTCGGAAAAACTTTATCGGCGTACCGTATAATACTAAAAGAATTTTATGGAATTGATCTGAAGTCAATGCATCCTGTTGTTGCATGCATGAATGATATTGAATCAGGAT
>Ga0105091_10001050_pt1 | contig 11890 bp, 9 predicted proteins | sample PPLLak1March2015_FD_87022 | JGI IMG/M metagenome (GOLD analysis project Ga0105091, IMG submission 87022) | Freshwater sediment microbial communities from Prairie Pothole Lake near Jamestown, North Dakota, USA - PPLs Lake P7 Core (1) Depth... | ecosystem: Environmental > Aquatic > Freshwater >... | reverse complement strand
TGCGAAAGGGGGGACTCGAACCCCCACGGGTTTCCCCACTGGATCCTAAGTCCAGCGCGTCTGCCAATTCCGCCACTTTCGCGAGTCAACTACATTCTAAGCCAACCTTTGTCTTCCCGTCACTCCTCCCGCAGCGCGGCGATCGGATCGACCCGTGTGGCGCGATGGGCGGGCACGAGGCAGGCGATGATCGCTACCAGCGTGATCACGGCCGCAACGCTCACCATCGTGGCCGGATCAGTCGGCCGGACCTCGAAGAGCAGCGTCTCCATCAACCGCGTCAGCGCGAGTGCACCGGCCAGCCCAGCCGCCAGGCCGATAAACGTGAGCTTCAGGCCATGCGCCATGATGCTGCGCAGCACGGCCTCACGCTTCGCGCCGAGCGCCATCCGGATGCCGATTTCACGGCGCCGCTCCGTCACCAGATACGAGAGCACGCCGTAGGTCCCGATTGCGGCGAGCAGGAGGGCGAGGGCAGCGAAGCCGGCGAACAGGTGCATCAGCATGCGGGGCCGGCCGAGGGAACCGCTGATCACTTCATCCATGAGCTGCAGCCGGATAATCGGCAGCGAGGGATCGGCCTCACGTACGGCGGCGGCAATCGGTGGCTGCAGCGTGGCCATCGGCAGCGCACTCCGCAGCACGATATTCATGTTTCCGTCATGCCCCCAGTCACCGAGGTTAGGACCGGAAATGGTCGGGAAGATTTGCGGCAGCTGCTCGAGCAGGAAGTACAACTCGGTGCCGGTTGCCTGGTCGACGCCACCCTGCTTGACATCCTTCGCCACGCCAACGACCGTGACCCAGGGCGTCCCGTCGCCGAAGCGCGGCCTGACCCGACGACCGATCGGGTCGAGATCCTTCCAGAACCGGCGAGCGAACGTCTCGTTCACGACCGCCACAAGAGCGCCGATGCGATCAGTCTCCTCGAACGGACGGCCCTCCACGATCGGTATCCCCATCGCCTGGAAATAGCCCGTGGTGACCGTCTGGTAATAGTCCACCCAGTTGCGTGGCGTCTCCGGTGGCGGTGTGTAACCTTCGATGTCCGTGCCCAGGCCGTTGACCTCCCGCTGTGGAGGCAGCCCGGACACGGCCGACACACGTTCGACGCCGGGCATGGCGGCGAACCGATCGATCAAGCGTTGATACAGCCGCAGCCTCTCGTCGAAGTTGGGGTACGTGGAGGCGGGGAGCGCGACCCCGAACGTGACCAGCCGCGATCGATCGAATCCGGGGTCGACCTTCATTAGATTCATTACCGTCCGGAGCATCAGCCCCGCGCCCACCACGAGCACAACCGCGAGTGCCACTTCAGCGGCGACAAGAGCACGGCGCACTGCATGGCGGGTACTGGTCGAGCCGCGCGTCGCACGCTCGTTCAGCAGACCGCTCGGGCCTTGGTGGAGGGGATGCAGCAGTGGCGCCAGCCCGAACGCGACGCCGGTGGCGACTGATACGAGCAGTGTGAAGCCGAGCACCGCTGGATCGATGGCAATGTCGGCGACACGCGGAAGACTATTGGGATACGCAACGATCAACGCCCGCACACCAGCCCAGGCCAGGGCCAGGCCGATGGTGCCGCCGACGAGCGACAACACGACGCCTTCAGCCGTGAACTGGGCGAGCAGCCGCCGCCGGCCGGCTCCCAGTGCCGCGCGCATGGCGAGCTCGCGCCGTCGGGTCTCGGCGCGCGCCAGCAGGAGGTTGGCCAGGTTGGCGCAGGCGATGAGCAGCACCAACGCTACCGCCGCCTGCAGCATCCAGAGGGCACGCCGTGCCGAGCCGACAATCTCGTCCTGCACGGGCTCCATCTGCATGACGTGGTCGCCACGCTTGAAGACGTGCCCCCTCACGCCGGCGCGCTCACCCCAGTTCGCAACGAGCGACGCAAGCTCCGCCTCGGCCTGCTGTGCGGTCACTTCATCTTTCAGACGGCCCAACACATTGAGAAAGTGACTCTCTCGAAACTGGCGAAAAGCAGGAGCGAGCTGGAGCGGCAGCCACACATCGACCCGGTTGTCCATCAGGTCGAAGCGGGCCGGCATGATGCCAATGACCTCGCGCGTGAGACCGTCGATCTCGATCGTGCGGCCGACGATGTTCTCACGTGCGCCGAAGGCCGACCGCCACAGCTCGTGCGACAGGATGACAAGTGCGGGCCCGTTCGCGCGCGTCTCGTCCCGACGGAACCACCGGCCGCGCTCTGGCTGGACGGCGAGCACCTCGAGCAATTCTGCATTCACCGTGGCCCTCGTGACGCGCCGCGGACGATCGAGGGCGGCGAGATTCACCTCGCCGATCGTGAACGCGCCGACGACCGAGAAGGACCGATTGATTTCGGTGAGCTCGAAATATTCCGGCGCCGACACCGAGCTCTGCTCCACCCCCTGGCGCTCGAACCGCGTTGTCAGGAACCGGAGCTGCTCAGGGTGTGGATACCCGAGTGGCTTCAGGATCACGGCGTTGACGACCGAGAACATCGCGGTATTCGCACCGATTCCGAGGGCCAGTGTCAGAACCGCGACGGTTGTGAATCCCGGAGCTTTCCGGAGCGTGCGGAGCGCGTACCGAACGTCCTGGACGATCTCGTCGATCCAGCGGCGTGCCCACACGGCCCGGACATCTTCCTGTGTGCGCGTCACGTTGCCGAACGCACGACGTGCGGCGTACCGCGCATCCGCCTCGGACATACCGTCAGCGACACGCTCCTCGGCCTCCAATTCGAGGTGCGTCTGGATCTCGCGTTTCAGCTCGTCATCGTGATCTCTCGGCATAGCGTTTCTCACAGACCCCGACGAATCTCAAACACGCTTCAGCACCCGAGCCATCGCACGAACCAGCTCGTCCCACTTGCTCTCCTCGACCGACAGCTGCTTCCGGCCTTTCGGTGTCAGCCGGTACATGCGCATTTCGCGTCCGCTTTCCGTCTGCTCCCAGTTCGACGTGATGCAGCCGCTCTTCTCCAGGCGGTGCAAGGCCGGGTAGAGCGACCCGTGCTCCACCTGCAGGACGTCTTCGGACGTGCGCTGGATATGCTTGGCGATGCCGTGGCCGTGAAGGGGACCAAAGAGCAGGGTCCGGAGGATCAGCAGTTCGAGGGTGCCCTGGACGAGCTTCCGTTCTGGCATAGTAGGTATTCTACCATCATTGGTAGAATACCTACTATCCACTTTCTTCCTTTCAAAACCTGAAGCCCGCGCCGACACTGATCCTCGGAGTGTGCCGGGTTTCGAACTGGCCTTGAAAAAATGGCGGCTCAGAGGCGGAGTAGCGCCACATACCCATCGGTTGAGAAACAACCGTGTCCGTTACATCCAGTCGGAAGAAGAATCGATCGGATCGATAGACACCGAAATCGTAGACTTCCAGTACTCCTCCAAAGTCCAGGGCAAACCGGTTTGCATTGACGATTAGATGCGTGACGTTTAAGGAACCCAAGTGCTTGCGTTCGGTTAGGAATCCCGGCCGGACGACCCCGAACACGCCCCAGCCCGGCCTTCTGACCCCTGCCTTGACTCCAAACAATGTAAGAAATCTTTCTTCAAAATTGCCCGGCCAGTAGTTGGTTTGCCCCTCGAGCGCCAGGTGGTTATTCAGATTGTAGGCGAACCTCGCACCACCGCCCCGCTCCCCGAACTGTCCCGGTGCAGCAGCCACAGAAAGGAAGTGACTAAACGAGGAGTAGTGTCCTCCAATTTCGAATCTCTTCACCGCCGGCGGCGCAGGTTTGTCGCCCTGGTAAATAGAGGGGCCGCGGAGAATGCTCGGTTCCTTTTTGGTTAAGGTGAAACGGCCACTGTCCAGGACTATGGTTTGCTTTTCAGTCAGCCGGATCGAAGCTGCGCGGAAGTCGCTGCCTGAATCGATGTAGATCGAGTAACTCCCGTCTTGCATTCCAAGCGCGATTTGGCGGCCTTCCGTTTTGAGCAATTCGGTCACCAACTGCCTGTCTGCATTCAGAATGTAAACCCGGCCACTTAGGGCTTCGGGGAGCACGAGTATCGAGGACACCCCGCGAACGTCGGTCAAGACCAACTCGCCAGTGCCCGACATCTGGATATCGTAAGCAGGATGCTGGGGCCCGCCCTGAGTTTTTGCAGTCCGGCCGAGTGTCTCGTTGTATGAGAAGTCATAGGCCTCGTTCAAGCTGACCTTGCCGTCTGTGTTTGAGTCGGCCGCGCCCCTCAGCGCTGAGATGAGATAGTAGGTAAAGAAAGATGCCCGAATCCGGTCTGATTCCTGGGCGGTTTCATTCTCCGAGCTGGAGGTGAGGAAGGCATAGCCTTTCATATCGGCGGGCGATGTAGCCAGAAAGGCTGGTTCCCGAATGACTCCCTTCTGCCTGGTTATGGCGCCGGACGCACACGCGTCGAGCACCGCCACGTTTACATCCGCCTTAAGAAGGGCCATCTCTTCCCTGATCTTCGGGTAGGGAAACCGGGTTCCCCCGAGCAGAAGACCCTGGTCATCTGCGTGGCCGGAGTAGTAGAAGAGGACCTCCACACGTTCATTGGCCGCCCGGCTTTCCTTGATCTCAACCCTCAACGCTTCAAGCGCCTTGCCGAAGTCAATCAAGGAAGGCTCCCGGAGAATCCGGCAATCCTCCCTTCGCACGCCGCCAAGCTGTTGCATCAGTCGGGCAAACGCTTCGGCATCGGAGACCGCATAGCTCAAGGTCGGGCGACTGGGGCCACCCCGGTTGGCACCCGAAACGATCGCATAGCGGCGAACGGCAGCCGCCGAGGAGAGCGAGTGCGCCAGGATAAAGACGATCAACAGGGCGAAGAGGGTCAAAATAGGTTTTTTCATCGTGTTTCTTCCTTTTGGAGCAGTACCGTCGACTGTTGATAGCCGGCAGGCAGCGACAGGCCCCCGCTTCGGTGATCCCAACTCGTCTTCGGTGTCCGTATTGCGTCCTTAACCAGCTGGACCGGGAACGGATGATTGGATGTAACAAAGAAAAAGATCTCTCCTTTCGGCGCTTGATCCAGGCGGAAGGCCGAAGGTAAAGGAGTTGCTCGTCCCTTGGAAATCTCAACCGCTTGAACCCCCTGCTCGGGGAGATGCTGAGTGATGCTTCCTTGCCCGTCCACCGAGAGAATGGCTCCGTAACTGTGTCCGGCGGAGTAGTAGGACAACTGAATGAGGTCATTACTTCCCACTTTGCCGCCGTCGCTGAGCTGCCGAATCCCTTCGGCTGTCTTTAGGAAGACGAGTAAGCGTGTTTGATCTCCCTTCGCACGCACTCCTTCTACTGGGGGCTGGGTGGCTTGGTTGGCCTGCCAGAAAAACGGCAAGCTGAGTCCGGCGATCAGCATGGCCGACAACAACGCGAGACTGAACGGGGAGAAGAACAGGCTTCGAACAGGTCCGCGTTTCTGCTCGGCCGGGGACACCATCCGATCGCGGATCTTGGCGCTGAACCGGTCAGGCGGGTACCGACTGAGAAGCGCTTCACCAGATTGCCGAAGCTGGTTTAGCTTCTGGGCAACGGCTGGGTCCGAGGCGACAGCCCGTCTCACCTGCTCGGCCTCGTTGGGTTCCAACTCATCAAGCAGGAAGCGTTCTAGCCAAATCTCCGGGATCTTCTGGCTGCTCATAGTTTCTCCAGTTCTCGCAGGCTTTTTCTCAAGCGCTCGAGTCTCTTTCGCACTCCCGAAACCGACATCCGGAATTCGACAGCCACCTGCTCCAATGTCATTCCGTCCAGGAAATGCATAACCGCCATGACCCGGGAGGAGACAGGATGTCGTGTGAACAACTTCTCGAGGAGCATGGACGAGTCCCAATCCGGAACCGCCGCTATGCAGCGCAGAAGCTCTTCCTCGCTGTTCATCTCTCTTGCCCGATGCTTGCTTCGGATCCGGTTCAGGCAAACGTTTGTCGCAATCCGATAGAGGAGGCTGGACGGGTAATCGGGAGTCAGTTTGGTGCGATGCTGAATGACTTGGACGAAAACATCCTGCATGGCATCCTCCGCTTCCCGTTCGTCGCACAGTAGTTTCAGGCATCGCCTGAAGACCATAGGACCGTAGCGTTGATAGAGGTCCGCAATATCCATAGCCGCGCTCGTCTCGAACGACCACCGGTTGTCGTGTGTTTCCCGCATCTCTATCGTCTTGTTCCGCACCCTTAAACACCGGGAGAATTGCGATCTGTCACCTCGTGGGAACTTTTCTTATCTCCCATCTCGCTTGCGAACCGCTTGAAAATGGAAAACGAAACACCGGTTCCCAGAATCGAGGCAGTCAATTAGATGCAGCAAACCCGCTGGATGGTCGCAAGACAAGGAGCGACGACGGTTGTGGGGGCCGAGTCGCTTTACCTTGTCGCTGAAGTGGTGTGCTCGTTACTTCTTTGCGACCGAGGAACACAAGAAACTGTTCGAGCAGAATCCGCATCAATACCTAACACAGTATTGCGGTTACTACGCCTGCGGCGTCGCTCCCGGCGCGTTGTTCCCGGTGGACATCAGCACCTGGCAGATGCGTAACGGCAACCTGTAGCGCGTTCCATAAGGAGAATTATGAGAAGTGTGTTATTTGTAATTCTGTCCGGCCTCCTCTTCACTATCGTCATAGCGCTCAGCCTCCGCACCAGCGCAGAAGCTGTGGCGGCCGAAAAGGCGACCTCCTCCGCAAAGATGGAAGCCGCTTACTTCGCGGGCGGCTGCTTCTGGTGTGTGGAAGCGGACTTCGAAAAAGTGGACGGAATCACCGAAGTGATATCGGGTTTTGCCGGAGGAGAAAAGGAAAACCCTGCGTACCAGGAAGTATCCGCGGGGCGAACCGGACACACGGAATCGGTGAAGGTGATCTATGATCCCGCGAAGATCAGCTACTCCGAGCTGCTCCAAGTGTTCTGGACGCACATCGATCCGACGGACAAAAACGGCCAGTTTGTCGACCGGGGAAGGCAGTATCGCAGTGCGATCTTTTACAGCAATGAGGCAGAGCACCGGCTTGCGGAGGCTTCAAAGAAGCTACTGGAAAATTCCGGGGTGTTCAAGAAACCGATCGTGACCGAAATCGTTCCGCTCACCAAGTTCTACGAGGCGGAGAAGTACCACCAGGATTTCTACAAGAACCATGCGGACCGATACCGGAGCTACCGGTCCGGCTCCGGGCGGGATCAATTCCTCGCCAAGACTTGGAAAGCCCGTACCTTTGATTTATCCAAGAACTTAAAGGAGAGCCAGATGGAAGCGACGAGCAAGACAGTATCCAACCGACAATATAGCAAGCCCGACGACAAGGAGCTGCGCGAGAGGTTAACGCCGATTCAATACAAGGTCACGCAGAAAGAAGGAACCGAGCCGCCGTTCAAAAATGAATATTGGAACAACAAAAAAGAAGGCATTTACGTGGATGTCGTGACCGGAGAGCCCCTCTTCAGCTCGCTGGACAAATACGATTCGGGGACCGGCTGGCCGAGCTTCACGAAACCGCTGGAAAGGACCAACATAGTCGAAAGAGAAGACCGGAGCTTGTTCGCGTCACGGACCGAGGTCCGAAGCAAGCACGGGGGTTCCCACCTCGGTCACGTTTTTCCGGACGGCCCCAGACCAACCGGCCTGCGCTATTGCATGAATTCCGCCGCGCTCAGGTTCATACCCAAGGAGGACCTCGCCAAGGAAGGCTACGGCGAGTACGCACGGCTGTTCGAAAAAGCCGAAACGCACGCCGAGGCGGAATGAGGCGGGCAAGGGTGGCTTTGCCCCTAGGGGGCGCAAAAAAGCACGACTGGACGTAGGAAAAAAGGAAAGTACCGATTCGACATGAAATCGCAAATTCAGACAGACCTCAACGTGTTCGACCAAGCGGTGTTGAACCATGAAGGCAGACCGTTGCACGGTTTGGATCTCACCACCATCCAGGTCAATATCGGTCTGACCTGCAATCTGAAGTGCGTGCACTGCCATGTATCCTCCGGTCCGACCCGTAAGGAACAGATGAGCTGGGAGACCATGGAACTCGTTCTCATTGCCGCGCGAAAAGTGCACGCGCGTCTGGTCGATATCACTGGCGGAGCTCCCGAGATGAACCCTCATTTCCGACGGTTTGTGGCAACACTACGGGATGAGGGTTTCGAGACTCAGGTCAGGACAAACCTTACGATTCTACTCGAGTCCGGCTATGAGGACCTGATCCCTTTCATGGCAGACCGAAAAGTCAGGCTGGTGGCCTCCCTTCCCTGTTACCTCGAGCAGAATGTCGACAGCCAGCGCGGCGAGGGCGTGTACGAAGGGAGCATCCGGGCCATTCAGCTGCTGAACACTCACGGCTACGGCCTGAAGGAGGACCTGCCGCTCGATCTGGTTTACAACCCGCTGGGCCCGGTGCTTCCACCGAACCAGGAGCGCCTGGAGGAGGATTACCGCCAGGAGCTTGGCCGGCGATTCGGCATCCATTTCACCCGGCTGCATGCCCTCGCCAACATGCCGATCGGACGCTTCCGGGTCATCCTTCGACACGAGAGAAAAGACGGTGACTATCAGTCGCTTCTCGAGCGCACATTCAATCCGCGAACACTGGAGGGGCTGATGTGCCGTCATCAAATCAGCGTGGATTGGACCGGCGCTCTTTATGACTGTGACTTTAATCTGGCCACGCGTCTGCCTCTAAATCACGGGGCGCCGACGCATATCAGGGATTTCGATCCCGACACGCTGGTCCGACGCCGGATCGCGACAGCCCCCTATTGCTTCGGGTGTACAGCCGGCTGCGGCTCGTCCTGCGCAGGCGCGCTGGTGAAGTAATCCTGTCAATCCTTTTAATCCTGTCTAAAGGCTTTTTGACAAGATTGACAAGACTAACAAGATTAACGAGATCACTGGCAACCGTGAGGACATCATGATTCGAAAAGCGCCTCGCTCGACTCTTCTCCTGCTGGTGCTCGTCGCTGCGTCCGCGTGTACCGGAGATGAGCCAACCGTTTCGGCTGTCGATTCCATTCCCACAAATCTCAGCGCGACAGCGGATGACGCTTTCCGCACGGTGCTTTCAGAGCGAGTCAAAGGACAAGGTCTGGTCGACTACAAAGCGCTAAAAGCCAACCACCAGGCACTCGACAGTTACGTCAGGTCACTCGCGGGACTGGACCCGAAATCATACGAAGCATGGAACGACGGCAGGAAGATTGCCTTCTGGATCAACGCTTATAACGCTCTGACACTCAAGTCGATCGTCGATCACTATCCGATTAGAAAAGGCGGGTTGATTAGCGGCGTCCGGTTTCCAGAGAACAGCATTCGCCAGATCCCCGGCGTCTGGGACAAGGTCAGCCACTCGATCAAGGGAAAGCCGATGACCCTCGATCAGATCGAGCACGATGTACTGCGAAAGCAGTTCGACGAGCCCCGCATCCACATGGCGCTCGTTTGTGCGGCAATGGGCTGCCCGCCCCTGCGAAATGAGCCGTACACCGGCGATCGCCTTGATGCCCAGTTGACCGACCAGGCGCGAAGGCTCTTCTCGGATTCGGGCAAGTTCCGAATCGACCGGGAGAACGAGACAGTGTACCTGTCGAGCATCTTCAAGTGGTTCGGCGCGGACTTCGCGCGAAAGTACTCAACCAAAGAATTCCAGCAGGTCAGCGCGGGCTTGCGTCCGGTCATGAATTTCGCGGCGCAACATCTTAGCCCGGCGGATGCCGAGTACCTGAAGACCCAGCGATATACTGTCGCCTACCTGGACTATGACTGGTCGCTCAACGAGAAAAAAGCACGATGATTGAAGAGAGGTTGCCTCTCACCGGGACGCTGGACGGGCGCTCGGATCCCCCGTGGGTGGCGGGGCAAGGTCGCTTGCGGCAGGCGGTCCAAGAAGCTCGGTGAAAATCGGTTTGAGCGCGTCCGACCAGACCTGGTAACCCTTCACGGTCGGGTGCAACCCGTCCATCATCATGCCCTGAAAAAGCTTGCCGTTCTGGTCGGCCAGCTTGTCATTCACATTGATGTAGCGAACACTCTTCCCGTCGGCAAACCCGGCGATGTTAGCGTTGAGCTGGTTGATCTCCGGCACGACCGCGATATTGTCGTTGCGCGGGAAAATAGCCGTCAGGAGGATGGTCGCGTCGGGGGCTTTCGCACGGCAAGTGTCGAGGATGGCTTTGATCCCGCGAGTAATGGCTGCGATTTTCGCTCCGTCACCCGGAGTTGCGCCCACGTTGTTGGTTCCTGCCTGAACGACGATGATCCGCGGATTGATGCCGTCCAGCTCGCCGTTTTGAAGCCGCCAGAGGATGTTCTGGGTCTGGTCTCCGCCCCACCCGAAATTGGCAGCGTTCCATCCGAAGAAGTTGGCCCGCCAGTTCGCCAGGAACTCCGGATAGTCCAGGGCGCCCCAGCGGCGGGTGATCGAATCGCCAACGAAGTAGATGTCGATCCTGCCGGATTTCACCTTTTCCAGCAATTGAGCGTGAGCAGTCTGGGAATTCGGGTCGGACCGAGGTGTCGGATGATCGGCTGGCGCGTTGGCACTGGTATTCAGCCGCGGGGTTCGAACAAACATCTTGTCTGCCCATGCGATGAAGTATTTCCAGTTCGGACCATCCGTGTGCCCGCCATCGTGCTGGCGCCAGGCCAGCTGACCATCGAGAAGTCCCGTGTTAACCGGGGGCATTTTCTCCTTCATGTAGTCATCCGAGGTGCCGAGATCCTTTGCGCCGAGCAACCTGAACACCGGTCCGGCCGCAACGGCAGCCATGTAACTGCCCTGCTGGTCCAGCCATTTTGCGTCGCCCCGCTCGGGTACGCCATAGCTGATGAAGGTCGGTCGCGGTGCACAAAGCGCTATCAACTGGTGGGCGTCCACAGGGAGGTCTCCGGCATTCCGGCTGCCGAAACTCGCCTCGGCGGCGCCATATTTGAGGAAGTTACCGGCCATCCAGTGGTATTCGCCCGAGCCGGTCAGGTTCTCCACCGCTTCGCCGAAATTGCGCCGATGCAGCTTCGCGCCGCCTTCGCCCGAAGAGCCGACCAGGACAACTGCGAACCGGGTCTCGAATGCCATCGTAACGAGAGCGGCCTTGCCGAATCGGGAGACACCCTCGATGCCCACGCGCTTCCCGTCCACGCTTGGATCGGTTTCAAGGTAGTCCAGAGCGCGTGCGGCGCCCCATGACCAGGCGCGCAAAGAACCCCAGTCATCGGGCTTTCGTGGCTGCCCGCAGTTGACCAGGCCGATGACACCCTTGGTCAAACCGCCGCCGTTATCGGCTTGGATACTCGCCGGGTTGAGAAAGGCGTAGCCCCAGCCATCGGCGATAAGCTGCTCCGTCCCAGGCGGATCGCCAGCGGGAGGAGCCTGTCCGGGAGGAACGCCGGGACGCGTGGGCATCTGCGCGGTGCCCAGAGCCTGGGCCAGGTTCCCTCTGCGGAACATAATCATGAGCGGGACGGGGCCGGTTGCATCCGCAGGCGTCACGACCGTCAGCTCAATCTCGACGCTAATGCTCGGGCACGACGCATTGTCGACCTTGCCGACGAGTCGCTTGCCTATAGCGGGATGACCGCCAATCGTTGCCGTCCCTGTTTCGGCCACCGACCAGGTGACTTTCGGGACGTTCGGGGGGATTCGACCGTAAACCTCGCGCTCGAAATCTTCCATGATTTCCGGCCGGCGGAGGTTCAACCACATTTCCGGCGTGGTCACCTTCCGTCCGTCTCTGAGCGTCAGCACCGGAGGGAGACTCGGGCAAGGATTCGCCAACGCCTCGTCGTAGTTGGCGGGATTCGGCGCTCCCTCCCTGCCGCTGGGGCCGGGACGTAACGCGACGATGCCAAGCTGCTCCATCATGTTTCGGTGGTCATCCGCCGTCGTCCAGTTCCGCGGTTCGGGTTGTGTGACCGATTGAAGGGCGCGCGCGTCCGCTCCTGAGAGACAGA
>Ga0105091_10001048_pt1 | contig 11905 bp, 6 predicted proteins | sample PPLLak1March2015_FD_87022 | JGI IMG/M metagenome (GOLD analysis project Ga0105091, IMG submission 87022) | Freshwater sediment microbial communities from Prairie Pothole Lake near Jamestown, North Dakota, USA - PPLs Lake P7 Core (1) Depth... | ecosystem: Environmental > Aquatic > Freshwater >... | reverse complement strand
GGTTTGGCTTTACTTACCTGGTCGGGAAATGTCCAGGTTTGGCATATCCTTTTGAACTCCTTCGTTAGCGCGCTATTGCTTGCCTTTGATAATCCAGCTCGTCAGGCGGTAATTCCAAGTCTAGTGATGCATCGCGATCTGCTGAATGCATTGTCGCTGAATTCTGCAACATATACGGGCGCAGCTCTGGTAGGTCCAGCTCTCGCGGGGCTTCTGCTCGAACCGCTTGGCGCGGGAACATTGTTTTTCCTGAACAGTATCAGTTTTCTCGCTGTGATTTTTGCATTAGCCGCCCTGCGCGATGTACCCACGCATAGCGGTGGTCAGCATGGCTCCCTGGGTAATTCCTTCTCAATGGGCATGAAGTACGCGTGGAGCAACCGCTTGATCCTGGCTTTGCTGGCGCTTTCTGCCATCGGTTCCATTTTTGGAAGATCCTATCAGAGTTTGCTGCCGGTATTCAGCCGCGATATCTGGCAGGCGGGTCCGCAGGGATATGGTTATCTTCTCGCCGCTGCCGGTGGTGGCGCGTTGGTGGGTGGGTTCGGGCTGGCATCGTTCAAGCAGGTGCCGCGTCAAGGTGCGGTTATGTTGAGTAGTGGATTATTCTTCAGCATCGCGTTACTTCTCTTTTCCCTCAGCCCCTCCTTTGTTCTGGGGCTCATCTTGCTATTCGTTGCAGGAGCTTCTTCCACTGTGTCTTCAACGATTATCGCAACATTTATCCAGCTTTCGGTCCCCAATGAAATGCGCGGACGTGTGATGAGTCTTTTCACAGTCACGTTGATCGGCTTGCCTTCCCTTGGGGCGATGGGAAGTGGAGCAGTCGCCGAGTGGTTGGGCGGTATGGAAGGTGCGCCTCATGCCGTGCTGCTCGGAACGGCTTTTCTTGGCCTGATCCTGTTGTCTGTCCTGCCGATGTTTTGGAAGAGGGATTTGCCGCAAAGTCAAGTTTAAGAAGAGTTCTTGCAAGGTCTAATTGTTCAGTGGAAACTGCATGGCTTAAATCATGTTTGTTTAAAAAGGAAAGACTCGCTTCCGACGAGCCTTTCCTTTTATGTATGGTGGTTCCATTACTGATACCTCCTTGTAACTCGATTAGCCTCCAGCTCATTTCAAGAACCTGTTTTCATTGGTGGTGATCTGCCTCCATATCTCGTGCAAGAAGAAAACCCCGAGGATTTCATTATTAATCTCCTTACTTTGCCCAGGGATAGTCCCCAGACTCGAGGTCTTCCGATTCTTCATCCTGAGGCCACATTTCCGCACTCTCTCGCAAAATCCTGTTGAATCGCTCTGTCAGTTCTTGTTTTTCCTGAATGGCTCTCGCGCGCTCTACTCTTTCACGCTGGCGTGCTTTGAAGGCATCGGGAGAAGGACGGCGGCGATTCGTTTGTGCGACCAACGCTGCAGACCAGTTGTTTGTAGTATTTATCGGTGTAGATTTTACAATCACGATGGCTTTTGAACCAACCCAAAGAACACTGCTAATGATGATGGCAATGCTCATAGCTCCTCCAAACCAGGTCACGAGTAGTGACCAAGTGGCAGCAGAGTGTTCTTTCTTTCTCAGGTCGAGTGCAAGCATTTCCTTTTCGTATTTAGCCTGCGCTTCAGCTATATCCTGTTCACGCTCAATGGTTTGGATTCTGGCGTTTGTTTCAGTTGCTGCCAGACGCTCCTCTTGCTCATACATGGTTGCCTGGTGATTGGTCTCTACGATCATTCGATTTGCTTCAGCTTTGGCTGTCTGAGGGTTAAGAATGTCTACGCCGCTGATTGAGAGCCCTGTGATCAGACCCGCTGCAAGCAAGACGATCAGAACTGCCACACTTATGGAATTGAATACAGACATGCCATTCTGCCTTTCCAGAAGAGGTGAATACGGTTGTCTCTTCATGCCCTCATCATACAGTGGACTCTGGGTTGGCTCCCTTATGCTTTGTTCTCACCCTTCATACACTTCTCTCCATTTTGGTAAACATACTGCTCACAGTAGTCGCATTTCCACCTTTCAAAAACCTTACATGGTTGCAAAGAAGTCAAAAAGGAGCGTGGATCTTTATCTATTCATCCACGCTCCTTTTTTATGGGAGCAGTCACTGGCGCCTCCTTTTTGGTTTTTTAGGATTATGGGCAAGCAAAAGAAGCCGAAATCCGTTTGTTAAATTATGAGGCTGGATAGCTCCGTTTTGGGAAAAGAATCTCCTTTCTTTTGGGATAGGTATAAAAGTAAGTCTTTGTGATCTGAACAGATATTTGTTAGGTTACTTCTCCTTTCTTGATTGTACATATATTAACCGATCATCGGACGAACACCATTTCGACCCTCTAGCAAAATCATCTCTTGGATCTCACGGAAATCTCACATGCCGATTTGTTGACTTCTGTAGGAATCGGCTTATACTGGTATGCAGTATTGTTGAAAAGGAGCCAAAAGATGGGAAACGCTCTTCATCGTGCAAAAGGCTGGATCTATGGCTTCGTGATGGTTGTTGTGCTTATACTGGTTAGTATACGCGCCTATAATGCCTGGCAAAAGACAACTTATCACACACGGCCAATCGAGGGTGTTGGAGAGGGGATACAAATATCACTCAATTACCCAGTCAAAATTCCTGGCTCCAAAATCGAGGCGCTTTATCCGTTGACGATTGGTTTTACCAACCAAGGGGACAGATCACAGGCGCACACATACGAATTCATTTTTGAATCGCCTACTTTGTTGTTCACAGATTCAGAGGGAGGCGAGGTCGCTTCGCAAGTTCAAATTACTAGTGACTACGCTTTTATTGAGGAAAGTATCTATATCCGCCCATTTTTGGCGGAACAATATCCCGGTTTCAATAGAATTTCGGTAAAGGTCTTGTTGGATGGAGAGAAAATCGAGACCCAGCCTGACTTTATTGAGATAAAGAACGAACCGCTGTGGTTCTCGTATGCCAGTCTGTTTGCCGCATCGATCCTTGAAGTCTCTGTTGTTTTAGCTCTACTGGGATTGATTATCAATTTTATAGGTAATGCCCAAGAATCCCAAAAAGAGTTAATGGAACGCCGTAACGCAGATTTACAAGAACTCGCCGCGCGACCAATACTCGAACAAGCGCGGCGCTATATTGATTTAGAGCAGAAACGTATCCGCGAGCATTGGGATAAAGAATTAACCGATGAACTGCACAAGAAACAGCCAGTTTTTAAAGAAGTGGAATTTTTGCAAGATGTGGGCAGAACCCTGCGAGAAGGTCAAGTAAGTGAATTAACGGATTTAGTAAAACAATACAATCGTTTCTTTGGAGTCCAGCGGAAAAATCACCAGGAAAGTATTACTGCCCTAGCGAGAATGATTGCGACAGTAGAAACTCGGAGTCCCACGCTTCCGTTATTTCTCCAGACTTGGCGGAGTATCTTCAAAAAAGAGCGATTTGCTGCCAAAGTTAGCGAAACCCCGCTCTCATTGATAACCAATCTGATAAAGCTATGGGATGACTTTGATACCGATGTAAAAGATTTGATGATCGCTGCTCTAGATCGCTTCTCAGAAAAAGACACACTTTCTCAATTGCCAAAGGCTGAACTACAATCACCTGATGGCGAAAGGGAACAAAAGCAGATTTTCGATCCCTATAATCGTCGTCGGCTCTTGCGTTCCAAAGAAATCTCTGGGCTGTTCCCTCAACTTGTTCCGCCTCCCCCCAGTTATGACACAGTATGGCGGCAACCACAAGAATGCCAGACTGACCCAAAGATGTTGGACTGGTTACAGCAACACGATTTTGCCGCCAATCCTTTTGGCTGTGATCTCAGGCTGTACCCTGCTTATCCACGAAGCATGACCCGTCCTGATCAATGGGAATCTTTTGTTATATTTTCACCTCAAATTGCTATCTGCCCAACCCTCGAAGATGTTAATCCGCTGGCTGTTCTCTTGCGTGAAGAATGTTTGTTCGCACTGCAAATTTTTCCAATCTTGATTTCTCTTCAACAAGAAAATACTACTCAACCTCCTCTCATTACGTTAGGACATGCCGCGGCCCGATCATGGCTGGATGTTCTCTCCCACAGTCCAAACGCCTTACTTGATCTCTCTCTGATTTCTCAGTATACGTTGCTTGAACTACTATGTTGGTCTTTAGGCTCGAAGGAAACACTTATAAACCTCCTTCAGCAAAATGGCTTGGAAGAGAATGTGGCCGGTAGCGTATTAAAACGCAGAATTGCTGAATTTGAGAACTGTATATCCTCTACTCATCCGCTGCAAAATCAAGTTTTGTTGACTTGGTTAGGCATTAGGCCCCCCGATTTGAAGCAGACAGGCTTGATTTTGTGTTTGGATGGAAAACCTCCACCGCTTGCATATTCATGGTGTGAGCATTTCAGTCCATTCATTCCTACTCTATTCCAGAATAAGATTATTACTAAAGTAATGGCTTCCACACCCATAGTACTTTCCCTGTCGTTGCCGGAAATACAACTTTCATGGTCTGATGAGCGATTAGGGAAGTCTCTTGATAGTCAATTTAGCGCTGCGATGGATAAGGAAGTAAGAGACGTAATGGGCAAAGCCATACGCTTCCACGAGTTATTCGGCCCTGGCGCAACTGAAGGAGAAACGACTCACAAACTGATCGCCGCCTCTGGTCATTCTCTCGCGCGGATGCTCACCCTTGGCAACCATCTGTTCCAAAAACATTGTGAACAGGAAGTACCAGAGAAATACTTAACCCCCGAAGAATTAGACGATATACTTACTACGACATGAGCGAATCCCTTGATCTTGCCCAGACATTTGGATCCCTCCGTGCCGAGGCTGAGGTTCCCTGGCTGGGACAGATGTTCGTGCCGCCGCGCGAGTTCGATCTGATTATGGAACCTCATTCCATCCTGGTTATGGGTGGAGAAGGTTCGGGGAAGACCGCCCTTGAAATCCAATTAAGGGAATGCGCCTCACAAAAAGAGACTCTGCATTTGCTCATGGCTTCGTGGCGGCCCCAACTGCCGACCGACACTGTTTCCAGCGATCAGGTAGCGGAGATCTTCATATCGCAGACTATGGACTCGCTGTCTTTCGCATTTCTGCAATTGCTTGTCCACACGCCGACTCTGCTTTCCTCTGCGCCTTCTTGGGTGCAAACTTTCATGGCCTGGTTTGTCCAGCGGTCTTTGCAGGGTGACCGGGAATTTCACCTTAGCCGCCTGGCAGATGAGGCAGTCTCGAATGGATTGGAAGCTGCCACTCGTCTTCTCTCGGAGCCGCCGCGCTCGCTTTTTCCACAATCCACATCCGCCTCGATACTTCCGCATCTCACCGAGGCTGTGAAAGCGCTGAACTTCAAAGGGATTTGGATTTTCGTAGATGGTCTGGATACTCTCTTTCGCCTCTTCCCGGACCGATTGGAGCGGTTTCTGATCGACTTTCTTTCCATGCTTGAATATTTCGAGGACTCCGCCTTTGTTTTCAAGATAATTGTTTCCCGTGATCTCGGGCTGCGTTTGCAGAAGGCGCGCAGTGTAATAACGCGACGGTTTAAGACTTATCCCCTCAATTGGCGAGAAGATGAATTGATCTCCTTGACCGAAAAACGTGTGGCGCTTACGTTGAAACGCGAAAAGGTTCTCCTGAGCGATCTTTGTAAGGATGAAGCCTGGCTGCAGTGGTTGAAACGCTTTGCGGGCGATACGCCACGCGGCTGGCTGGATCTGACGCGGCCGGTCCTTGCTGCTTACATAGAGAACGGTAAAAGCCTATCGAAAACCGAGTGGCTGGATGTTTATCGTCAGTCACCGCCGCCGCTTCGTCTGGATCTAGAAGCGGGTAATGTTTTCATTGGTCATGGCAAGGTGGATGTTTCAGTGATTGGTTATAAACTACTTGCATATCTTTATGAAAATCGCCATCGTTCTTGTACAAAATCCGAACTATACTACCTTGCAAACAAAGAGTTAGTCAAAGAGCCGCGTAATAAAGAGGATGATGGATGGGATGACCCCTCTTCCTGGGAAGGTATGATGGATACTGCGCTTTGGCGCTTGCGACAGGCGCTGGAATGGGACAAAGATGGATCGTCTCCGTTTTACATTATTAGCGAACGAGGGCAAGGGAAAATTCACCTTGAGAATACAGCGTGAGATGTTTGTGAGATATTCAAAAGGTATATGTTAACCTAACGAAATGGCATTGAAACTTTTGAGTAGTATCTTTAGTACAGGGATTCTAGACTTTCCGTATAGATATTCGCTTCTTTGGGAAGAACGTTGATGTTTATTGTTAGAAATTGGATTTAGAATCTGTGTTCCATTCTATGATGTCTTGCGGTAAATCTAAAAAATCAACTTCTGTTATCTATGGAAAAAATCTGGCAAGGACATTTTGGTTTCCACTTTGATCCATTTGAGTATTTGGAGGCCTCGGCAGATCCAAATCTCAATCGTTATTTAATCGGTCATGAAGCCTCCTCAGTTGCCTGGAGTGAGACACCGTCCTTAATTTTTGCTCCACCGGGAGGCGGCAAGACCGCTTTAAGGATCTGTACCTCACGGGCATGTTGGACCGGAGCGGGAGGATACCAGCCCTTTCCTATCCATTACCATCTTCCCCATTATTTTGAAACGAGTAATTTTTCCACCCTAGATGACCATCTTCAGAAAATTGTTCATTCATCTGCTATTGCGCTGTTTTTAGCCTTTTCCTATTACCCACTGATCTATTTAAGATCTTCATCCTCTTTGCAGAAGCATCTCGCACAATTTATTTTGACCTGGATACCCAATTTAGCTTATTATCTGGAGATCCTTCGATCCACGAATCAACCTGATATCGTGGCTTCTCAGATAGACAGGTCTTATATGTTGCATCAATCTCCTGATGCGTCTTTACTCCAATTAGTCTGTGAAGGTTTCGAGAAACATCTCCCTGAAGAAAGATTGCCTGTGAGTCGATCCATTCAAAAAGTATTCGAACGGGTAATGGCTTGGATTACTCAAGACCTGGGCTTTCGTGCAGTTTATATTCTCCTAGATGGAGTAGACGGATTCCCGGAACTTGCCAAATCACCCAGTTTTGCAGCGCAATCTCTCGTTAATTTATTTGCCAACGCCTCGACGATGGCGCGGGGGCACATCTTTGTTAAGGGGTTTTTGCCCTTGGAAATACGCGCTCATCTGCTGGCGCACCTTAAAGAGCAATGGGCGGGCTTTAGTCGGGTTGAATTAAGATGGGATGAAGCTATGCTAGCAGAAATGCTTCGCCGCCGTGTGTATGCTGCGGTAGGTGGTGAATTCGCTTCGCTTGGTGCGGTCAGCACCCTCCCCTCGGTTCAGGATTTGGAACTCGAAGTGGCGCGCGTCGCTGTTCCGCTTCCGCGTGAAATGCTGGTTCTGGTCAACCAAATCCTCTTCGAATATGAGCGGCGTTGGCAGGTCGATCAGCGCACCGAAAAACGTATTTGGCCTATAGATATGGATAAAGCCTTTGCCTGGTATCGCTCTGAACAAGCACCTATAGTCGAAGTTCTGACATCCATCGCTGCGGGTAATTAAATAATCCTAATACCAGGAGGAAACCATCATGACAGAAACAAGCCAGGGGTCATCTCCCTACGATCCTGAAAAATTCGTTGATCGCGAAGAAGAAATCAAACAAGTCATTGCTCTCTTGCGGCAATCACAGCCGCGGGTGCGAGCCATTGTGGTTGATGGGAACCGGGGAGTAGGGAAGACCTGGCTATCCCTGCATCTGCATCGCACGGTATTCAAAAAAGAAATCCGGGGAATGACATCCTGGCTATTCAGCTTATGGAGCCCGGGAGAAAATTATCGCCCAGAGGGAGAGCAACAGCAGGCGAATGAGCAATTTATGCGCGAAAACGAGCAACTGGAAATTGATGAATTCCTCTCAACTATCATTCATGGCTTGGTTATTGAGCTACCGCCCAAACCCATCCTCGCTGAGAAAGTAGATGCCGTTCGCCGTTATATCCAAAGCCATGCCGATGAGCGCTTTGTTGTCATTCTTGATTCTGCGTACGAAAGCGACTGGAAACTCTTAGAGCAACTCGAAACACATTTTCTTGGCAATCTTCTGACACTGAGCAATTTTTTTGTTATTGTTACAGGTCGCGGGCGTCCCTATCCGTGGAAAATTCCCTTCTTGATCGAAGCAGTTCATTTTGGGCTGGGAAAATTCACGATTGAACAGGTCCAAGAGCAGCTGAAAAAATTTAACATGTCTGCTACACTTTCGACGCAGGATATTTACAATATTGGTGATGGTTGGCCGCTCTTTACCGAGCATTTGGCGCGTGCCAAAGATCGAACCGAGGCGCTCGATATAATGGCTACTATATTGTTTCAGGTTGTCCCATCGCATGAGCGCCCACAAATCCGTAAATATTTCGAAGCGCTCTGTTCGTTGGACGGTTTTGGTGAGACAGAAGCTGCTTTAATGGTAGAGGCTTATAATCCCAAGGCTTTAGATAGAGATGGGCGCGAAATATGTCGCAAAATGAATGCGACACGCCTCGTTTCTTGGAGAGATGGAGGATACGTAATTAATCAGCCTGTTAAGAAGATCTTGAGGGATTATCTAAGATTTAATTGGCCGGATAAATGGATCCAATTGAATTGTGTCGCCTACACCAGATTTAAGAAGCTAAGTGATGATCCCAGTCATATGCGCTTTCGTCCGTTCTTTGAACAGAAGGCAGGTTTTCATGCCGGGATATTATCCGAAGTTGGTATCCAAGATATAGAAACTTGTTCCAAGCAGAAAAACTAACGGAGGCAATACTATGACTTCTGAATACACGGAACGTTATCCTGGTTTGTATGCTACGCCAGAATTGGTTGGGCGAAAAAAGATTCTTCAACAATGTGTAGATATTCTTACAAAAGCAGGGTCGGACCCCAAATTGTTTTTTTTCCATGGAGTGGGTGGTATTGGAAAAACGCGGCTGCTGAAACAAGTCTTAAAAAATGCTCGAGAGTTGCATAACCGTCGGACAGCAGAAGAAATCTTGGATTTTTATGATATTTTATTGCATACACCCGTTGAAATGGTCGACGCGATTTTTAGGGTGCTCACACCACCTTTCGATTGCTTTGAAACTTATCAGTTGCGTGCTGAGGGTTTGACACGTGCCCGCTTGAGCGGAGATGCGGTGACGTTAGATCAGCTAAAGGATGATGTACTGGCACAATTCGAACAAGACTTACTGAAATTATCTGGAACTCAGCAAGTTCTGATTGGTTTGGATACAGCTGAACGCATAGTTTATGGCATCCCCAATTGGACTGATGAAATTCCATTTGCCGATTCATGGACATGGCTTGTTGAACATCTCCCTAAATGGCGGAATGTCATAGTCTTTGTCGCGGGACGAGAAGAAACCCTCCCAGCTATCGAATACGCAAAAAACAAATATCCGAATTTGATCGAGGAAGTGGAAGTTGGCCCATTTAGTGCAGATGAAAGTCTGGAGTACTTTGCAAGTGTAGCTGCACTACTTAAGAAGGAGGGCGATTATCAGCTTGGCGAACGCCTTGAAAATATGCCTGAGAGCTTAAAGCTGGGCGCCCACGTATACTCTGAGGGCCGTCCTATCCTGCTTTCCCTGTTGGTAGATTATTTAAGTTTTCCGGGAGAAGGGGATTTGCTCCAGATCTTACGCAAGCCCTTACCAGTGAAACCTAGCGCAGATGAGATCCTCCGTTACAAAGCACTACTGTTTGATCGCTTACGGGATAGTGAATTAGGCGATACATTGATGGCTTTGGGCCGTGTCCCAAAGGGAGCAGATGAGAAGTTGCTGGCTACTCTGCTCAATGTCCCTATCCCCGAGGCGCGCAGAAAATTACAGGAAGTTCAGCGTCTGTCTGTAGTCAAGATTCGTCGAAAGGATACTCAACAACGGTTTTTTCTGCATGATGAAATGTACGCGTTGCTTCAGCGGCATGTTTATGATGGCGCCTTTGATGTGGAGAAGCAAGAAGTCGCCTTCGAAGCTATCAAAAGATATTATCAGGAACAGCGGGAGTCCAGTATTCAGCGATTGAATGCGCTCTACGCACCAGTAGAAGAACAAGGCCGTATTGGCTTGGATTTAAAAGAATTAGGGAAGGCACACGCCGACCATCAAGCGCTCTTGACTGATAATATGTATTATTTCCTTCGCAAGGATCTCGGGCGTGGTTTTCGTGCTTATATCCGCTACAGCCAGGAGGCGATATTAGCAAGGGATACACTCATGGATTTACAGCTACAGGCTGAACTGCTTGCCTATCTCAGCAATCCACCCACGGTGATTCTCGAACCTCGAGATGATATTTCGATAGAGATGATCCTTGCCAGTCTCAAAATTCGGCCGGCGGCACGCGCTTGGGCATCAAATAAATATCAGGATGGGTTGAAGGCAGCACATCATGCGATTCAATCTCTTGAACCTGCGTGGCGATCGCAATTTCCGGTGCTCTTGGCTGCTTTGCATTCCTGGACTGCCAGCTTGCATGTGATGCGCAGTCAGAAAGATGATCTTAAGGAAGCTGAGAAGCATCTAGACGTTGTTTACTCGCTTCTTCCAGAAGATCCGGGTGCTGTTCAAAGCACCGATCTTTCTTTTCGAACTGTCTTATGGTACAAGCAGTCCGTGTTAGCAGTTGCCCATCGGATCCATGGCTATCTAAAATGGGTGCAGGGTTTTATGCGGGAGTCTGTTGCTGAGTATCAAAAGGCGGCTGTTATTCTACGCGAGATTGATCTGCGTATTGAAATGGCGGCTGTATCGAATGATATGGGCTTTGCCCAGGCTGAGCTGGGTAAATACCACGCTGGGCGCGCCAATGTACTACACGCGTTGAAGTTGAGGCGAGAATTGGGACGGCGTGTTCCAGTTGCGCTGAGTTTGAATACACAGGCGGCCATAGATGTGCGGGAAGGACGTTATCCTAACGCACGGCAAAACTCCGAGAGGGCACTTTCCATCTTTCGCGCCTTTTCTCAGTCGCGTGGGATTGGTTTGGCGCTGATTACCTTGGCTGAGGCGACCCGACGTTATGCTGCCTCGGAACGATTGTTATCTTCAGAAGAGCGGATCGATCTTCTGCGCCGTGCGCGTGATTATGGGCGTGAGGCTTACGATCGTTTCAGAGAAACGACCGAAACTTCCAGATTGGTGGAGGCTCAGATCGAAATCGGTTGTGCCTGCCGCGATCTGGTTTGGTGGCTTAAGGTGACGCCTTGGCCGGGTGATGATATCGAACGTACCTACGCCGAAAGTCTGGATGCTTTGACACAAGCGGCTGAACTTGCGCTTAAGCAGGGACTGACTCACCGCTATGTAGACGCATCGGTTAATAAGGCTTGGCTCGAATATTATAAGCTTGATTCTGAAGTAAAGACCTTTGACGAGCCTCATATTTTGGCTTTAACTGAGCAAATCGAAAAATCTTTCCCCTCTGACGAAGAGATAGAAAAGCAACCACAAGTTTGGGCACAGAAGGGCAAACTGTATGTACTTAAGGGTCACCTCGCCAGGCGTTCTATGGATTATGTGCGCAAAAAGATGCCTAAGGGAATATCATCTGATCTCGAAACAGCTTTGAGGCAACTTGCAGAAAACTATGCTTTGGGCTTGGAATTCAGCCGCGAATTTGGAGATGATTATCAAGGTATTCGGCAGGCAAAGAACAGTATTTTCGGAAGACTTATCGATTTGAATGCTGCGGAAATGCAAGTTGTTTGTGGGCGAATTCGAGAACTTTATCCAAACGGTTCGACTATTGAGACTTTCTTGAATGACCATGCCCTCTGGCGGGCGGGCTAAAACTCGGCCTTTTGTCTTCCCAACAGTCCAAGCACGGTGACTCTGCAAAAAGTCGCCGTGTTTTTTTTGTCATATTTCCGGTATAATAG
>Ga0105091_10001047_pt1 | contig 11906 bp, 10 predicted proteins | sample PPLLak1March2015_FD_87022 | JGI IMG/M metagenome (GOLD analysis project Ga0105091, IMG submission 87022) | Freshwater sediment microbial communities from Prairie Pothole Lake near Jamestown, North Dakota, USA - PPLs Lake P7 Core (1) Depth... | ecosystem: Environmental > Aquatic > Freshwater >... | reverse complement strand
CCCCTGTTCTGAAGAAGTCGGGTAACCGGCGGCAAGTAAAGGTCAGGGTCACAAGGCCCGGCGTTAAGATCAAGGCCGAGAAGAAAGAATACTGACATCGATCGGACCGAATCCGAAGAACCGGAGGGCACAGAAGCCATTGAACGAGCAAAATCCCTATTCGCAATTTGGGATTTTGGCCCGGGGCTTGCTCCTCGGGTATCAGGCAGAGAGAATCAAGTCCGGCGTAACCTCTGCCTCAGGGCCAATAAATACCGCGCAGAGGCCGCCGGGACGGAACACCGTCAGCGCCCGGTTCAGCCGGCCCTGAAGTTTCTGCAGAGCTTCATGCCGCCTTTGCTGCTCATCCGTCCGTTTTGCCGGCTCCGGAAAAGCAAATTCGAGCAGCTCTTTGATTTGCCGAGCGGCGTGACCCAGCGCTTCCGAGGTATGCGGTAAACCGCGGTGTTCGAGCTGAAGAAGCCAGTCGATAGCTTCATTCATCTTTTTATCCTGCCCCGTCCGCAGGAGCTGTTCGGCCCAGATGACGCAGCCGTCCGGGTGCTCCGGAAACCGGTCGGCGAGATTTCGCGGCCAATTGTGAAGGAGGTCGGGACGCCACGCACGCAGGAGAAGCAGTGCGGCCACGGTTGCGGCGAGAGGGGATTCCTCCTTTTCTCGCAGAGCCAATTCCAATAATTCAAACTCTCCCGGGGTGCCGCTTTTATCGAGTTGAGCATTGCGGTATTTTCTCCAGACCTCTGCTGCCGAATTCAATACCGGCGAATCCGAACCGGACAGTGAGACTTCAAGCCCGCTGATGACCGGACCACCAGGCGCGTCCTTAAAATCGAGCCCAAGTGAGTAGCGAGGATACCGCTCCCTGTCGCCGATCAAAACGCAGGCAGCTTTCTTGCCGGCAGGTTTGTCGGCAAATTCAAGCCACTGAGGGGAGTACCGATGCATTTCTATATCGATTTTATATGTGTGTTTGTCTTCGGTGCGGGAGATCTCTTTTATGGACAGGGGGCCTTTAGCGGTACTCTCCTTTAAATCCTCCCATTGAAGAGTAGCCAGGTCGAAGACCCGTGCATCCCATAGGCGGTCAGTGAAAGATTCACTATGGAAGATATCCCACAGTTGGCTCCAGTCTCCGGAGTCGGAGGGTCCCCGCCAGCCGGCGGGAAGTAGAACAGACGATAGCGACGGAACTGAGGCCATTGGAGCGCTCGGGGCCAAACTGTGCACGCCGGCGGGAGGCGGCACTTCGCATATGGGCGTCTTGGTAGAATACGTGATCCGGACCGGCTGACTCACCCGCAGACCCGCTTCCTGCAGCAAAGTCTGGACGCGCGGATCCATGTAGTCCTGGAGCCCCCGAAGAGTAACCCAATACCGCTGATCGGCCTGCAACGCTTCTACGCCTTCAACACATTCCAAGCCTTCCAGCAGAGCTTTTCCGAAGACAGAAATACCCTGTTTGGGATCATCCGGAGCCCAGGCGGCCGCTCCCGGACCGGTCGCATAGATAATAGGCGAGATGATATCGGAGCGGACGCGCCAGGATGGGCAGGGATTCAGCACCGGTGTGCCTTCCGGCGCCATCTCGCGCAGCTTCTCGTGGTCGTTCCTGCAGGCGTCCATGAAAAACAAATGCTGCGGCAGCGGCGTGGCCCGGAGACCCGTGTAAAGGTTCAGGGTGCTGAGGGCCTTGTTGACGTTTCTCAGCGGCGGACTCAGATAATCGCTTGGAAGAAGAATCTGCCTGTCCTGAGTCACCTCGAGACCGTGGCCGCTAAAGAAAAAGATCGCGCGACTCCTCTCGGAGACCGTTGAGTCCAAACCTTGCATGGCCGCGTACCATTCGCCAATGGCTGTCTCGCAAGAGGCGAATGTTGGTTGACGGAAGCCTGTTTCAGGGAAGCCCGCCATTTGCGTCAACTCTTTATTCGTCGGTGAAAGGAGCAGCCACACCTTCGCAAGCGGAAAATCAGGATGTCGATAATGGTCACCCAACCAGCAAAAGAACCGATAGGCCGTCAGGGCTGATACGTGGAGTTGACCCAGCCGGTAACTTTGCTCGTCATCGTGCAAGTACTCGTACTTGCTCACGCCAATGACGACGGCGAAGGTTCCCGGCTGCTTCGGAGTCCATGCAGGAGTAAACCAAAGCCCTTGACTTGTCTGATCTTTTTGTAACATCAAGGGGCTCCTCCTTTCCGTTTTCAGGTAACTCGTCTTACCGGGATGGACTGTGCAGAGGTATTGTCGCCGGGAAGAATGGGGTGACTGGCTGTGCTTACATAATCTCCAAACCCGACTTGTCCGTCGCCATCGAGATCCACATGGACACGGAGGACATATCTTGCACTGCGCTCCAATGCCGGCACATTGATGATGAACTGCAGCTCTTTCGCACCCTGGCCATCGATTCGAACATCCCGCAGAATCGTCTCGGCTGTTACTCGCGCAGGCGCGTCGGCACGCGTGACGTCCTCGAGCCGGATATATGCAGTAGCGCCTGTGAAGGGCTCGACATCTGCACCGAAAACAATTGTTCCGGCTGCCATCTACATTGCCTCCAGAGCGATCAGATCCACGGAATGCAGGCCGTCATAGACCCGGGTAAATCGAATTCACGGCCTGTATGTCGCCCGCGCTCAATCTTTCACGCTGCCCGATGGGCGATCCGTTCCTTGCGACGATGGTGGGTTGATCATTGCTGCTGAAAGCCATCGCAGGGTAATGCATGATGGAATCGTAATCATAGGGTCCTATGTCGTCGCCGTCGGCTATATGCTGGTCGAAGTTGTGCTCCATCCCCGAGATGATGTTCTGGTAATTGATCGTAACGCAATTATCGCGGTCCTCGCGGCTCTGTTCATGCCACAGCCCTACGGTGTGTCCGATCTCGTGGATGGCATTGCCCAGCGTACAGCCGTCGCCGAGCGAGATGATCTGCTCGCCGCGCTGCCGGCCGACGTATGAGAAACAGCCATCCTGGAAAGTGAAGAGTACCCGGTCCTTGTACTGATTCAAGTTGTGCGCGGTCAGAGCAATGAACCTGATACCCGTTTTGGCTTCCCAATGCGCAATCGCCCCGGTCACGCGCTCCGGCTTGGAAAGACTGGGGTCGATCCGGTACGGGATTTTCCCACCCGGCCAACGATATTGATCGCCGGTGATGGCGATCCCTTGCGGCACGAGCTTCTTCACTTCGGGTTTGGAGGAAACGGCTTCTATGGCGGCAACTGTACCAAGAACAATATCCCCCTCAAAGATCGCCAGCCCGCCGATTCCTGAGTACTTCACCTCCCTGTATTGGAAGGTGTTTGCGGAAATCCGCCCTACTTTGAAGTCTCGATTTGACCGGAACTCGCTCATAGTCATTCCCTCCATTCTTTGTATTCTTTATGCTGGTTTCACTCAATCAAGGATTTGCCTTTGGCAGCGAAGGAAGTCCGATCGTCGTCGCGATGCTGCCTGGACCGAGTTGTTGAAGCTTGTCTATTCCAGTTGGGAAGCCAAAACCCCATAGGAGGCAAAAGACCAGGTCAAGAAAGGTCCCAAAACCGGGGTTTGTCACAACGAGCACTGCCACACCAACGATCAGCGTGAGGATGCCCCAGACCAGCCACATCACTCCGGAAAGCTTTGCAATCTGCCAGGTCACCTCCACCACGCCGGGTTTGGCCTCTTTCATCAAGGATGCATCGGCCTGTATTCTCAAGGCGTTTTTGGTGGCATGGTAGTCCTGCAGCACTTTATCGACCTTCTGTTTGGCATCGGCTCGAGTGGTCACTTCCGTCTCTACCTGACCTCCGATATCGTCTAACTCATTCAGGGCATCCTTGATCGCCTTTTCGATTCTCGCATCAAGGCCGTCCCTCCATTCTTTCCAGAGCTTGCGCATGCCGTTACAGATGACGAGGGTCAGGCAGTCCACCAACTCACTTTTACGGCTGAGATATTCCTTCAGCTTGGCAGTCGTATCCGCTTCGCCGCTTTTGATACCAGGCATCTTCGGCGGCAACAGACCAAAATCGTCCAGTTTCTTGACTGTCAGAGAATTTTGGATCGAATTCAGGGTCTTCTTGGTGAGTTCTTGATTCACACCTTGAATTTTTTTCGCCCCGTCGATCTCTTCAATCAACATCTGTACCGACTCATTGAGAATCCCTATCGGCCGTTGTGCTTCCAGCCGGAGCATGCGTGCCCGCATCCACACGCTGGTAAACCACGCTACTATGATTCCAATGGCAACCAGCCCAATTCCCAAGTCCTTAGCCCGGAAACTGCTGGCTTGAAGGGTGACATTGATTGTCTGGAGTTCGGGACGCTCGTTCACCGCAAAACTGAGCGTGCCCGTGTATTTTCCACCCTGCCAGATCCCGTGACCCGCTTTCTCCTTCAGGCGCACATAAAAGGTCCGGTTCGAGCGGGGGGCGATGTTGAAACTGGAACAGGGGCCGTTTACGGTTTCGCACAGCTCCAAGTCCTCGAGTGCTATCTGCGAGGTGCCCACTCCATCGCGCAAGGTCGTCTGTGACAACCTGAACCCGGTGGCGGGGTAGTCTCCGGTGGTTACCACGACTGGTGTAGCGCGCTGGGTGCCCGGATACCCGAACCAAACGAGCCACGGAACTCCTGGTGCAGCCAGCGACCATGTGAACGCCGTGGGCGACAGGTTGGTGATTGTGTATCCAATGTATTGCTGGACCTTCCCGAATGAAAGGCTCGCGGAGCGCTTTTGATTTGAGTTGGGTTCAAGTTTGCTGATGCGCGCAGTCCACAGCCACGCCCGGCTCGTGGCGCTGACATCCACGGCCACCGGGTTCTCGAACGCTACTGTCGTCGAAATCGGCTCTCCCGCGCTGCCCAGGTCTTTAAGCACCGGATCCTTCGCATCCCCGATGACGTCAGCTGTCAGGTTCTCGGCTTTCATCAGCACCTGCACCATTCCGTCCGTGGAACCGAAAGGAATCCGTATCGTGGCGTCTTCCCCAAGTGACAGCTTGGGTTCAGCCGCCAAGCTCAGTTTTGGAAGCACACCGATGGCGAGGACCAGTGCGGTCACCCAAGCCCATCGCGATGATTTCAACTTTGGAGTTCGCATATTCTTGCTCCTTCAGAAGAACTCAACGATATATATTGTTACTGTAGCCCGCCGAGACATGCAGGCAGCGGTCTTCGCGCAGCAGCACCACTCTGTGTTCTTTTGCTTTGTCGTTAATAGGAACTGCCGCGCTATGAACTATCTGTTCAACGGGTACGTGATCGTGAATGCAAATCCGGGCTTCCACTCTGTTCGGATTGGAACAGAATCCAACCCCGTCGTTGGCTTATCCTGGCCTTCCTTGAAGCCGCCCGAGATGCCGGTGTGCTTGCCCAGGTGGAAAGCCGCCGTCATAAAGAACGCCCGTTTGTAAGCCATGCTCGGCCCAAACAACCACTCCAGGGTTGTGGTATCTGTCCGAGTGACCACCGCTGCACCGAGCGTTCCGTACGCGCTCCACGATTTGCTCAGCGATCCCAGCATTGCGTTCATCTGCACGACATACAGCGGTTTGATTGCAGACTTCTCCGTGAATCCAATCCGCTCGACCACTGTCGTGGTCGGTGTACCGTTCGTGGTCGTCGTGCTTGCGCTGGAGACAAACCCCGGGATTTCTGTACCCAATGTGCTGAATCCCACGCCGGCTGAGACCGTCAGCAGAGGCGCGCACATAGATGTGATTGCTCCGGATACAACCTGATTCGAAGTGCCATAGAGGTCGGTTACTGTATAGCTGATTTTCGATTCCTTCCCCTTGCCAAAGATGGTATGGCAGTCCGTCAAAATTGCCAACGCCAGGTCTTCATTGAAGACACCCGGGATTGTTTCGCCGCCCTGTATCACCGGCTCCCGGATCCTGAATCTCGAGAATGCCTCGAACCGCGATTTCCAATACGCGATCCGCTCCTGATCGGCCCGGGCGGTCTTGTCTTCCTCACTGCCCGGCGCGAACTTCGCAAGCGACTCCTTCACCATCTGCGGGTGCTGCTTCTCTGCGATGTAGCGCTGGGCGTTACCGCCTGTCGCGCTCCATTGCCTGAACTCGTCTGTTCCTTCCAGTGATGTCAGGGTCTGCAAATACACGTTCAGTGACACAAGGACGGCGCGCGCATGATCCGATGGATAAGGTTTTTCGATTGCCGCCGCCAGGCTTCCATCAGGCTGGGACAGCCTATTTGCCTCTGCACGCAAATCTTCTGCTTGCGACTGGGAGAGCACGGCCGGTGAATTGCTCAGCGCGTTCTGATAGTCGCTCTTGGCCGTCGCAACGGCATCCATTACGGTTTTTGCTTCATCCTGCACTGATGCCAGCTGCTTCTGGTAATCCTTGTTGCATAGCTGTATCTGTCGAAAACTCTGGTCGAAACCCCTCTCTTCGGTGATCGCAGGCGTCTCCTTAGTCACGTCCCTGGTGGGCTCTCCGCCGGCCGGAACATCCTTCACCAGGTCCGCAACCACAAACGCCTGAGGCGGCGAGGGGTTTTGGACGATGGTTATATCAACAGACGCTCCAAACGAATATCTGAGGCGATTGATGTATCGCAGTACCACTCTCTTCGGTCCTTCGACCTCTTCTCCCTTTGTGACCAGCGATTCCAGAATCTTATCCGTTTTCTCATTCACCTGAATCGGATTGGCCGGTATTCCCGCCGCCGTTGCCTCCCCGTAGGTCTTCACATAGGGACCGATATTGGGGCACAGCTTTCCCGGAGCGGTTCTCGCCTGCAGCACACGATCAATGTCGCTGCCACAGTCGGCGCTCTTGCTGAAATCATCTATTTTCTGTTCCAACTCCTTCTTACTGTCGGCACTAAATGGGGATTTTGCCAGCTGGTCGCGCATATTGGCGACCATGCGCGCGCAGGTTGCCATTCGGTACATGGCCTTTATGCCCTGCTTGTCGGCTGCTTTTGGATACTCGTTCTCCAGTTGTTTGACAAACTCGTCCATCGGAGCGGCGGGTTGAACCAGCGGCTGAGCCGGGTTGGTTTCCTGGGCCCCGCTGGCTGATACTGCAGTCGGAAACAACAATACAAAGAGAGTTGTCCATCGAAGCATTGGTCTTCTTTTTCCGGTTGCTGGATAGAGAGTTGCTTTCAAACCATGATATGGATCTTGCGCAAGGGAAGAGGAGGATCCGTCACAATTCCGTGTTTTACGAACTTTCACGGCTGCGTCTTCTGAACTGAATTCCTATAAAAGTGCGGAAACAGTTGAATGTCAAACCTTTTATCAGAAATACAGAGAGGCCGCAAGGAGAATTATGGTAGGAAGTTTGAAACATCACATGAGTCAAAGCTGTTTGAAAAACCTGGAGTCGGATTCGATCCCCGTGTGTCGCCAAAACACTGTCCCACCTCAGATTCTTCAAAAACCACAGCATTGAAGCTGAGCGAATCTTACTGGTAGATTAAACCAAGAATTTGAAATTATCCGGGGGAGTCTAACAACTTGAGCTCAACGCAACTGGCTCCTGCCGCCCGCAGATTGTTGAACGGGAACCTGAATCCCGAATGTTAGCCTGAGTTTATGTTTCGCGGATTCCAAAGAGATTTTCTGGCTGAAGGCGGAGATTGCGAATGTCCATCACGACACCAAGATGATGATCACTGAAAACACGAACCGGGTGGATGGGGGCATGACTTCCGTACCCCAATCTACAATACCGGTACGTGAAACAACGTCCCCGGGCGTGCTTTATAATCGCGAGCTTCTGAAGATGCAGCATCAAGCCCAGAGAAGCTACGTTCTCCAGGCAGACACGTTGCGCATTCGGCACGCAACAAACATGGCAATTATCTCTGGTCCGGCGTCTTATGACCGGGTGGCGATGTCATCCCGGCTTGCAGAAAGCGCTGCTGAACAGCGTAGACTGGCCATCCAAGCGCGCAGATTCACTCTGCCTGCTGGAGTCGGAACCACGCCCCAGCGCTGCCCCTAACTCTCGGCCAAGCCTGCAGCTTTCAAGCAGGAAGAGGCAGAATCGCGTACGGGAGGTTAAATCGATGAGTCCCTTGATAGTGACCCTAAGTTTCTCCTTCCGCTTGGGGCCGGGAGAGCGTATCCCAAGCTGGAGAGTTCCGGGCGTATCTCGAACTCTCGAACTGCGGGACAGTTCTGAAACGCGGTTCTCTCCGTGACGAATTCCCCCATTTTTTCCCGGGAGCCGTGGGCCCTGTCTTAAGTTCTTAGTATTCAAACACCTCAAAATTGAAGACTTTAGACACGGCCCCGGACATGTCGGTGGGCTAGCGGCGAGCTCCGGGCGGCGGTAATTTTACGCCGAGCGGAGGCACACCGTAGACTCGCGCCAAATCGTTGACGGCGGTGCTAAGCACGGTCCAGTAACGATCCGCCTGGGTCCCGTAGGCGCCGCCGACCATTACCTGATTGATGCGCCGAGCGTCCTCAACCACGGTCTCGACCTGACCCTTGGTCTGCATCCATGTGTCAGTGGCGTCGAACTTCCGCCTCAGCCTGTTGGTGGAACTGTTCAGATCACCAAGCGCGTCATCGAGGTCGTCCTTTGAATTCTTAACCTGATCTTTGCGTGCCTCCGTGTTTGGGGGATTCGCACGACGGCGGGATGTCGCACCACTGCTTTGGGCCGATTCCGCGCGGTTCTTGGTGTCTTCCCCACGCTTCTCCGCCCATTTGCGGAACTCGTCCACACCGTCCTCCACCTTACGAATGCGATCGGAGACGTATGCCTTGGTGTAGGAGCCTTGCCCAAGCACGGGCCACGCGAACGACACCAGGCAGGCGAGAGAGACCAAACTGCAGGCCATCGTATGAGTCATACACCTACCTCCAGCATAATCTTCCTGGGTGGGAAAGAAGTGGGCAACTGTATAAAGTGCCAGTCGGCACAGGGACCAATCGGCCCGATGGGACCGCAAGGACCGCAATGCATTCAAGGACCACAAGGGCCACAAGGGCCACAAGGGTCCCTGACCCTATTGACCCATCAGCGGGAAGGCGAACCCCCTGCTTACTCGATCCTCAATACGTCAATCGGCGGCACGCGGGACGCCCGCAGAGCGGGGATGACGCAGGCGGCGAGCCCCACGAGCATCAAGACTGAGACCACAGTCACTATTGTCAGCGGATCCGTCGTCGAAACGTTGTAGAGCTGGGATGCGAGCAGACTGGAACCGAGCATCGCGGCCCCTACCCCGACGGCCAAGCCGCATGCGATCAGAGTTGCTCCGTCGCCGATGACCATGGTCAGAACCTGAGTCGCGCGCGCACCCAAGGCTATCCTGATGCCAATTTCCCGCAGCCTGCTCGAAACCGCATAGGAAACGACTCCGAAAAGGCCTACAACCGACAGTATCAGCGCAAGAGCGGCAAAGATCCCCAGAAGAACGGTTACGAACCTTGTTCGCGATGTCGCAACGGCGATGCGAGACTCCATCGTCTGGATGTCGTAAACGGGCAGGTTGCGATCAATCGATCGAACGATGCGACGCAGTGAGCCGGCGAGTGCCGTAGGATCCTGGTTCGATTTCAGCAAAACGAAACTGGCGGGTTCCACGGGTTGCAGGTACGGCAAATAGAAACCAGGCATGGCTTGTTCCTCTACTCGGCCGTACTTCACGTCGCCCACGATCCCGATAACCTCCCCCCATTCGCCGTCTTCCCACCCGCAACCAAGCCATACTCGCTTGCCGATCGCGTCCTGGCCCGGCCAGAACAGCCTGGCCGCTGCCTGGTTCGGGATGACAACTTTCGGAGACCCCTCCCGGTCAAAATCTGTAAAAGATCGACCCCGGAGCAGCGGGATGCCGAGAGTCTTGAACACGCCTCCACTAACGCAGTGAATCTCGGCGGTTGGGAAGTCTTGGCCAGCCTGTTTTGAGCCAATCACCTTGACAATGGTTGCCGCTGCGTTGCTCGAGGCCGGAGTCGAGCTCGAAAGCGCTACCGCCTTCACTTCAGGCAGGTCGCCCAGCCGTGTGAGAAGTTGGTGTCGAAATGCACCTTCTTCGTATCCGGAAGGAAGCTGAATGCGGGCCGTGAGGACTTCCTGGGGCGCGAAGCCTAGCGGCGTAGCGTTCAGGTGCAGAAGACTGCGGATCATCAGCCCGGCCCCCGTGAGCAGAACCACCGACAAGCCGACCTGACCAACAACTAAGACGCTTCGGCTGCTGAAGCTGAGCAGTCGCGGGGAGCCTGCCACGTTTCTGGAGGTCCACTGCAGACCGGTGCCGGGTCGGACGGCCGAGCCCTTCAGCGATGGAAGGACGCCAAACAGAAACCCGCACACGAAGGCGAGCCCGAAGTTGAAGGCGAGAACCGGCCAATCGAAGGCCGCACCCCCGAAATTCAGCATCTCGACATCCTTGGCCCGGAATGCTGGACTGCTTGAGGGCTTGACGAGTGCCAGTAGATCGTTTGTAAAAGCCGCCAGCAGCAGGGCGATAACGCCAGCGACTACTCCCAGAATTACCGTCTCGGTGAGCAGTTGGCGAAAAAGCCTCAGTCTCGTCGCGCCAAGGGCTGCCCGAGTCGCTATCTCCTTAGCCCGTCCGGCTGTTTTGGACAACAGCAGGTTGGATACGTTCACGCACGCGATCAGAAGAACCAGGCCTACGGCGACGAGCGTAATCAGCAGCGAACTCTTGATGCGAGGATCGAGATTGGCCTCCCGAAGGGGAATAGCGCGTATCTTCCGATCGCCATCGCCAGAAGGAAAAGCCGCTTCGATTCGCTCCGCGAGTACCGCCATCTCAGTTTCGACCGTTCTTGCGTCTTTTCCCGGCTTGAGCCGGCCGATCACTTCGTGCCAGCTTGCGAAAGGCGTCTCCAAACGACGAGGAAACATCAGGGCCGGAGCCATCATCATAGGGACCCAGACATCGACGACACCCGACTGTCCGCGAAAATTTGGAGGAAGGGTACCCACGACCGAGAATGAAGTCTTGTCGATCTTGACCGATCGACCTACTGCTTCACCAGGTGAGCCGAAGTGGCGGCGTGCGATGTTTTCGGAAAGCAGCGCGACCGGGTGGGTGTTCGGCGTTTTGTCTTCGTCAGCCATGAATACCCGGCCGTTACGCGCCGAGATGCCGAGGAGCGGGAAGTAACTGGCGGACACGAACTCAACATTCAAGCGTTCGCTCTCGACTCGTCCCGTGAAGACGTAGGCGCTCTCAGCGAAGGCCGAGATCTCTCGAAAACTGCGGTTATTCTGGGCGACTACCCGGTATTTAGGGTATGACCACCAGGGGGTCGACTCAGCGCTCAAATCCGGTTCCGACCGTTGCGGTCCTCTCTCCGGAACCTGATGCAGCGCCACCAACTCCTCGGGCTGGTAGTACGGCAACGGTTCGAGCATTACCGAGTGGATGACACTGAAAATGGCTGTGTTGATCCCAATCCCGAGAGCCACCGAGACGATCGCGATCAAGGTAACCATAGGACTCTTGCGAAGCATTCGGACCGCGTGTCGGATGTCCTGGTACATAACCTCCATAATTTCACCTCTCGCCGCAAGGGCAGTCATGACCTGTCACAGCAAGGCGTATGCCAGTCGTGGCTTCCCGTTCCTGTGGTCATCGAGTCGCAGTGGCTAATCTGGTTTTCGGCAAAGGCGCGATGACGACGCAGATTTCGTGACGTCTTTGGGCCCCAGGCGTCGTCTGGAATGTATTCCCAGACAAACAGAGACCTGTCAGTGAATCCCACGGGGAAGCGGCCGGGGGCCGTCGGATCCAATGTCAAATCCGAACATTCTGTTTCAGATCCGGACACCTGTTGTCCCGAGCCGCACAACTCCACGCTGCGGAAAGAGGTTCTTCGGGCGCGCATTTGGGTGGGCGCATCTGGCGCACATCTGGGTCGGTCGCATTTGGGTCGGACCGAGATT
>Ga0105091_10001046_pt1 | contig 11907 bp, 16 predicted proteins | sample PPLLak1March2015_FD_87022 | JGI IMG/M metagenome (GOLD analysis project Ga0105091, IMG submission 87022) | Freshwater sediment microbial communities from Prairie Pothole Lake near Jamestown, North Dakota, USA - PPLs Lake P7 Core (1) Depth... | ecosystem: Environmental > Aquatic > Freshwater >... | reverse complement strand
TTCATCGCGGGTTTTTGGCATAATATTTGAAATCCTGAATGCAATTTCAGGCTTCATCTTTTCCATTTTCAGGAGTTCAGCTACCAGTTCGTTAGCTTTTTCAGGAGTGGTCTTTGCTAGCTGATTGGCATGTTCGATACTGCGCCGGAACTCATAGGACATCTCCTTTTCTGCTGCAATCCGTTCAGATTCAACTCTTAACAGGACTCCACGCATCTCAGGAAGTGTAACCCTCTCTTCGCTAATGATACCCTTCACTTTCATGCCAGTCACTCACAGAGAATTTACTTTTGTGCTTTTAGATGTTGTGGTCGTGCAATGACGATTTTATCTGCATTGCCGTCACGGATGGTAAGCATCCAGGCACGCCCCCGCTGTCCGAGGACAGTTCCTGTCAGACCGTGGAAACGGCGGTGTGGCATTCCCTTCTGGACAGAGGGGTTACAGACAACGTGCACCCTGTCGCCAATCTCGAATTTCTGGATGACGCAGGTTACGGGCGGAAGCCCGCGCTCTCTTAAATCCTTCTTGAATTTATACCGTGTTTTCTTTCGTGGTCCGTTATGATGTGCCATTATCTAATCTCCCTCCTTTGCTCCTTCTACCTGCACGACATCGAGGCTGAATACGTGCGCCGATCTGTTCAGGATCTCGGCTAGACTCGGACGGGTTCTTCCTCCGTCACCCGATACGAGTTCTTTGATGTAGAGACCGGCTTCTCCGAGCACTTCGACAACGAATTTGCCGTCTTGTTCCCCAGCATACTCAATATCGAGGACGATTCGCTCACGGATCTTGTCTGCTCTCCGGTGAGCGACCCTTTCGGGTGTGCGCTGGTGTATTGTAGCGCCCTGTAAGGTTTTCAGGGCATTTGCGAACATATCCGCTGATAATGCACCGTCAACCTCGACCAGGATCCTGTATTTTTTATGCGCTTTGTTTGATTTAAGGGTTTCCACTTCCGTACGGTCACTCCAGCGCTTGATCGAAACCGAAATCCGTTCTTCTGCAGTCCGGTTGATCTCTTTTTCGAGTTCTGCAAGGTCAAGAGAGCGTTTCCTGGGTTCGACAACTTCGAGGATGAATGGTCTTCCCGTCCCAATCATCCGTGCGTCTATATCCTCCCTTCCCGCCCCATGAAGAACCGCACCCTTTGCGTCAAACGCGGTAATAACTGGTCTCCCGATAAGCTCCTCTACCGAATCCAGATACTGTGCTCCGGTAAAATTGCATTTCTCACAGCCGGCACCCTTGCATGCACGGCAGTCCCAGTGCGTCTGAGGGATACCCCGCTCAAATTTTTTATACCGCCCATAAAAGAAGACGGAGTTGATCTGGACTTCGGTTAAGCCTGCGGAAAGATCGAGAATAACGACAACATCCGGTTTCTTAAAGTCCACCGTTTTTCCGATACGTGCGGATACCGCTTTGCCGACTTCACGGTTCACTTCAGACTTGAACGGTTCCGGTTCTGCCAGGGACAGATCACTCCAGACCATTTCCTCGTTCTCGGCAATGAGCGGGGGGACCCTGCACCCGATCAGGAATGTTGAAAACTCAATGCCGGCCAGAGATGAAATCACCCGATCTGCCCACTCAGGAACTGTGTCGAAGAAATTGCCACACACCCAGCACAGACCGTGGAATTTCGTATAGGGCAGGTTATCGGTAAGAGCGAGTGCAATCTTCAGGCTACGCCCGCGTTCATCATCCGTGAGCCCGTGAGAACGTTTCCCAAAGAACCTGCCGAGACAATGATCGCAGCATTCTCCGTACGCGAGAATTGACTTTACCTGTTCAGTTATTTCCATCCGCATCTTCTCCTGTCCAGTTCGTTATGTACAATGGTAATCGTATGATCAGCGTGGATGCACTCAGGCCCAACTGAAAACCGTGGATACTGCTCTACCTGCAATTCTTCATCTTTTGTAAAATTCAGGTGATCAGAGAGGAGGAAGGCATCGGGGATTATTCCTGCCGTCCTGATATCGGTTCCCTTTTCATCGAGTACACCAAACACATGCTCCGTCATAAGCTGGGCGAGTCCCCCGTTCCGGACTGATACTCCTGGTGCTGCATCCCGGAATTTACTCCCTGCCGGTAAGTTCAGGGCTTTTTTGATCAGGGCACCTGCACTTCGTTCGTCGGGAGAAAGCGAACGGACCGTATCGCCGGAAAACCTGACTGTTTTCGGAGGCACGGGTCCACCGCACAGGACCAGATAACATACCGCATCCCGGCGCAGGTCGTGCGAGAGGAACAGAGAGGTATTCACACACCTGCAGAGTATATCCATGCGGCCGCCGCTTCCCGGCAGGTCGTTGAGGGAAAAATCTGCGTCGGTATGGGCAAGGTGACCGATGATAGCAAATGAGGTCATCTTATTGCATTCCGGAAAAGCGTTTCATCAGGCGCTGGATGTTAAATTTTCCCCCGCCGGCACCCCTTAACCCTTTCAGAGTGCGCTGCATCATTTTGAAGTACTTCAGGAGTTCCCGTACTTCATCCGGAGTTGCTCCCGCCCCGCGGGCAATCCGCTGCATGCGCGAACTGTTGATCAGTGTTGGATCATCGAGCTCGAAAGGGGTCATCGAGTCCATGATGATCCGGTATCGCACCATCTTGGTGGTGGTAACATCGTAAACCCCTTCGGGAAGTTCCATATTGCCCATAGGGAGCATCCCCATGATCTGCTTGAGAGGGCCCATCTTGTTGAGCGCCTCGAGCTGTTTATACATATCGCGGAGGGTGAACTTTCCCTTCATCATCGCATTGACGTCAACATCATCTTTACTGATCGCTTCTTGTGCTTTTTCAAGGAGCGCTTTCATGTCTCCCATGCCAAGAAGACGGGAAATGAAGCCATCGGGATCGAAGCGTTCGAGGTCATCAATGGTCTCCCCGCTTCCGATAAAAACAATACCGCTTTTGGTCTCCGCGACCGCCGAAAGGGCGCCGCCTCCTTTTGCAGTACCGTCCATCTTGGTAATTATGACCCCATCGATATTGATTGCTTCATGGAATCTTTTAGCCTGGTCACTTGCCTGCTGTCCGAGTGCGGCATCGATAACAAGCCAGCGATGGGTAGCTTTTGTGAGGATATTGAGCTCGATAATTTCCTGAATCAGGTCAGCTTCAAGCGCATGTCTTCCCTGAGTATCGACAATGACCAGTTCAAGATCTTTCAGGCTTTTAAGACCATCACGGGTTATCTTTACGGCATCTTTCTCCTGCGGGTTACCGAAACACGGCACGTTGATCTTTGCACAGAGAGTAGCCAGCTGTTCGTACGCACCCGGACGGAAGGTATCTGCGCAAATTACCCCCGCTTTCATACCCTTTTTCTGGAAGTAGCGGGCGAGCTTTGCAGTCGTGGTGGTCTTACCACTCCCCTGCAATCCAGCCATGAGGATTATCTGGGGCTCAAGCTTTATGTCAGCGGTCGTCCAGACGAGCCGGACGAGCTCCTGGTACACAATCCGCAGGACATGCTCCCTGACATTGGTCCCCTTCGGCAGTTCTTCATCGAGGGAACGCGTACGGATTGCTTTGCTCAGCTCCATGACGAGCTTCACGTTCACATCCGATGATATCAGTGCCCGCTGGAGATCCTTGACCAGCTCGTCGACAGCCGTACGATCTATCACCGATTTCCCGGCAAGCTTTTTCAGGGCATCCTTCAGCGAGGTTGAGAGATTGTCAAGCATCAGCTATCACTTCCGAGGAGTTCGTCAACAACCTTTGCCGGCTCAAAGGGAATGATATCTTCATATCGCTGCCCGGTGCCAAGGAACATGAGCGGTTTTCCAATCGTGTGAGCGATGGAAATGGCCGCCCCGCCTCGTGAATCCATATCCGCCTTGGTGAGCACTATTGCATCTGCACCGACAGTCCGGTCGAATTCGGCAGCCCGTATTACTGCATCGTTGCCGGCTACCGCTTCATCAACGTAGACAATAAGATCAGGCTTCATGACACGCCGGATCTTTTCAAGCTGGTTCATCAGGTTGGATTTGGTATGGAATCTGCCCGCCGTATCAGCGAGGACGACATCAAGCTTGTGCGAAACCGCGTACTGGACCGAATCGAAGAGTACCGCGGATGGATCGGCCCCTTCCTGGTGCTGGATAATTTTTATGCCGATGCGTTCTGCATGTACGCTGATCTGTTCGGTAGCGCCGGCACGGTACGTATCTCCGGCACCAATTACAACAGAATATCCCTGTTTTTTTAAGTATGCGCCGATTTTTGCAACGGTCGTGGTCTTTCCCGTCCCATTGACACCGGTGAAGAGGATCTTTACCGGGCGGTCGTGAGCCTTGATAAAATCCACGAGGCTGAACCCGGTGCCGAGAACCTCAAGTAATGCGCTCTTTAATGCACCAACGACAAGTGCATCGACGGACTGGCCAATCTTACGGTGTTTTCCGATAAGGTTTGCCCTGACGTGGGCGATGATCGCATCTGTAACCGGCAGGGCAACATCACTGGTAAGAAGTGTCATCTCGAGTTCAGAGAGTGCGTCTGATATATCTTTTTCAGAAACGATGAGTTCCCGATCGGTGATTAATACCTTAACCTTGTCCGAAAAGGTTGGCCCGGCAGGAGAAATCGTTTTTTTTGTTGCCGTACCAGCAACGGTTTCTGCAGCAGCCGTTGCCTGAGGAGCTGCCGATGCCTGGATGCTGCTTCCCAACCGGTTTCTTACTGCCTGCAGCTTCTCTTTAAGTCCCCCGAACATAGGTAAAAAAGCCCCGTTACTCCAGATCCTGTCCAGCTGCTGATGCCTGCTGGTACCCGGATTCAAGTCTCTTGTTTATTTCATTCATCTGTGAACGGAGACGATCCAGTGTTTCGGCAACCTTCTTCTGGGAGGCCTCCATCTCCATGATACGCTCCTTTAAAAATTCGACGGCCTCTTTGTTTGGTCGCTCGACAACAACTTCGGCCCCGATGCTCAGGAGTATTTTATCAGGTTCAAGGACTTTTGCCCTGACGCTTGCCCCGCCACCAATCTGAAGGAGGACAACACCGTCGTCAGCCGAGAGCATTGCTTCAAGGGTTTCTATAGCCGCAAGTGCCTCCATTCTCCCGTTTTCCAGCATTTCCAGCTGACCAACAAAAATCTCGGCCTGCTGCCCGTATTCTTTCATGTAATGCTGAAGCGTCATGAGTTCACGCTGATCCATCTGTTGCATCGTGTCTGCCAATATTTTCACCCCGCGATAGAGAGAATTTTAATTATCTTTCTCCTGATATGTATGTCATCCCGGAGCATAAATACATCATTGTGGGGTCAGCGGCGTCGGTAGTGGTGTCTTCGCCCCGTTTATCATCCCGTGCTTTGATGAAGGGTATACGTCGGAAATGTCACAAACAGAAAACATTAATACTCGGGACAAATTTAATGTTCTTCATCGATTCCGTATTCAGGAAAAATGGTAGCAGTACAAACTTTCTATGGCTTTCCTTTTTCTATAATTTTCTTTTTCGATCCACCGGAAAATCAGGTACAACGGAGCCTGGAACGGTGCCGGTTGTACCTCTTTTCCAAAAATCACCCGGATTTGAGGTCATAATTCGCAAAAACGCGGAACACAACCCGAAAACTCCGCAGGTTTGCCGGTAAGAATAATTGAGGTCATATTTAGCTACGTTTGGTAGGCAAAAGTCAGGGCCGGACGAGGTTTAGGACGTTTGGAGTTATTCTAGGAACCGTAACAAGGCTCGGGATCCAGGAGATCTCTCCGGTCCTGAAGTGCCTGCGGAAATTCTGGTATAATGGAGCCCGGAACGTTGCCGGTTGTACCTCTTTTCCAGAAATCACCCGGATTTGAGGTCATAATTCGCAGAAACGCGGAACAAAGCCCGGAATTTGCGAATGATTATCGACGGGAATAATTAAGGTCGTATTTAGCGACATCTGGAAGGCAAAAGTCAGGGCCGGATGAGGTCCAGACTGTTTGGGATTTTTCCAGGGTGTCGGATTTGAGGTCTCTGGATCTAAGCACCGGCGTTTTGACGAAAGGATCCGGTACGAATCCGGTTCCGGGTCCGTCAATCTATGAGAACCCGTTTCCGCATCACACAGTGCCGATAAGAGAGGTTTCTCCCTCCTGTAAGTGATGGCCAAAAGAGCGGTCTATGTCAACCTAAAGAATACCAGCAATAAAAGAGAGAAAGAGAAAATTACTTAGCCTCAACCGGGCTGACGGTATCAATCTTGATATAGCGTCTCTTCAGGTTATGCTTGCTGCCGATAACCGCGAAGGCCCGTTCCTGCGCCTGCTTCTCATTGGGTGCCTCAATTACTTTTGTGTATGGCATCCAGTCTTCACCCATCCTGAATGTACCCTTAACTTCAAACTTCTGATTCTCCATGATACTTACTCCAGAAATCCAAATATATCCTCAATTCGTCCCAGCTCAAACCCGCTTGTTGCATTGCCGGCGATGTAACCGCTTTCGTTGACCAGGAGACCAGTACCAACAAGGCCGCTGCCCATGTTGATCGTGCCCGTCCCGACCGGGATCTTTGCAACTTCCTCGAGTCGTGCAATCTGGTGTGCGGTCGCCCGAGGGTGCACAATAATTCCCTTGTTGGTGGCAACACCGGCCATGCCAACGGTTTTCACGCCCCCAAGCGTCAGGTGGATCACCTCAACTTCAAGAAATTCGCCGATCTCATGTGCAAGATCTGTTGGCATATCCTCGTGGACTGCAGCAAAGGTATCGTTTGCCATAATCACGTTGCCGGCCGCATTCATCGACTCCTTGAGGAGGAACACTTTCCTGTACTTCTCCAGCGTCGCAATCTCGTCTTCAGTTGCAAGCCCGCTCATAACAATACCACGATTATTGCCGGCTACGAGCGAGCCGATAATGGCACTTCCCTGGATTGTTGTTTCTATGAGTTCGACATCGAGTGCGTTGACAAGTGCCTGTTTGTACTCCTCCGGGGCGTCCGGAGGGATGATGGCAAGGGAACCGATTACCCGGGAAAAAACCCCGATATTCGGATCGCCCGCAAGCGTGGTCGTGCGTTCCATCTTACGATTCCGGTGCAAGTTCGGCCTGAACCTGCCCGTCCTCCAGCTTCATGGCACGGACCCGGATTTTTGATGGCGGCTTTGTACTGCCCCGGCTCCACACCTTTTCGTTGATGCCCTTGTCAAGCTTTACATCGTCGCTCTTCATATGCTTGGCAAGGTACTTCCTTATGTCCTTAATGGCCCCGTTACTCCGCTTCCAGCGGGGCATCCTCCGTGCATCCCGCAGTGGGATGACGTATACGTGCTCCTGCATCTTTTCTGCCATTATGTTACACCTTCAGAGTACTCTTGCGCCAGTTGCGCCGTTTCGGATGCGCAACAACTGATCGCTTGGTTCGTACCATTACCCACTGGGGCACACGCCGGTTCTGGTCGCATGCTTTTGCCAGCCGTATTTTTCTGCCTTTGCTTAATTTGCTCATGTTCCTTCACCTGATACTAACATTGCTTTTTCTGCCGATGACAAGCGATTGTTCATGATGAGCCGGAAACAGGGATGAGAGATCGATGCCGCGGGCGGATAGTGCCTCCCGGATCTCTGTTTCGTAATCACCATTACTGATCATGCCGGTCTCACCATATTTTACTTCGAAGAACCGGTCTGCGAGCCTGTCAACTTCGGGTTTTACATATCCCAGCAGGGGTCGAACATACGAACACCCCGTCCGGTTGCCCAGACTCTGGACTTCTGCCCTCGAAAGCATCGGTACCCGGTCATTAAACCGTGTGCCGTCACCGATTACCTGATATTCGGCGGAAAGAGTTTCAACAGCGATCTGGTGTACTGTATTGATTGCATCGTTCGGATATCCGCACGCATTTACCAAATCTGCCATCTCGTTCAGCAATCCTTCCCGAAATACCCGTTTCTTTAAAGGAAATCCAAGCGCTTGTGCCGCAGCCTCCACCGATGGGATCCGACGGGACGGGTCGAACACATATACATTGAGTTCAACCTCGTAATACGTACCCAGCATTATTGCTGCAAGGGAACTGTCCTTTCCGCCGCTGTAGAGCACTCCTGCTTTCATTACTTCCGGGTGATTGTGTAGTCACGTCTCGCAGGTGTGAGCTGCCTGAGCAGATCCTTAAGTTGCGAATCCGTGATCTTCTTCTTGAGACGCCCGCTCTGGGCGAGCTGGACGAGTTGCTGCTCAACAGCACTGGCAAAATCCGGTTTCGTCAGTTTGATGGTATTCAGGCGCTCCCGGGCATCAGGCTCGAGAATCGACATAAGCACCATCTGGATCTGGGATTTTGCCCGCTGCTGGCGTTCGAGCTCATCCTGCATCGCCTGTTGATCGCCAGCCTGCTGCTGCAGCTGCGCCATTCTGCGCTTGCGGAGTTCACTCAGCTCGTCGTCTCCCATGGTAATTCCTCACTGGGGTACTTCGGATTTTTCCGGTTTCTTGCTTTCAGCTTTCTTTGCTGCCGGTTTTTTCTCGGTCTTCTCGCCCTTTTCGGCCTTTTCACCCTTTACTGCACCGGCTTTCTCGGTTTTCTCAGCCTTCTTCTTGCCTTCAGCTTTCTTTGGCTCCGGTTCGGCTGTTGCCTTTACGCGTCGTGGCACAGGTGCCGGCGGGTTAATCTTGACTTCATGTGCCATGTTATCAAGGAATGCCATGCCAGCGGGTGATACTTTACGGCCGGTCTTGTCATGGATGACGAGCCCTGCAGCTTCCAGCTGCTGGAGGGATTTGCGAAGAATGGATCCGCTGCCTTTTCTGAACGCATTCGGCTTCGAACCACGATTCTTTTTCCCACCGTAAAAACTTCGCATCCTCTCGACACCCAGCGGGCCATCGACATAGACACGCCTCAACACAGCCGCCACCCGGACAAACCACCAGTCCGGATCTTCTGGCGGCATTTCTTTATGTGCCCCGGTTTTTGCAAAGGAAGCCCATGCCGGTGGAGTAATTTCCTTCCGTTTCCTGAGCTCCTCTGCGACCTTCCTGATAAGGTGGTCTGCCGAGGCATCGAATACCGTTGTCATTTAGGGACCTCACTGTTCATTTTTTTACTAACAGTCTATACATATTCGTAGATAATGTTTTTATACGTTTCTGGCAACGGTTCCCCGCCATACCAGATGAAAATCGCTTGTTATTTCCTGGCTGTTTTCCTTTTTTCTTCAAGCACCATCGTCCTTCCACGTACTTCTACAAGTTTCGCATGTGCCTGGGAAGCAACAATTTCGGGGTCGATTTGTGCATTCTGAAGCCATTTTACTTTGATCATCTTTCGTTTCTTAAGTTGTTCCACGATCTCATCGATCATGGTTTCGGTACAGCCCTGTTTACCAATCCATACGGTTGGTTTAAGGTCCTGCATCGATCGATCAGGATGACTGGACATGAGGCCTCACCAGACGGTAACGGGTCTTTTTATTGCAGGAATGGCAGGTAACAACTACATTTCCCCGGTGTACCCGCACACGCATATTCCTTCCCGGTACGAGAAATGAATAGCAGTAATGGCAGTACTGCCGGCGGAGCTCCCAATCAATTCGGATCCGCTGACGCATCGCAATCTTTCGTGCGATATCGACATAACGGTTGCTCCGTTCGGGATGCGCCCCAGATTCCTGTCCCGCCTGTTCGAACAGGATATGAATGCGCTCCCTCGCGATCTTCTTTGTCGCAGGATTGCGGGATTTCTCTTTCATTGTCTCGTTACATTGCTCCCGGATGTGGTAATCTATCAGCGTAAGGAATATAAAAGGCACGGTGATTTTTACCTTCCCTGGGATTGCCATCAGAACTGTGAAAAATCAGGTAATCCTGACATTTCTTCCGTCTGTCACCAGTTTTTCTTCACAGAAAAGCCGGATTGCCTCGGGGAGACATTTGTGTTCCTGCTTCAGGATCCGCTCCGCAAGCAATTCCTCATCATCCCCCTCCAGCACGGTTACACAGCGCTGGAGAATGATCGGGCCGCAATCGAGACTTTCGTCGACGAAATGAACCGTGCAGCCGGATACTTTCACACCGTAATTTATTGCCTGCTGCTGGGCGTGCAACCCGGTGAAGCTCGGAAGCAGCGCCGGATGGATATTCATTATTTTTCCGTGAAATTCGTGGACAATGCAGGTGCCGAGGATGCGCATATAGCCTGCAAGCACGAAGAGATCAACATCGGCCTGCTTCATTGCCAGGAGAAGGGCGCGTTCATACATCTCCCGCGAGGAAAACAATGAATAATCGATGACTTTTACCGGAATACCGGCCTTTTCAGCCCTTTCAATCGCGTATGCCCCCGGATTGTCCGTAATAAGTGCGACGCAGACCGCAGGGATTTTTCCCTGCTGAATAGCTTCAATCACCGCCTGGAAGTTCGAACCCCTGCCTGATGCCAGTACCGCGATGCGTTTTTTCATCATGTTCCCTGTCGGGGGTATGTCTGAATTTTTCTTAATGGTCTTACTCCCCTTTTTCCTGGTGAATCACTACCTTTACCTTCACGACACGCCGCCCGTGCATCTGCATCACAACCAGGGAGATCTTTCCATCGTTGATCTCTATTTTTTCCCCGGGATGCAGAGGGATATGCCCCAGCCGGTCAATAATGAGGCCTCCGATAGTTTCATACGATTCGTCAACCGGAAGGTTAAGTTCCATCCTCTCGTTGATATCATCCACCCACATCTGTGCATCAACCGCAAATACACCTTCAGAGATATTCTGGATTTCAGGCTCTTCCTTGTCATATTCGTCGAGGATGTCTCCGACAATTTCCTCGAGGATATCCTCAACGGTCACAATGCCGACAAAACTGCTGTACTCATCGATAACGATCGCCATCTGGACGCGGTGCACCTGAAGTTCTTTTAACAAGTCGTCAATTTTCTTGGTTTCGGGAACAAACATCGGGTCATACATGACCTCTTTGATCGTGGAGTCTTTGCGATGCGAGACCATCGCGGAGAAGACGTCCTTTACATTCAGTATCCCGGTGATATTGTCAATCTGGTCATGATACACAGGAATACGTGAAAAGCCGGTCTCATTGAAGATCCGTATCGCTTCTTCAAAGGTTACCGTATCCTCCATGAGTATAACATCAACCCGGGGGGTCATGATCTCTCGTGCGGTTGTGTCGGCAAATTCCAGCACCGAGTAGAGCATGTCCTGCTCTCCCTGTTCGATCGTACCATCCTCTTTGCCAACATCGATCCATTCCTTAATCTCCTCTTCAGTCACGGCCGGTTCACATATCTCCTTACCCATGCCGAACTTGGGACTAATCCTCTCAACGAGCCAGATGAGCGGGGTAAAAATACGCGAAAGGAACAGTATGACCGGAGCAACGGCAAGTGCAAATGAATCCGATGCCCTGGCAGCATAAATCTTGGGGCCGATCTCACCGAAGATGAGGAGAACGATAACAACAAACCCGGTTGCTATACCGACACCGATATCACCAAACATCTGTATGGCGATCGAAGTAGCAAGTGCTGCAGCAGCGACATTGACAATATTGTTACCAATCAGGATCGTGATGAGCAGGTGTTCCGGTGATTCTTTTAATGCTGCTACAGCCTGTGAGCCGAGCTTTCCCTCATTGACAAGTGTCCGTGCCTTTGCGCGGGTGATCGAGATAAGGGCAACTTCCGAGCTTGAAAAAAACGCTGACAGGAGGATACACACGATAAAGAGCAGGATTTCAAAGATATCCTGGATCATTGCTTTTCACGCCGTGCCGGTGCACACAGATTATTGTTGATCATAAATAAAAATACACTATCCTATTCGGGATGGAATTACATAAAACCAGCGCTTTCGTCCATATACTCCCGCATAAAGGCACAATCGCGGGCAAGCAATAAAATCTTTTCTTCATGAGACAGGGGATG
>Ga0105091_10001045_pt1 | contig 11909 bp, 10 predicted proteins | sample PPLLak1March2015_FD_87022 | JGI IMG/M metagenome (GOLD analysis project Ga0105091, IMG submission 87022) | Freshwater sediment microbial communities from Prairie Pothole Lake near Jamestown, North Dakota, USA - PPLs Lake P7 Core (1) Depth... | ecosystem: Environmental > Aquatic > Freshwater >... | reverse complement strand
TTGGAGTTCACCGCGAAGCCCATATCGAGCGAGGCCATTTGCGCGATCGATCCCTCTGCGGTGCTTATAGCCTCTTTCACGCCGCTTACAGTCGTGCGTATTTGCTGGCTAAACTGCTCGGAGCGGCTGGATAATTTGCGCACCTCATCCGCCACTACCGCAAACCCTCTGCCATATTCACCGGCACGCGCCGCCTCTATTGCGGCATTCAGCGCCAATAAATTGGTCTGCTTGGAAATGCCGTCAATATCTGCCAGTACATTTAATATCTCGCCCACTTTATCGCTGACGATATCCATTTTTTCAACCAGCTCCAGCCCCACTTTGCTGTTATTGACGATGGTAACGATCAGCTGCTGGAAGGTGGCAGAAATTTCAGCAAGAAAATCGCCGTTCTCGCTGTTATTCTGGTTTTTGTGATTAACCACCAGACCAGCCGCCGTATCTTGCTGATTTTTAATAAGAGTTTGCATCCCGCTAAAACTCTCCAGCAGCTTTTCAATCGCATCTGCCAGCAAGGATTGCACTTGATCCAGATCACTACTGGCGCCGGCAAAATGAGTGGCAAATTGGGGATGCGTTTGCATCAATACGCTTTCTACCGCGCTCTGTGGTTGTGACTCTTGCTTGATATTTTTCTCAGTTTCTTTGCTTGAAGCGGGCGAGAAAACCAGCCATGCAATGAAGATTGCCAGCACGGTAATTGCGCTTTGCACCAGCATGGCAAGCCAGCCCTGTGCAATGTCAGATAACGCCCAGTGCAGTACGATGGCTGCCAATGCGATTACGGCCACCAATAACACAGAGCTTTTGCCTTGTTGTTTGCACAGTATGGGGCGCCGCTTATTTTTTGATATATTTTTCATAGCTGTTTCCCAAGGCGGCCTAAGCAAGCAACTCTTTAATGTCCAGGATCAGGACAATCTTGCCTTCGCTCGACATTGTTACGCCGGCCACACCCTTGGGACGGAATGTGTCCAATGATTTGATCACCACATCATCATGGCCATCGAAACCGTCCGCTGTCAGGATGAAGCTGTAGCTTCCCATCTGCATCAGCACACCAACTTCGGACTTGCCCGATTCTTCCCAGCCTATCAGTTTGGCCAGCGACAGTACCGGCAACACTTCACCGCGCACGACCATGGTGGGTTTGCCGGATATCAATTGCTGGCCTTCCGCCTCTACCGACATGATTTCTCGCACCATGGATAAGGGCACGGCAAAAGGCTGGTCGCTTAAACGTACAAGAAGTACAGGGAGAATTGCGAGTGTCAGGGGCAAGGAAATAATGAATACCGAACCTTTGCCCGGAACAGATCTGATTTCTATCGAGCCATTGAGCTTTTGAATATTGGTATTCACCACATCCATGCCCACGCCACGGCCCGATACGCTGGAAATTTCATCCTTGGTTGAAAAACCCGGTTTGAACACAAGGTGCAAACTTTGCTCTTCACTCAGTGAATTAGCTTCTTCTGTTGTAATCAGGCCCTTCTGCACAGCCTTGCTGCGCAGTACTTCAGGGTTCATTCCCTTGCCGTCATCCGCAATGGTGATGAGTATGTGATCGCCTTCCTGACGCGCACTCAACTGCACAATACTTTTGCTTGGCTTGCCCGCTGCTGCACGCTCTTCAGCGCTTTCCACACCGTGGTCAACCGCGTTGCGCACCAGATGCACCAGCGGGTCGTTGAGATCTTCGATCATGGTCTTGTCGATTTCAGTCGCTTCACCCGACAATTCCAGTTCTACATCTTTGCCCAATTGCCGCGCAAGATCGCGCGCCAAACGGGGGTATTTTTTAAACAAACGCCCGATAGGCTGCATCCGCGTATTCATGACGGCGTTCTGCAAATTGACGACCAGCATGTCCAGTTGATTGACGGACTCATCCAGCGATTTAAGGGTCTCGGGACTGATACGTCCGTGCAATATATCGCTGCGCAAATGGGTCAGCCTGTTTTTGGTCAGGCCAATTTCACCGGAAAGGTTCAGCACCTGATCCAGCCTGTCGGTATCGACACGGATGGTGTTGTCCTTGGCGGGCGGATCGGTATCACGGCGCGGGGCGGCAGTTGCTGCCGAGGCACCCGGAATATCTTCCGCGCGCCGACCAAAGGCGCTCACCTTGAGCTGGTGTTCATCAATTTCCACGGCGGCTTCAGCCTGCTTTAATTCAGTCACGACGGGTTCAGGAATCGCAACAGATGCTTTTCCAAGCACAGCGTTGTATAACACGCCCCAGTCTGGCTCACCCTGGCTGGGGGTTGGCCGGGCAGAGGGAACGGCGGGCACCGCCGCTTCAACCTTTGCTTTGGATGCTGCAATTGCCTGGATTTTTTTACCTTCCAGCGCAGCCTCAAGAGAAGCAAGCATTTCTGCAGGCGCTGCCTGAGGCTGTACACTTTTGCCCAAGTCATTAAACATCAGGCGTACTTCGCCAGTTGCAGCGAGAATGACGTCCAGCAACACGGGGTCAAGTTGCAGTTCGGCATTGCGTAATTTGTCGAACAGGTTTTCGGTCAGATGGCACAGGGTAACCAGCTCGTGCGCATTCAAAAATCCCGCTCCGCCCTTGATGGTGTGGAAACCGCGAAATATCACATTCAACAGGTCTTTATCCTGGGGCGATTTTTCCAAATCCATTAGCTTGCTGTCCACATCAGACAGCAGGTCCGAGGCTTCCATCAGGAAGTCCTGAAGCAAGTCTTCCATCCCGGTAAAGTCGCCCATTTTAGAACCCCAGACTTTCTAGTAAATCATCAACCTGAGCCTGGCTGGTCACCACATCAGTACGGCCAGCAGCATTAACTACAGGGCCATTTAACAGGCTTGTATCCACATTGACTGAGGGAGGCGCGTGATGCACCAGCAATGCCAACAGTTGCTGCTCCAGATTTTGCGTTACCTCCATGACCTTTTTGATCACCTGTCCGGTCAGATCCTGGAAGTCTTGCGCCATCATGATTTCAGTCAAATTTGCACTGGTTTGCCGAGTTTGCCTGGGCACTTCCAGCAGGTAGGAGTGAGTCTGGATTGCCAATTGCCTGAATTGCTCCACATCCATCTTGTTGTCGAAAAGTTTTTGCCAGTCTCCTGCCAGGTTTTTGGCACCTGTTTCAATTTTATCCACCACAGGCTGCGTCGCCTCGGTCGCATTGAGCACACGCTCAGCGGCAGCCTGTGTCATGGTGGCAATGTAATTAAGTCTGTCACGCGCATCGGGTATGGCCGAGGCGGCTTTCTGCAAATTCTTGTCAAAACCCAATTCACGCAGGCTATCGTGCAAGGCTCGCGTCAAATGGCCGAGCTCGTTGAATACATCTTCGTCTGCAGCTGCCGGTTTTGCAGCCGCTGATTTTTCATCGTTGCCACTTTTATTAGCCGAGACGATGCTGTCGAATAATGATTCAAGATCGTCAGAGTCGTTATTTGCCGCCGCTTTTTTGCTCATGGCATCACTCACTTTTGCATTGTAAGAAAGATTTTTTTCAATTTCTCATCCAGCGTGATGGCCGTAAAAGGCTTCACCACGTAGCCGGATGCTCCTGCCTGCGCCGCTTCAATAATATTTTCTTTTTTTGCCTCGGCTGTCACCATTAATACGGGCAGATGCTTCAAGGCATCGTCTTTACGGATTTCACGCAACAAATCAATGCCGGTCATATTGGGCATATTCCAGTCTGACACGACAAATTCAAATGTTTCTGCACGCAGTTTTCTCAGCGCATCAACACCGTCTTCCGCCTCGTGAACGTTAGAAAAACCCAATTCTTTGAGCAGATTTCGCACGATTCGGCGCATTGTCGAAAAGTCATCCACCACCAGAATTTTCATATTTGGATCAGCCACAATATTTCTCCTTATTGACTATTTGAGGGGGGCTTTAAAGGGAATAGAAAACTGGATAGCCATATCCATATTCTCCGAAGGGGGTCGTTTTCCCTTCACTCCTAACCTTTAGCACCCTCTCTCTTCACGTTAGCAGCGGTCTTAGTGTATCCGATAACATGTTCGAATCAAATTTCGCCACATAATAATCAACACCTACGCGTTTTCCTGTTGCCCGATTTGCCTCTGATGACAGTGATGAGTGCATCACTACCGGTATGTTGTCAAAGCGCCGGTCTGCCTTTATATTTTGCGTCAGCACATATCCATCCATCTCGGGCATTTCGGCGTCTACCAATATCACCTGAATTTGCGTGTGCAAATTTACACGAGCGTGTTGTGCAGAATCCGCCATACTCTTTAATCGCTGCCAAGCTTCCAGTCCATTGTGTGCCTGGATGTTTTTCACACCCATTTTCTCCAGCACTTCTGTTATTTTCCTCCGGGCAACCGCAGAGTCATCCACGAAAAAGACGCACTTTTCATGCCCTTTCTCCACTTTTTCGATCTTGCCCACCACATCATCGCCAAATGCGGTTGAAAGTATTTGCTCTACATCCAGTATCGAAACCAGTGTGCCATTGGGCAACTCGGTAATCGCGGTAATCAGGTTGTCATTGTTGCTGGACATGCCGTCGGCGGCATGCACTTTGTCCCAATCCACGCGCACGATACGATCGACATCGCGCACCAGAAATCCCAGCACATGACGGCTGTATTCAGCCACCATCATTACCTTCTGCTCCGCGGGATCGCCCAAATTCATAAAGCTTGCCAAATTCAGCACCGGCATGACATGGCCCCGCAAGCTGGCAATGCCATCTACCCCGTGGGGCATATTGGGTGTTTTGGTGATCGTTACCGCACGCGTTACTTCTTTAACCTTAAACACGTTGATACCAAACGTTTCATTCGAGCCGATAGAAAACAACAAAATTTCCATCTTGTTGGAACCGGCCAGATTTGTGCGTTCATCCACCGTATCCAGAATGCTGCCACTCACGGCAAGCTGTGTATTCATTTGTTCCATGGACATGACGGCTCCCTTCAACCCAACAGACGTGTCAAGGTCTGTGATAATTTTTGCGGTTCAAATTTCGGTACATATTCATCGACGCCAACCGCTTTGCCCAACTGCTGGTTGGACAGGCTGGATAATGATGAATGCATGATCACTGGAATATTGGCGAAGCGCTGGTCTTCTTTGATTTTGCGTGTCAGCATATAGCCATCCATTTCCGGCATTTCCACATCGGTAAGGATGACTTGAAACAAATCGCTCACAGGTATGTGTGCAAGAGCGGCTGAGTCAGCCAGTTTTTTGAGTTCTTCCCATGCTTTATTGCCATTCACTGCAGCAATATAGTTGACCTCCATTGCGTCCAGTGTGCGCGAGATTTGCTTGCGCGCCACCGGTGAGTCGTCCACAAAAAACACTGTTTTATTGGCCAGTCCAATCGGTTTGATTTGTTTGAACACAACCTCGTCAGAGCCAAAGTTACCCGTATCCGACAGTACTTTTTCCACATCCATCATCATCACCAGACGTTTGTCTGCCAACTCTGTTACAGCCACCACCAGCCCGCCCAGTTGGGCGTTCAGCATATCCGGAGGCACCTTCATGGATGACCAGTCCAGGCGCAATATGGTATCCACTGCCTCAACCAGGAACCCCTGCGTATGGCCGTTGTATTCGGTCACTATCATGATGGATGGCTGGGTATCGGTCTGCATGTTGGTGTATTTTGCCAAATCAATCACGGGCACCAGCGACCCGCGCAGACTCACCATACCCTCAACCGAAGCAGGCATATCCGGTGCTTTGGTGATTGATGGAATACGCATTACCTCGCGCACCTTGAATACATTGATGCCATAGGTTTCACGTCGCCCGCTGCGACTGTCCATCCCCAGGGTAAACATAAGGATTTCCAGCTTGTTGGTGCCAGCCAGCTTTGTGCGCGCATCAATATTTTTTAATAATTCTGACATTTACGACTCCTTTTAAAGAGGAGGTGAGCGGGAGACTTCCGTGCTGCGCACTTTGTTCCCGCTTACACACCCCTTATCCTTTCTTTGGTGTTACTTATCGAATCTGTCCACAACGTTTTGCAATTCTCGAGACAATTATCACAAACGCCTGCTGCACTTTTAAAACGTCCGAACCGCCTGCCCGGGTTGCTGCCCCAACATTGTCTATGCAGCCGAAGCTGATTCGGCATGCTCTAGCTTCAATCTTGAATATGAATCTTCCCTTAAATTCTATCGACATGCCTTATAACGGCTTAATTATGCAAACCTTTAATTTGGTCAGGCATGCAAACGTTTCTGGATAAGCTACCCGCCTGCTTATTTTATTGTTATTGCGGGTGCAGAAGCGTCTTGCACTGGCGCCATTACAGGCGCCGAGGCGGCTCCTGATTCAGCGAACAATTTATCCTTAATCGCATCCGGATCTTCGGCATCAAGCTCAATGGAGCCACCGTCCTTTTGCGCCGCTTCCTCTGCTTTTTTATTCATGACGATGATGCTGATACGCCGGTTAACCGGGCTCAAGGGATTTTCCTTGTCAAATAGCACGGCAGAAGAAAGCCCCACTACTCGCACTACTTTCTCCTCATCCATTCCACCCGCAATCAATTCCCGCCGCGAGGCATTGGCACGGTCTGCCGACAAATCCCAATTGCTGAATCCCTTCCTGTCCATAGCATAAGGCTGGGCATCCGTATGCCCCGACAGACTGACTTTATTTGGCATGGTGTTGAGCGTTTTGCCTATCTCATGCAAAATTTCTTTGGTGTAAGGTTCAAGTTCCGCGCGACCACTCCTGAACATCGGCCTGTTTTTCTCATCCACAATCTGGATGCGCAAACCTTCGGTGGTGATATCCAGCAATATCTGGTTCTGAAACTGTTTCAGCTTGAGATTGCCACTAATCGCACTCTCTATATTCAGCTTCAGCTGCTTGAGCTTGGCAATTTCTTTTATCCTTTCGATGCGCAACAATTCTTCTCTAACCGCCTTGAGGCTGAGAATTTTTTTCTCGGCTTCCGCATCTCCTTCCTTCACCTGACCCTCAGTCCTGGTTAAGTCCTTGCCGCCGCCTTTAATAATGCTCGAGCTGTCTCCGCTACCGTCACCCCCAAACATGGCAATCTTGAGAGGGGTATTGAAATAATCCGAAATCCCTTTCAGATCTCCTTTGGTTGTCGATCCCAACAACCACATCAGCAAAAAGAACGCCATCATGGCGGTTACAAAGTCGGCATAGGCAATCTTCCACGCACCGCCATGATGACCGCCTGCCACCTTCTTGATACGCTTGATTACAATTGGACGCTTGTCATTAGTCGCCATATTTTCAATTCGCTATTTTCTTGATGATTTGACTAACAGCCTGCGAGAGATACCCGCAACTCATTGATCGCATTGACACTCTTATCTTGCATTAAAAATTAATTCAATAAAATCAATTGGTTATGAAAGTTCACACCAAACCTTCGGCAGCCTGCTAGCGCTTTTGCTTAACAAATGCTTCCAGTTCAGTAAACCCGGGACGCTCTGTGGAGAGCAGCGCCTTGCGTCCAAACTCGACAGCCATCGCCGGGGCGTAGCCGTTCAAGTTGGCGAGCAATGTAACTTTGATGGTCTGAAACATTTTGGTGGACTCCTCGGCTTTCTGCTCCAGCAAGTTGGCCAGGGGACCGATAAAGCCATAAGCCAGTAAAATACCGAGGAATGTACCCACCAGCGCTGCTCCAATCAGCTTGCCCAGCTCGGCAGGGGGAATACCCACAGAGCCCATGGTGTGCACCACGCCCATTACCGCGGCAACAATACCAAAGGCTGGCAACGCATCTCCCAGCTTGGCAATGACATGCGAGGGCAACAGCTCTTCATGATGATGGGTTTCGATTTCTACATCCATCAAATTTTCAATCTCCATCGCATTGAGGTTGCCACTGACCATAATGCGCAAATAATCTGTCAAAAATTCGACGACATGATGGTCATGCAATATCGTTGGATACTTGGCGAAGAGCGGGCTTTCTTCCGGGGTTTCCACGTCGCCCTCAATCGACATCAAACCCTCTTTACGGATTTTTCCGAGCAGCTCATAGAGCAATGCCATTAGCTCCATGTAGGTGTTCTTTGTGTATTTCGCACCCTTTAATACTTTGGGCAAGGCTTTAAATGTTGCCTTTAGTGCCGAGCCGGTATTACCAACCAGAAAGGCGCCAAAACCGGCACCCGCGATCATCAGCACCTCGACGGGTTGCCATAATGCGATTAGATGCCCACCAGCCAGTACAAAACCGCCAAACACAGAAAACGCAACGGCTACATATCCAATTATCACCAACATGAAGCATGCCCCCAATAAAATTTAAATGCCCAACGATAATTCACCAACAGATTAGCAGGATTTAAATATGCCCATTACGGGAACAAAACGCTAATCTGCGGCTATTTACCGAAGTATAACTTGCAACCGCAAAAAAAAACGTCGTAAATACTGATAAATTGCATTCAGTATTTACGACGTTTTTATATGAATATTTAATCCAAATCTTTAAACTGCCGCACTCAATTCCAACAATGCAGCTTTTTTGGTTTTGCCTGCACGTGAGGGCGGACGGCAAATACCGCAATTGTAGTGATCGCACAGCTCATCGGTATGCACTACAAAATGCCCGCCGCATTCCTTGCAAGCGGTCAGCTGCAACATTTTTGCATCGAAAAAGCGCAGCATAAACCACGCGCGCGTAATGCTTAATACAGGCTCTTCATCAGAAGCCCCAAGCTGCTCTTTATACAGGACGTAACTTTTTATCAGCGCCTCAACCCCAGATACGCCGGCATGCTCGACAATATAGCGATAAATATCCATAAACATGGATGAGTGTATATTCGGCAGCCAGCTCATAAACCAGTCGGTCGAGTACGGCAGCATGCCCTTTGATGGCGATACGCCCTTTACCTCTTTGTAGAGCCTGAGCAATCGTTCGCGGCTTAGCGAAGTTTCTTCCTGCAACAATTGCAGGCGTGCACCCAAATTAATCAATTCGATACATATTTGAATTTCACGCGCTTCATTGACTACGCTTTTGCTTCGCATGTCGCCCCCCACTTCTTATCATTAAGCTGCCAAAGCTTCAACTGGCTGCGCAGTCATCAGGATGGTTGCATGAGCCTGCGACATCATTCTGTCTTTATTAAAATCTGAAATCATATTCAGCAACAAGCGCTCGTCAAAACGGAAGCGGTACAGCATCATATTGGAAGAAGCCATTTTCAGAATTTGCGCAGGCGTCAAACCGGCAATCAAATTCGCCATTTCTTCACTGACGCCCAATCTAAAAATGGAAGCTACCTTGTCTTCCTTAATCATCTGTTGCGCGAGCAGCATATAAGAAAGATTTGCGTCTTTGATTTCTGAGTGAATTTGGTTTACAGTCATTTTCGTTCTCCCTGTGGTAACAAATGATGTCCTGATTGACGATTGCATTTTGCATGGACAAGGAAAAGAAAAATATCGGAGTATTTCCGATTATGACGTAGGAAGATGTCTTACAAATAACCGGCGACTCCGCCTGTTTTCAATCACTTACAGTTTGCATTTAACGAATTCACCTTATATGCACATTAAATTTAAGGTTGTTTTTATTTAAATAAAACAATGAGATACAAAATCTCATCTTAAATAAGCAGTTACAAACAGACATGTAAATACACTTCTTTTTCTTAAATGAGAATTGCATTTTTTCCTACACATCTTACAAAAGACAAAGGCTTGCGATTTTCATCGCAAGCCTTTGTCTTTTGTTGGTGGGCCCTCGCGGACTTGAACCGCGGACCAAAGGATTATGAGTCCTCTGCTCTAACCAACTGAGCTAAGGGCCCGAAAAAAATTAACTTTCACCGTCAAGGAAACTCTTGAGCTTTTCCGAACGCGAAGGGTGACGCAGTTTGCGCAGTGCCTTAGCTTCTATCTGGCGAATACGCTCGCGCGTCACGTCAAACTGCTTACCCACTTCTTCAAGGGTGTGATCGGTATTCATTTCAATTCCAAAACGCATACGCAGCACTTTTGCTTCGCGCGGCGTCAAGGAATCCAGAATATCCTTGGTTACGTTGCGCAGACTGTCATAGACAGCCGCTTCAATCGGAGCCAGGCCATTGGAGTCTTCGATGAAGTCGCCCAAATGTGAATCATCGTCATCTCCCACTGGGGTTTCCATTGAAATAGGCTCTTTCGCGATCTTCAGGATTTTGCGGATTTTATCTTCCGGCATTTCCATCTTGATCGCCAGTGTTGCCGGATCGGCTTCCAGACCGGTCTCCTGCAAGATTTGACGCGAGATACGATTCATCTTGTTGATGGTCTCGATCATGTGCACCGGGATACGGATGGTACGTGCCTGGTCTGCGATGGAGCGGGTGATCGCCTGACGTATCCACCAGGTGGCATAAGTCGAAAACTTGTAACCACGGCGATATTCAAATTTATCCACGGCTTTCATCAGGCCGATATTGCCTTCCTGAATCAAGTCAAGGAATTGCAGCCCGCGGTTGGTATACTTTTTGGCGATGGAAATAACCAGACGCAGGTTAGCCTCAATCATGTCACGCTTGGCGCGACGTGCTTTGGCTTCGCCATTTGTCATCTGTTTATTGATCTCTTTCAGATCCTTGATCGGAATGCCCACGCGCTTTTGTACTTCCAGCATGCGTTTCTGCTGGTCAACAATGGCTGCCTGGAAACGTAACAGCGTCTCGCTATAAGGCTTCTTGGCGGCAATTTCATGCTCTACCCAGTCCAGATTATCTTCGTTGCTGACAAACATCTTGATAAAGTGTGGACGCGGCATACGTGCCTTAACCACACACAGATCCTGAATGCTGCGCTCATGACCACGCACTTCTTCCACCAGGCTACGCATGGTGTCGCACAGCTTGTCTACCTGCTTGGCAGAGAAGCGGAACTGCATCAGTTCTTGTGAAATTTGCTCCTGAAGCTTATCGTACTGCTTGCTGCGATAACCAAATTTTTCATACGCCTTGCCCATCTTGCCGAACAAGTCCGAGATTATTTCAAAGCGTTCAAGGGCATCAATTTTGAGTTGTGCTAGATTGGCTGCAACCGCTGCTTCTCTGTCTTCTGCAGACTCCTCTTCGTCCTCTTCCTCGTCTTCATCCTCGTCCAGCTCTTCTTCTTCAAGAATTTCCTCGACTACGATGTCATCCTCAATTTCAATGAACCCATCGATGACTTCATCTATGCGCATTTCATCGAGCTTAACCTTTTCGGCCAATGCCAGAATTTCCGCAATAGTCGCCGGGCAGGCCGAAACCGCCTGAATCATGTGCTTCAGGCCCTCTTCGATACGCTTGGCAATGACGATTTCGTCCTGGCGTGTAAGCAGGCCTACGGTGCCCATTTCGCGCATATACATGCGTACGGGGTCAGTTGTGCGGCCGAAATCAGAATCTACTGTTGAAGCCGCAAGCGCCGCTTCAGCTGCCTCTACCGCATCTTCGTCCACCACCACAACCACGCCCTCGGACATGACCATATTTTCCGCGTCTGGCGCCTGATCGCTAACGCTGATACCCATGTCATTGATCATGCTGACCACGCCTTCGATCTGCTCGACTTCGAGCATCTCCGGCAGGTGGTCATTGATTTCTGCAAAGGTCAAATAGCCGCGCTCCTTGCCGAGCACGATTAATGCCTTCAAGCGCGTACGGCGTTCTTCAACATCTTGCTGTAAATCAGCCGGATTCGCATCCAGCTGTAAATTAGCAGCTAATTTTGCGGAAAGTGCCGTCTTCTTTGAGCCGACGGGTTTTTTCTTGTCTTGCTGAGTCGCCATATTGGTGGATGCCCAGTTAATATAAATAATTAAATCAAAAGCGACATAAAACCTATGCCGCTGAAATGGGTCGCGGATTATACCCGACTTTGTAAAAAAATTCCCAGCCTAGCCACGTTGCAACAGTTGCAGGTAAAG
>Ga0105091_10001044_pt1 | contig 11915 bp, 8 predicted proteins | sample PPLLak1March2015_FD_87022 | JGI IMG/M metagenome (GOLD analysis project Ga0105091, IMG submission 87022) | Freshwater sediment microbial communities from Prairie Pothole Lake near Jamestown, North Dakota, USA - PPLs Lake P7 Core (1) Depth... | ecosystem: Environmental > Aquatic > Freshwater >... | reverse complement strand
TTTGTCCCGGTTGTAGAGCAGGGTGTATACCGGCGCATCTGGAAACAATTCCAGAGCGGCCATAAGAACTTTTTCCGCACCGCCAATGCCTTGCAGGGCATCCACTATAAAAGCGATATTAGACCTCAACGGCATTCTTCGAAAACCTTCCATAACATTTCAGCGGAGGCATCCCAAGAGAAACGCTGCGCCCGAATTAGGCCATTTTCACGCAGGGATTCACGCAATACAGCGTCCTGTAGTCCGCAATGCAGCGTGTGAGCGATTTCAGCCACATCGAGTGGATCGAAAAAGTGTCCGCTATCGCCGACCACTTCTTGCAGCGCGCCCGCATTTGACGCGATAACCACTGTCCCGGACGCCATCGCTTCGAGGACAGGCAACCCAAAACCTTCATCAAGCGAAGGCAGGATGAAAACCGTAGCACTGGCATACAATCCCGGCAAATCGCCGTCAGGAATTGCACCAAGAAATCTCACTCGCTCGGCCGCTGCCAAGGCAGTCGGTCGAAACGCGCTGCCACCCGTCCCGGCGATCAGCAGCCAGGCATCTGGCACAGTATCTTTTATCCTTTGCCAGGCCTCTAACAAACGGGTGAGATTTTTGCGCGGCTGCAGCGAACCGACAAACAAGGCATAGCGTGAGGGCAAATCCAGCCGCAGTGTCACGCCGGGATGAAAGGTCTGGGTATCCACGCCTCCTGGCACAACTGTCACCTGTTCGCCATGCAGGCCGAATCGCTTCAGCAGTTTCTCCCGGACGAATTCCGATGAGGTCACCACCCGCCTGACTCGCTTGATCAGGAGTGGCACAAAAAGCCGATACCACAACGCGAAAGCTGGCCTAAACCATTCCGGGTGTTCGAGCGGGCTAATGTCGTGCAGAGTCAGCACCTGGTTTTCGACGTTTAGCGGGCCTGTGTTGGCAGGTGACCATAAGACATGATTGGGACCGACCTGCCCTACCAATGTAACCTGTTCCCAAAGATGACCGCGCACCCCGTCCGCCCCGCCCTCGCAGCGGACAACCCGCAACCTGCTCCCGAGCCGACTCAGGATTTCTCTCCCGTAGCGTTCCACGCCGGTAATGCGCCGTTCCAAAAAACGCCCATTAACCACTACGTTCATCGTTCGCCTGCCCGGCCCACAACCCTAGCACCGTCCCGGCCAGTAGACGCCCCGGTGCGAGCGTCCAGAGATAATGATCAAAAAAACTGACGGCAAATAACCCGGCCAATGCGGCGGAGAAAATAATTGTCAGCGGGCGGTGAGCTTTGAAAGATCGAACGGCTATCGTCATCACCAGGCCTGCTAATGCGATCACCCCTCCGAGGCCCAGTTCGCTCCAGGCCAGCAAAGAGATGTTATGTACCGGCTCGATATCGTAGAACGCCGCGACGTGTTGGGAGAGGGCCAGCGAGTACGAGCCGACGCCCACACCTAAAACTGGCTGCTTTTGGATGATTTCCCAGGTACGCTGCACCAGCCAGAAGCGCGTAAAACTGGAGACTTGTTCGGTCTGGACCTGGTTATCCGTAAGACGGGTGGCGAACATCTGCCGCAAAGGGATGGCAAGCAAGGCGAGGCAGAGCAAACCCGTAGTTACAAGAATAATCAGGGATTTGCGATCCAAGTGTTTCCAATGGAAGAGCAAAACCGCGCCTAGAGCAGCCAGTCCCAGCCAGGCGCTGCGGGAGAAGGTCAATACCAGCAGAACCAGACCACCTTCGAACACACCCAGGGCCGGGATGCGCCATTTTGACGGGAGCAGGATCAAGGTTAGCAGCGATGCGAGCAGTGCCAGGGTCCAGCCGCCAAGCAGGTTGGGATGGGGAAATGTTCCGTACGCGCGCAACCAGCGTGTCCCATCCGCAAGCTGCACCACGCTTGCCCCGCTCAGCGAAGGTTGCAGCTCCCCGGGCCAATCTAGTCCAAGCACCATGCTGAAAGTAGTAGATTGGGCGGAAAACTGCCAGATCCCAATGAAGGCTTGCAATAGAAGCGCCACGGCCGAACCGGCGGCAAACGGACGCCAGGCTCGCGGCGTCTCACGCAGGGACAGATATAACCCGAAAACCAGCCAGCCGTGCAGGCTGACGTAGAGTGAGGTGCGCCAGTCAAGCGACCAGAACGTGCTGAGGCTGGCGAGAACGCAGAGGGCAAACAGCCAGGCCCCCTCTTTGCTCACCCCGCCGCGCACCCCTCCCCCAAATTCCAAAGAGCGGAATTTGGGGGAGGTTGGGAGGGGGCTGATTGGAATTTTATTGACCAGCCAGGCCAGCACCGCAACCAGGGCAATACCGTCGCTCAGGAAGAACAGGGCGTCGGAGTAGGTGAAATAGATACGTTCGTGGGAGATGGCAAACAGGCGACGATAAGACCAGAAGGTGAGGCCAACCGGCAACAGGCCGAGCGCGAAGGCCTGGATGGCAGGCAACAGGCGCGCACTTAAAACAGGGTGGTAGCGCCGTAGCGCCAACGCGCCGGAGGTGAAAAATGCAAACAGGGGGAACGTACTCCAGGCAAAAGCGGTAAACGGCTTTTCGGCAGGCAGGCTGACGGGCGGCGGCAGACTCGCGCCAGGGTTCTCCCAAACCATGACTCCATTCGAAAGCGTACTGATTAAGCGCCAGCCGTTACGCCACAAAACAGGAACAAAGAATTTCGAGTTGACAAAGCCCCAGCGCACGCCGCGCTCCCCAGACTTTTGCAAGATCGGGGCAAGCGCATTCAAGCCGCTAGGAAACCAGTAAGCTGAGTCAATCTGGCCGATGCCGCTGATACGCAGTTCCGGCAGGGTGCGGGCGGTGTGGTAGCTGCCGTCGATGGTGGTGGCTTCGGTCAGTCGCGAAAGATACGCTAGTTGGTCGCCAAAGCCGAAGGTAAGATAGCGATAGTACGAGTGACCTTCCTGGGCAAGGAAATCCACGATGGGCTGCATGTCGAGCTGCGGAGGCTGGGTCGGGAACCAGGTGGGGATCAGGCCGATCATCAGGGCGATAAAGGTCATCGAGATGAGGAAAATGCAATTGAGCCAGAGGCCCGCTCTACTTCGATGATGAACCTTTTCGGGCGTGGATCCCCAATAGGGAAGCTGTTGCACGGATATCAAGAACTCTTTTCGTATTTTTACGGATTTTTCTGTAAAGGCGCTAACAAATGGTAAAAAACAAACCACAGAGACACCCCGGCCCCCCGGCCCGACCGGCGGAGCCCCCGGCCCGACAGGCGGAGCCGGGGCGGGCGGGGCGGGCGGGACGGGCGACCGGCAGCGCCGGAGCGGGCGGAGCCACAAAGAGAAGAATGAAGGTAAACTCCGTGTCTCAGTGTCTCCGTGGTGAAAATTTCCGGTAATTGAATGGATTTTACGTTGTAGCATCACCACCGCGGCCCCGAAAAAGACCAGCAGTATCAGCGAGGCCCAAAAAGCGAATCGGTCGTAGGTCAGCCAAGCCCAGCCAGGACCGAAGAACAGGCGCGGTAAGGGTGTGGTATCGCCAAGTCCGAGCAGGAACAGGAAGATGAATGCCAAGCCAGGGCCCCAAAAGCGTTTGAGTCTCCCCATCCACAAGGCAAATGGGATCAGTGGGATAAGCAGCCCGTACACCGGCAGGAAGAACAGGACCGCCGCGAGCGGATCGCGGAAGAAATTGTGGCGCGAAACATGGTCGATCATTGTTTGGAGGGTTTGCTTCGCACCCCACTGCCAGAACGGGAAGATGACCAGCCATCCGGCGAGGGCAGCCAACATGCCCAAAATAGCCAGCCGGAGAAAGCTGACTGGCTTGTTGATTTTCCTGCCAAGAAAGGTTTTTAGTACCACTGCGCCGACCAGCCAGGGCAGGAACAACAACGTGGCATGGTGAGCCGCCATGACCGTGGCAAACAGGCAAACCACCAGGGCGCCAGTTAAAACGCCGCCGTGACGCAAGAAATCCGCCAGCACGACCGCGGTGAACAGTGCCAGGAGCGTGGCAAACAGCGTGGGCAATTGGCCGAAGACGTGTGCCGCCAGGAAAAGAGAAGGCAATAACGCCGAGCCGATGGCAGCGTAACCCGCAGCAGCGCGCCCCACAAAGATGCGAGCAAAGAGATAGGCGGCCAGGGGATAGGCCGTCAGTGTGGCCCATAGGATAAGCGCGAACGCCGCGTCCACACCGATGATGCGACCGAGCAGGGCGATCAACTGGTGGACCAAAGGAGGATAGGACACGATTTCGAAGCCAGTATACCAGCGCGGCTCCCACAGCGACCACCAGTCCAGTCGATAGTGGTCGGCGAAGAACATGTGGTTGTATGCATCGTAACTCAGACGATAACGAGTCGTAACGATCAATATCCCGTGCAGGCCAAACGCCAGCCAGGAGGCCATTTTTACCAAACGGGGCATCAGGCTGTCTCCTCGAAGCGCGCGGGCAGCGAGATGCGCTTGGGACTGCAACAGGCTTCGAGCGCCATGTTGAAAGCGCGCAGGTAAGCCCGGCAGGTATCCTGGGGGCGATGACGCCGAGCTGCGGCAAGGTTGGTCTGCGTCTGAGTGCGGCGACATTCCGGGAGAAGCAACATCGCGCGAATCGTCTGAACCAGGTTGTGGACATTCCCCTGCTTGAAGAACGTGACCTCAAGCCCGGCCTCGTTCACCGCCGAGCGGATATCATCCAGGTCTGCAGCTACCAGCGCACGCCCGTACATTGCCGCCTGCCACAGCACGCTGGAGGAACCGGTCGAGGCTAAGTAGGGCAGAATAACCAGTTGGGCGCGCTGGAACAGAGTGCGGATTTCACTCTCGGGAACCTGACCGAGCCAGCGCACCCCGTCTACGTTGCGGTATGCCTTGCGGACCCGGTCCATGTAACCGGGGAAACGAACATGTTCCGCTCCAGCAATCGTCAGCTTGAGGCCAGGGTGGGATTCTTTCAATGTTTGAAATGCCTGCAAGAGCAATTCCACGCCCTTGAACGGAGCTAACGTAGTAAACAACAACAGTTCAGGAGAATCGGTTTCAGGGAGCGGATCAGGTGTGCCGTAAGCGCCGAGCGGGATGTGGACCAGGCTGGTAGCGTTTCGGCGCCTCGTTAGCCAGTCTGCATAGTGACGGGTGGTGAGGCAGGTCACATCGCCGCGCGTTGCGATATTTGTCAACAGGCGGGCTCCGTACCGGGCTAGGAATCCGCCCGGGGCGTGCAAGGCGCGTAAGTCCGCCAGTTCGGGCAGTTCGTGCAGGGTTACCACGCAGGGAAGTCTCTGACGCTTGACCCCTAAAATACTCATAAAACCGGAAAGGTTTGCCAGGGGTTCGCGCCCAAAAATGCTCACCCCCAGGTTGAACCATACCAGATCAGGTTGGATGCGAGCCAGGGCTTCGGGGATTGCCCTGCCGATACGCCAGCGATCTGGTTCCCAGCCGTGCTCGATCCCGATCAGGTGTGGAACGTCCACCTGCGCCACACCGTTGTGACCGGTTAGCACTGTTACTTGCGAGAAGACGCCGGAATACGCCAGCAAGCGGCTAACGTGGTAACCGTACTGTCCAATCCCGGTAATGCTGGGAGGGTAAGGGGTAACTATGGCAAGCCGCATAAAGAAATTGACAGAAAACCTGGGGTGCTGTATAAGTGCACCAATGATACCCAGCTTGTCTAATATGATACTACAATCGAGCGATGGATTAAGTCCGCTAAAGCGAGCTATCGTGCTTTCCGTGGTGTATGCCGATTTGTTCGATTATCCGCTGACTGCCGCGGAAATCCATCGCTACTGTGGTGTGAAGGCGTCCTTCACCACGATATACGCCGAAATCCAAAGGTTTGGATTTTTGAGTCAGAGTGGAGATTTCTATACCCTGTCCGGCCGCGAATCCCTGGCTGCCGTGCGTGCCCGTCGCGAAGATATTTCATCACGCCTGTGGTTCCACGCGCTGCGTTACGGGCGCGCCATCGCCAACTTGCCATTTGTGCGAATGCTGGCCGTCACCGGCTCGCTGGCGGTCAATAATTCCGAGAGCCATGCGGATATTGACTATTTCATCGTCACGGAGCCAGGGCACTTATGGACATGTCGTGCGCTGGCATTGGCTTTAGGACGTCTGGCGGCCCTCCAGAGGTTGAATCTGTGTCCCAATTACCTCGTCACCACCCGCGCTCTCACCTTCCCTGACCAGAACCTTTATGCCGCCCATGAGATCGCGCAGATGATCCCGCTCTATGGACTGGATGTCTACGCCGAAATTCGCCGACGTAACGCTTGGGTTGCGGATTTCTTACCCAACGCGGATGTGGCTCCGCCCACGCCTGCATCCATTAAGTTGACCGAATCTAGACCCCGGTTGCGTCCCGTTTTCGAGACTGCGATGCGGACTCCGCCCTGGACCTGGTTCGAGCGCTGGGAAATGGAACGCAAGGTCCGCAAGTTGTCCCGTGAACAAGGCGACAGCGACGAATCTGCATTCTCGGCGGACGTCTGCAAAGGTCACGACCAGCGCCACCAATCCCGCACTCAGCATTTGTTGGGTTCAAAAGTCTCTCAACTTTTGAACCTGCAAAACCAGGAGATTTTGCACTCCGAAGTTGAACCATGACCCAAATCCTGCTCGGCCAATCCTATTTCCTGCGCTTCGATCCCAAACTATGGGAGGCGATGCAACCCTACCCGCCTTTGGGAACGCTTTACGCAGCCAGTTACTTGCGCCAGCATGGATACGATGTTGCCCTATTCGACGCCATGCTGGCTGAATCCGAAGAGGAATGGGGAACCGCACTCGACCAGCACCAGCCGCAATATGCCATCTTGTACGAAGACAACTTCAATTATCTCTCCAAAATGTGCCTGTTGCGGATGCGCGAAGCGGCTTTTCGTATGATCGATAGGGCAAAAGCTCGCGGCTGCACGATCATCCTGTGCGGCGCGGACGCGACTGACCACACCGAAATGTATCTCTCCCGCGGGGCGGACTTCGTCCTGCTCGGCGAAGGGGAGGAAACGCTCGTCGAACTGCTGAACAGGCTCACCGGTCGGAGTGATGCGGCATTCGAAAATATTCCAGGGTTGGCGTATCTCGATGGTGGACCGTGGACCGAAGACCGTGCCATCGTCCACCGTCCACCGACCGCCGTCCTTAATCCGCGCCGTCCCGATATCAAAAATCTGGATGCCTTGCCCTTCCCCGCCTGGGATCTGGTGGACATCGCCAAATATCGCAATATCTGGCAGGAACGGCACGGCTATTTTTCGATGAACATGGTCACGACGCGCGGCTGCCCGTTCCACTGCAACTGGTGCGCCAAGCCGATCTGGGGCCAGCGCTACCATTCGCGCTCGCCCGAGAATGTGGTAGCGGAGATGAAGTGGCTCAAGGAGACCTATCACGCAGACCATATCTGGTTTGCCGATGATATTTTGGGGCTCAGGCCCGGTTGGCTGCCTCGTCTTGGTGAACTTGTCGAGGCCGAAGATGCTCACATCCCGTTCAAGTGCCTGAGCCGCGCCGACCTGCTGTGTCGTTCTGGCGAGGTGGAAGCTCTACGCCGCGCCGGCGCGCAGACGGTCTGGATGGGAGCCGAATCGGGCTCGCAAAAGATTCTCGACGCAATGGACAAGGGTACCCGCATCGAGCAGATCCGCGAAGCGGCGCGGCTGCTAAAATTAGCAGGCATCCGCGCTTGTTTCTTCCTGCAATTCGGCTATCCCGGCGAGACCCGGGCCGACATCGAAAAAACCCTGCAACTGGTGCGCGATGCCGACCCGGATGATATCGGTGTATCGGTCTCGTACGCGATGCCCGGCACGAAATTTTTCGAGGCCGTTCGCGCCCAACTGGGCAAAAAACAGAACTGGCAGGATTCTTCCGATCTGGCAATGCTCTACCATGGAACCTATTCGACCGATTTCTACCGGCAATTGCATGGCGTGGTGCATAAGGAATTCCGGGCGCGCAAAGCCTGGCAGGCACTCAAAAAACAATTCAACCCCCGGTCAGTGGCGCGGCTGCTCTACAACCTGTTTACCCTGCCATTTGCACGCTGGAAGCTGAACCGGCTGGGTGCGCATCCAAACCCGATGCTGACCGTCCCGCACCTATCCCATGACCAGGCTGCCAATCCAACGCCGCAAGAACATGCTTCTTAACCTAACCTCCGTCCCTACGGGACATCCCTTTCCCTATCAGGGGTAGGGGGCGAGGAGATAGGTTTAAACTTACAACTCATGACCAACTCCTTCCCCACTATCGCAGAAGCCTTCTCCCGCACCGCAGCTAAATACGACGCTTTCGCTGAGGATCATCCCCACCTGACACGCCTGCGGGAGAAGGTCTACGCTCATATCAGCCGCCATGTGCCAGCGGAGAGTCGCATCCTCGAGCTCAACGCCGGGACGGGCATCGATGCCGTGGCGCTGGCGCAGCGCGGCTATTGCGTCCATGCCACCGATATTTCGCCAGGGATGTTGAAACGGGCACGGGAGAAAGTGGCACATCTCGGCTTGGGAGCGCGGGTCAGCGTGCAGGAATGTTCGTTTACCGATCTGAGCCAAATTGAATGCCCGCCCTTCGACGCGGTCTTTTCCGATTTAGGCGGCCTGAATTGCATCCCTGATCTCTCACCGGTGATCGCGCAACTGCCGCAAGTCCTGCGCCCTGGCGGGATCGTGACCTGGGTGCTCATGCCGTCCGTTTGTCTTTGGGAGCTGGCTGAAGCTTTGCGTGGTAACTTCCGTTTGGCCTTTCGGCGCCTGTCACGCAATGGCACGCGCTCACACCTCGAAGGCCTGTATTTCAACGTACATTATTTCCCGCCCCACCGCGTCCTGGATTGGTTTGGGCAGGCCTACTCTCGCGTTAAACTCGAAGGGCTTTCGGTTATCACGCCAACCGCCGAAAGCAAAAACCTGGCCAAACGTTTTCCTCGCCTGTACGCCCTGCTCGCACGTTTCGATGACACTCTGTCCGCCCGTCCGCCGTGGTGGGGCTGGGGCGATTTTTATATTTTGAGTATGCGATATACCCAGCCCCCGTCCCTGCAGGACACCCCCTTCCCTAGCAGGGAATCCCCCTTTCGGGGGCAGGCGGGACCGGGGGGTTAGATCCAAAGAAAATCAATGATTTCCGCAAAAGAATTACAACTCGCCAAAAACAGTCTCTGGGTCCTGGCCGCCCGCCTGGGCGCGCAGGCTGCCCTTGCGCTCTTTACAATCCTGATTGCACGTCGACTCGGCAGCGCAGGCTTCGGCGAATATGCTTTCATCGCCTCGGCGGTCTTCATCGGCAACATGTTGACCACCTTCGGCACCGACATGCTCTTGATCCGCGAGATCGCCGCCCGCCGCGACTTTTCACAACTGCTCCCATCCCTGTCCTTACAGCTCTCGTTCTCGATTGTGCTTATCGTCATCGCCTGGGTTCTCCCAGCCCTGCCCGGCCAGAGCGCGGCGGGTTGGCAGGCGCTCAAAATTTACAGCCTGTCGCTCCTCCCGTTCGCATTTTTTACTGTCTCCTCGTCCGTGCTGCGCGGACTCCAGCAGATGGACCGTTATGCCAGCCTCAACCTTTCCACTTCACTGATCCAGCTTGCCGCAACTTACGCTTTTATTAAGGCAGGGAGTAGCGTAGTTACGCTCGCCTGGCTCCTGTTGGCTGTCCAGGTCGCCGCGGCTATCCTGGCAGGTTGGCTGTGCGGGGACCAGTTTCCAAACTTCCACCCCATGCCTCTCTCCCTACATCAGTTTCAGCCTGTGTTGCCCCTGGCTGCGCTCAGTATTCTCGGTATCCTGTATCAACGCCTGGGCATTTTACTGGTCACGTTCTGGCTCGGCGCGGTCGCCACCGGCTGGTTTTCTGCCGCCCTTCGGGTGGTCGAGTTTGCCAAGACCGCTCACCTGGCGGTCTTCACCGTGCTTTACCCGCAGATGGCAAATTCACAGGATCAATTGAAGGATTTTCGCCTTGTTTGGCTGGTCTTGTTGGCCGGATCATTAACTGCCACTCTGGGTATCTTCCTGCTCGCTTCGCTCCTGATCCTGATTCTGTTCGGCGCGGAATATTCCGCGGCCATCCCTGTGCTGCGCCTGCTGGCCTGGATGTTGGTCCCGTTTACGGTCAGCACATCTCTGACGTTGGCCTTCGTTGCTGCCAACCGGGAAAAACCGATCTTGATCGCCCTGACTGCCAGCCTGCTAACGCTTATCTTGCTCAACTTCCTGTGGTTACCGCGCTTTGGCATCTTGGGCGTCGGCTGGGCAATGCTACTGGCGGAATGCCTCCAGGCAGGTATGTTGCTTGTTCAATATCCCAAAAAATCACCCGTAGTAACGACTGAAGTCGTTCATGGCGACTGAAATCACTATTACAATATACTGTTGGAGTTGCTGATGAGTTTCCCCAACCGGCCTGACAAACATGCTGACGAATCGATCCTCAAAGCGGACGACATCGTCGCCTACCGCGCTCGCCTCGGGCGTATGCCGGATTTGCATTCTCCGCCAGGCGCGCTGTTCTGCCTCGAACGTGGCCTGCCTCGTCGCATGCGCTGGCAGATTCCCGTCCGCAAGGCGGGCAGCATGAATGCTGACCTGCATGAAACCAAACGGACTCAAAGCCCGGTCGCCATCCTAACCAATTTCGGCGGCGGTGCACCCATCGTAGCCGAACTGGCCGAGGAACTGGTCGTGATGGGCATCCGCAAGATGGTTTTGATGACCTGGGGCGGGGCGCTCCAACCTGATCTAAAACCCGGTGACATCATTGTCTGCGACCAGGCCATACGCGATGACGGCACATCCCATCACTACCTGCTGCCGGGCAAATGCGTCGAGGCAGATACAGCGCTGGTCGAGAAACTGACCGCGGCCATCCAATCCCGTGGCGGGGTCTGTTCCACCGGAGCCACCTGGACAACCGACGCGCCCTACCGCGAGACTCGCGCCGAGATCCAGCAATACCAGTCCGAGGGCGTCAAGGTCGTCGAGATGGAATCATCCGGGCTGTTCACCATCGGGCAGGTGCGCGGTGTACAAACTGCTTCCGTTGTCGTTGTCATGGATAGCCTGGCTACCTTCGAGTGGAAAGTCCCCGAACGGCTGGATGGGATCATGCAGTCGCTGGAACAGGTTTACGGGGCCGCGATCGACGTGTTAGGTGCGCCATGAAACAATCATTCTTCATTTGCCCGCGTTGCCGTACAAGTTTAGACCGGGTCTCAGCCGACCGCCTGGTCTGTCCGCAGGATGGGCTGGAATACTGGAATGTCGAAGGCATCTGGCGTTTCCTCCTGCCGGAGAGCCAGGCCCATTATTATCGTTTTATCGAGGACTATGAAGCTGTGCGCCGTTTCGAGGAGCGTGGTTCCCCTGACCCGGACTACTACCGCTCCCTGCCCTTCAAGGACTTAAGCGGCAAGTTCTCAAAAGACTGGAAGGTCCGCGCCCGCAGCTTCGACGTACTTGTGAAAAAATTGCTCACCCCGATCCAGGCTCAGCTTGAACGCCCGCTGAAGGTCATCGACCTGGGCGCAGGCAACGGCTGGCTCTCCAACCGCCTGGCAGCGCAAGGCGACCGGGTGGTTGCGGTGGACCTGCTGGTCAACGAGCAGGACGGGCTGGGAGCCTGGAAGCATTACGAGCACCAGTTCACCCCGATCCAGGCGGAGTTCAACCACCTGCCGCTCATGGATCACTACGCCGACGTGGCCATCTTCAACGCTTCTTTCCACTATTCTGAAAATTATGAAGAAACGCTCAAGGAAGCATTCCGAGTCGTAGATGAGGAAGGCGTGGTCGTGATCATGGACACACCGATATACCGCCGCAAATCTTCGGGTGAAAAAATGGTCGCGGAACGGGAAGCAATCTTCCTAGCGCAATACGGCTTCGCGTCCAATGCTTTGGAAAGCGAAAACTTTTTAACCTATCAACGAGTCCGCGAAA
>Ga0105091_10001043_pt1 | contig 11929 bp, 14 predicted proteins | sample PPLLak1March2015_FD_87022 | JGI IMG/M metagenome (GOLD analysis project Ga0105091, IMG submission 87022) | Freshwater sediment microbial communities from Prairie Pothole Lake near Jamestown, North Dakota, USA - PPLs Lake P7 Core (1) Depth... | ecosystem: Environmental > Aquatic > Freshwater >... | reverse complement strand
GGCGTAATCATAGGTTGCCCGCATGATCTGGTCCCACAGCGCCCGCGCTCCGACCCGACGCAACACTTTGCAACGGCGCGGTGTGCTGCTGCCTGACCACGCCCGCTCCACCACCTCACCGGTTGATTCACCCCCGGAGAGCGGAAACACCAGCGGCCATTCGGCATCCTCCCGCACCGCGCGCATGAAATCGTCTGTCACCAGCACCGACAAATTGAAGTGCCTAAGCGCACCGGGGTCGCGTTTTACCGCGATGAAAATCTCGATATCCGGGTGGTCGCAGCGCAGTGTCGCCATCATCGCGCCACGACGCGCACCGGTGGAAAGAATGGTGGCACACATGCTATCCCAGATGCGCATGAACGAGACCGGCCCGGAAGCAGTCACTCCGACACTACGGGCTGGTTCGCCGCTCGGTCGCAGGGTAGAGAAATCATAGCCAACCCCCCCGCCCTGCTGCATGGTCAGAGCACCTTCCTTAAGAGCCTCGAAAATACCGTCGAGGGCATCCTCAACTTCGCCCATCACGAAACAGTTGAACAGCGTGACCCGGTGAGAGGTGCCTGCGCCTGCGAGAATGCGCCCACCCGGCAGAAAGCGGAATCCCTCCAGAATCTGGTAGAACCGCTGCTCCCAGATTTCCTTATCCTGCCGCTCAGCAGCTGCAAGCGCGCGGGCAACGCGATGCCAAGTGTCCTCAATGGACAGATCGATGATCTGACCAGACTCACGGTAACGATAGCGGATATCCCAGATGCGAGAAGAGATATCGGAAATGAAGGGGCCATCACTCATCGAGGACTCCCAAAAATGAGAAAGGCGATCGCCGCACTAGCGGTTCTCGCCAATTCTAGAGGGCTCAATGGCCGCAAACTATCTCTGAGAAGCGTACATTCGTTCCAGAAAGGTTTCGACATCCACGGCCGCCACATCCGCCGGCATATCGACAGTGCGCTGGGATTGATAATGAATCAGCTGTGCCGCGAGTTCAGCCGCCCTGCCTTGCATCGTCGCAATTTCCGGGTTCCAGCCTGCGCACATCACTTCTGAAGTATAGTCGCTCTCCACTTTGACAGAGCACATATCCATAGTCACTAACATGATCCACCTCCGATTTCCCGCCCATTTAATTCCCGGCGCCCATAGTTGTTATATCGGGTGATTCCGGAAAAAATAAAGGGTAAATAAAAAATTACCCGGCGACCTTTACCGCACAAATCCGCTGCACAACGGCACGGTTATTTTCTATAACGCACAATTCCTCATAAGCGTTGACTTCCAGCCACCCTTTTACTTGTTCAAGCAACTCACCGGAGTTGAGGAGGTAATCCGGATTACGCGGCCTGCCTAGCAGTTGGTTGCCTTCGGAAAAAGTTTCATAAATCAGCACCCCTCCCACAGCAAGCGCTTCAAACAAATGCAAAAACAGAGGGCGATGCAAATAGTTGGTTACCACTATGCCATCAAAATCCCCGGCAGAATACGGCCAGGGCTCACCTTCAAGGTCAGCCTGACGTTTCACAACACCCGCTAAAGATGGCAATGCAGAAACATTACGATCCACCGCTTCGACCTGAAATCCTGATTGAATCAGGAAGCGAGAGTGCCTGCCGCCCCCGCAAGCAACGTCCAAGACTCGACCGCCAGCGCGAATAAGCGGAGCACAACGCACCACCCACTCGGAAGGTGTGGAAACAAGGCGCATACCCGGAGTCATCGAGGTGCAGCGGGGTTAGCCAGATGCAAGATTTGCAATGTCATTTGCAGCGCATCATGAATCAAGCGGTCAAACAAGGGAACAAAATAAGGCAAGGCAATGGCAAGCACGACAAATCCGACTGTAAGCGTGATCGGAAATCCGACCGAAAACACGTTAAGCTGGGGTGCGGCACGAGTCATAACGCCAAGCGCCAGATTGGTGATCAACAAGGCGGCCAGGATCGGCATGGAAAGCAGCAATCCCGCAAGGAATATTTCACCGCCCCACCCCGCCAAAGCGCGCCAGCCAGCCGCGGAAAAAGGTGCCGAGGCCACCGGTAGCGACTGGAAGCTTTGCGCCAGCACCTCGATCATATATAAATGGCCGTTCAATGCAAGAAACAGCAATGTTGCAATCAAGCCGAGAAACGTTCCCACCACAGGAGTCTGGGCCGCATTTTGCGGGTCGAAGAAGGTGGCGAATCCCAGACCCATCTGCATGCTGGCAATATTGCCGGCCATTTCCACTGCGGTGAAAATGATGCGCATAGTAAATCCGATCGCCACACCAATCACGATTTGTTGCGCAAGGATCAGGAGTCCGATTGCAGAACCCGGCTCTATCGCTGGCATGCCACCGAGTATCGGCGCCAGAACCAGAGTAAGGATGACGGCCAGACCAATTTTTACCCGCATGGGTACGCTGGGATTGCCGAGAATTGGCGCGCTGCTGACCAAGGCAAGAATACGGAAAAAAGGCCAGATAAAAGCGCCCAGCCACGCACTTAACTGGGCTGAAGTAACGCTGATCATCGCTATATCGACTAGCCTACCAAGCCTGGAATACTGGTAAACAGGCGGCGGGTATAATCCATCAGCAGATTCAACATCCATGGCCCCCCGACCACCAGCACGAAAAAGATCACCAGCAGTTTGGGGATGAATGACAAAGTCATTTCATTGATCTGAGTAGCCGCCTGAAAGATACTCACCAACAAACCGACGGCCAGTGCTGCGATAAGCAGCGGCGCCGACACCAGCAGGGTAACCTCCACTGCCTGCTGGCCAATAGTGATCACGCTTTCCGGCGTCATGTGTAAAAACTCTGCACCAGGGAACCGATGATTAGATTCCAGCCATCCACCAGCACGAAAAGCATCAGCTTGAATGGCAATGAGATCACCACTGGTGACAGCATCATCATACCCATCGACATCAGCACGCTGGCCACCACCATATCGATGATCAAGAATGGAAGAAATACCACGAAACCGATCTGGAATGCGGTTTTTAGCTCGCTGATGACATAGGCAGGAACCAGGATTTTCATCGGCACCGCTTCCGGACCCGGCAAGGGTGCGCTGTTGGAAAGCTTGACGAACAATGCCAGATCATTCTGGCGCGTCTGGCGCAGCATGAAAGCCTTCAAAGGAGTCGTACCCTTCTCAAGCGCCTGGTTAAAGTCGATTTTCTGTTCTGCATAAGGCTGATAAGCCTCCGCATAAATCTTATCGAACACCGGCGCCATGACAAAAAAAGTCAAGAACAGTGAAAGGCCGATCAGAATTTGGTTGGGGGGCGCCTGCATCGTACCGATCGCCATGCGCAACAACGACAACACGATAATGATACGTGTAAACGCCGTCATCATCAGCAACACCGCGGGCAGAAATGTCAGCGCTGTCATCATCAACAGAGCTTGTATGCTGAGAGTATAGGTCTGCCCGCCAGCGGGCCCCGGAGTGCTGGTGAAGGCCGGCAAACCCGGATCGGCGGCTAAGGCCGTTAGCGGCACCACCATACCTGCCACTAGCAGCGCGACGGCAAGTAATGATTTGGCACCCAGCAGGAGCATTCCCGTTTTATTACCCAAGTTTGCGCCCTTGGATAGCCTGTTTTAGCCAAACGGAAAAACCGGGCTCCCCTCGGCTAGGCTGCCGCTCGGCTGGAAGTTCGGCAGCTTCCGGTTTGGCCAGTGTATGGAGGGTATTCACCCGCCCCGGTGCAACACCCAGTACCAGCCAGGTTTCACCTATCTCCACAAGCACCAGTCGCTCCTTGGGGCCCAGTGCAACACCGCCGATTACCTTGACTGCTCCGCCCGCACCAATCTGCCCTGGGGAAAATCGCCTGAGCAGCCAAGCCGAGCCGGCAACTGCCGCCAGCACAAGTCCCAAGCCTAGCAGAACCTGCAACATGCCAATAAAGGAAATAGGGGATGCAATCGGCGCGGGAACCACTGGCGGGGCCGCCAGTACCGTGCAAGGAAGAAAACACAAAAGAAGCCCCGCAGAACATCGCACCACCGCCTCTTTTATCAACCTCATTTGTGCAGTCTGCGTATGCGTTCAGAGGGAGAAATAATGTCGGTCAGACGAATCCCGAATTTGTCGTTCACCACTACCACCTCACCTTGGGCGATCAGGCAGCCGTTGACTAGCACATCCATCGGCTCACCCGCCAAGCCATCTAACTCCACTACCGACCCCTGAGCCAATTGCAACAAACTACGAATTGCCAGTTTGGTGCGCCCGAGTTCAACTGTGAGATTGACCGGGATATCCAGAATCATGTCGATATTATTAGGTGCCCCAGCTGGAACGCCGGATGGGGAAAGCTGATCGAACTGAACCTTCGCCGCTGGAGTGCCGCCGCTTCCGGAAAACATCGATGCGGCATCTTGCGTAGCCGAGGACGCCTGCTCGGCTAGTGCAGCGCCCCAATCGTCCTCCGCAGGAGTGCCAGCGGTATCCGCAGTTGCCTGCTCTGCCATCGCGGCAGCCCAATCATCCGTACCAGCCGAATCTTCAGCATTTTCGTCAGCCATGTTGGCCTCCGTGTCCGGACTCGTCGTCTACGCCTGCAATGATTTTGTTCACCTTAAGCGCGTACTGCCCATTAAGAACACCATAATTGCACTCCAGCACAGGCACGCCATCCACTTCAGCGACAATCGCTTCGGGAATATCCAGGGAAATAACATCCCCCACTTTCATATTCAGAATTTGTCCAAGATTAACAGGGGCTTCGCCCAGGTTCGCGACCAGATCCACCTCTGCTGACTGCATCTGCCTCGTCATCAGCTTTGCCCAACGATCATCCACCTCCATGCGCTCACCCTGCATGCTGCTATACAGAATATCGCGAATCGGCTCGATCATAGCATAGGGCATGCAGATGTGAAAATCGCCGCCGCCCGATCCCAACTCGATATTGAAAGTGGTCACCACCACCACTTCGCCAGGTGTAGCGATATTGGCAAACTGGGTATTCATCTCTGAACGGATATATTCAAAGTCGACATGATAGACGGATTCCCAGGCTTTTTTGTATTCGGAAAAAACCACTTCCAGCATGCGCTGAATGATGCGCTGCTCGGTTGGCGTGAAATCACGGCCTTCCACGCGCATATGGAAGCGCCCGTCACCGCCGAACAAATTATCCACCACCAGAAAGACTAGATTCGGATCAAAAATGAACAGCGATGTACCGCGTAGCGGATTAATATGCACCATGTTCAGGTTGGTCGGAACGACCAGGTTGCGAACAAATTCGCTATATTTCAGAACACGCACCGGACTAACCGAAATTTCAGCGGTGCGGCGCATGAAATTGAACAGTGCGATTCGGAACAAACGGGCAAAACGTTCATTGATAATCTCCAGGGTGGGCATGCGCCCCCGGACAATGCGTTCCTGCTTGGCCAGATTATAAGGGCGAACATCTTCATCGCCCCCTTCAGCGACAGTCTCCTCTACCTCACCGGTTACACCTTTGAGTAAGGCATCAACTTCGTCTTGAGACAGTATGTCGTCTGCCACATTCGCCCTTTAAGGTATTTACAACCGAAACTCTCTTACTGAATGACAAAGGAAGTAAAAAACACACCCGTCACACCCTTGCCCGTAGCCTTCGCATTGAGCGGTTTGTTTACCTGCTCCTGAATTTCAGCACTAAGGGTCTGCTTACCCTCCAGGCTGGCGATCTGCTCGGCACTCTTGCTCGAAAGCAACAACAGAACGGCATTGCGAATTTCAGGCATGTGAAGCTTAACCAAATTAACCACAGCAGGATCAGTCACTTTCAAATCAATCCCGACCTGGAGATAGTGTTCGCCACTTCCATCTACCTGTAAATTAACGGTAAAGGTCTCCAGCGTCACAAAAACTGGCGGTAGCTGTTTTTCTTCCTTGTGCTCGTCTGGCTTTGTATCTGACTGGGTAAAGTACCATGCCGCGCCACCACCCGCACCGCCCAACACCAACAAGATACCGAGAACCAGAAACAGCTTCCCCTTTTTCTTTGTGGGCGGCTCATCCACTACGACATCTTCTTTCTCTTTGTCCCTTGCCATGCCTCGCGTCCTTTTACCCCTGCTACTTCATGTCGCCCACCCCGGTTAACTCCAGATATAGACGGCTAAATAATATTAAAAACAACCAGTTTCAGATGATATTTTATGTTCTTTATAATATCAACTCAAATATAATGCAAGAACTACCGCATGCCAAAACAATTTTCTAACCACTATTTTAGAAAGATAAAAAGCAAAAAGCAGCTATCCCATTGAGATAGCTGCTTTATTTTTAACAAATAATCGCGTATCGATTTCAGGCAAAAATATCAACCATGCCATCGCGCGCCAGTTCGGCAGACAACACCGGCGTAGCGATCCGGGCCGTAGCATTCTCCGCCACCAACCCGCTACGCCCTCCCCCTTTAGCATTCCTCTGTTCAGATGCCTGCTGCTGACTGAAGGATTCAGATCCAACCGTCACATTCCCGAGCATAATACCGTTATCAGCGAGCATTTCGCGCAACCGAGGCAACGCCGTCTCAATTGCCTCGCGTACAGCAGAGTGATGCGAAACGAACAAAGCGCTGACCTGCTCGTTGCTGATCGTCAACCTCACCTCAAGCGGTCCAAGATTGGGCGGATTGAGATGCAGCTCAGCCCTTTGATGGCTCTGGTTCGCCATCCACACGACTTTCTCACCCACCGCCCCACTCCATTCGGCGGAACCAACTCTAGGAACGACGGGCAGAGCCGGCAATGGCTCTGAATTCCGAATCGCAACGGCCGTAGAAGAAGGATTCAGCGACGTGGATAAGTCAACTGAACGAATCTCCCCTTCCACATGATCTGCTGTGGCTTTCACCAATATCGCCGATTTATCTGCAAACGACTGTTCAGCGGACACAGCTTGCGGCAAGTTTCTGCCATTCGCGGCAATTTCTGCCGCAAATGAAGCTTCGCCCGTTCTGGATAATTGCATCAATGGATTTTTCACATCAGCTTCGGCTGCAACCCTGGATCTTTCCGCCGCCATCTCACTGCCATTACCATACATCAATGGATTTCCCACATCAGCCTTGGCTGCAACCCTGGATCTTTCCACCGCCATCTCACTGCCATTACCATACATCAATGGATTTCCCACATCAGCCTTGGCTGCAACCCTGGATCTTTCCACCGCCATCTCACTACCATTACCATACATCAATGGATTTTTAATATCAGCTTCGGCTGAAACCCTGGATCTTTCCGCAGCCACCTCGCTGCCATTACCATACATCAATGGATTTTTAACATCAGCTTCGGCTGCAACCCTGGATCTTTCCGCCGCCATCTCACTGCCATTACGGTACATCAATGGATTTTTCACATCAGCTTCGGCTGCAACCCTGGATCTTTCCGCCGCCACCTCGCTGCCATTACGGTACATCAATGATAGTTCCACACCGACTTCGTCTGGAATGCGGGATCTTTCCGTCGCCACCCCGCCACCATTGCGATACGTCAATGAGCTTTCCACATCGGCTTCGACTGAAATTCCGTCCCCAGCACCTGCCTGCACAGGAAGCGCCGGGACAAACGCAGAAGCGGACAAGGCAGCAAAATCAACTGGGAGCGCCGCCCCCCCTTCATTCGCAACTGACTCAACACCTTCCTTGACTGTAGCCAGGGAAAGCCCCGCTTCCTCTTTTTTCTCAAGTAAAGCAGCCTTTCCCTTCAACTGCCTAGCGAGAACCTCCCCAAAATCAAGCCCTGCGCCCCCCCCCAAGGCATCCGCGCCCTCGATGGCAGAAACCAGGACCTGGCCGATACCGGCGCCAAGTTGCGAAGATACAACAGGAGTAATAGATAATTGTGGCATCGGCCATCCTTTCACAGTCGCTTTAGCCGACTACAAAAGCAAGATGCATGCCATTATCAAGAGTGCGGAGGATCCGTTGACTCATTTTTCTTGAATTTGTTGCCGGAAAGCTCATCCTGCTCACGTTGCTCGAGCTTGTCCTCACGCTTCCGTTCACTACTCAGATGACGCTGCGACAGCGCATCGAACGCCTTGAGTTTGCGCTGTTTCTCCTGCCATTCATGACGCCCATCTTCCCAACGTTTTTTGCAGCGCTCCACCTCTTCCACCTGCTGACGGATGGCAACCTCGATTTTACCCAGAAACAGTTGAAAGTCTCTGAGCGAACTCACCTGCATGCCTAGCTTCGTTGTCTGCAACAACTTTGCCCGGTAATCTTCACGATATGCGGTCAACTGCCGGAGCTGTTCCTCTGCATCCAGCCATTTGACCTTAAGCGTGCTCAAATCGCGTGCAGCAGCATCCGTATGATTCTGGGCAAGGTCAAGCAGCGGCTGAAGAGGAAATCGGCGCGGCATAATTTATTCAGATTTCACGCTCAGGTATTGAATATTGCACCAAGGCGACTGCGACTGTCCGCATAATTCTCACACTGGCGCATATCCTGCTGCAGAAAAGCTTCCAACCGCGGATAAAGTGCCATTGCCTCGTCCAGCAGCGGGTCACTGCCCTTGATGTAGGCACCAACGCTGATCAGGTCCCGGCTACGCTGGAAGCGGGAATAAAGCAGCTTGAACCTGCGTACTCGAGCCAAATCTTCAGGCACCAGCAGCTCGGTAATTGCCCGGCTGACCGAAGCTTCGATATCGATAGCCGGATAATGCCCTTGATCGGAAAGACTGCGCGATAGCACGATGTGCCCGTCGAGGATGGCACGGGCGCTGTCCGCGATGGGATCCTGCTGGTCATCGCCCTCCACCAGCACGGTATAAAATGCGGTAATAGACCCCCCACCTGCCTGGCCGTTGCCAGCGCGCTCTACCAACTGGGGCAACTTGGCGAATACCGAGGGGGGATAACCTTTGGTAGCTGGCGGCTCGCCGATGGCCAAAGCAATTTCTCGTTGAGCCATGGCAAAGCGTGTGAGCGAATCCATGATCAAAAGGACATGCTTGCCCTGATCGCGAAAATATTCAGCGATCGACGTAGCATAAGCCGCGCCATGCAGCCGCAACAATGGAGGTGTATCAGCCGGCGCAGCAACCACTACAGAACGCGCCAATCCTGCGGGTCCCAGGATATTTTCGATAAACTCCTTTACCTCGCGGCCCCTCTCGCCAATCAGGCCAACCACGATCACATCTGCGCTGGTAAAACGCGCCATCATGCCAAGCAAAATACTCTTGCCGATACCACTACCCGCAAAAAGCCCCATTCGCTGCCCACGACCGACGGTCAGCAAGGCATTGATGGCACGCACGCCCACATCCAGGACTTGTCGGATAGGGGCTCGGCTAAGGGGGTTGCAGGGACGACTGTGTAGCGGCACCTGGTGAGACAGATGCAACGGACCCAGAAGATCAAGCGGACGTCCGGCACCGTCCAGAATGCGCCCCAACAACTCGTCGCCCACTTGAACCTGGCGCACACGGTCTTCGGAACGACGCCGTTGGTGAGGCAATCCACCCTGCCCGGAGATACGTTGCACAGGAGCATCAATCGGAGTTACCCGTGCGCCCGGCACTAGTCCGTACACATCGGTGGAGGGCATGAGGAATAATTTTTCCCCTGAGAAACCAACCACTTCGGCATCGACATCATGCCCATCAGGCAGATGAACGGTACAACTACCTCCCACCGCTATTCTCAGACCCACTGCCTCCATCACCAGTCCAGCAACCCGGGTCAGACGACCGGTCAATAGCCAAGGACTGACAGTGGATACGGTCTCGCCACATTCCTGTAGAAAACCATTCCAGCGATCAGAGTGAGACATCATAATTCCTGAGGGCAATGGAATGCCCTCACCTCAATCCTCTCCCGCAAACGGGAAAGGAAGCAAACGCGCTCGCTTCGCGAGTTTCACGTTAACGGGGCTATTCAAGCCATTCACCTTCACCACCCAAGGCAACGAGTATCCTTTTCCAGCGATTCTCCATGGTTGCGTCAATCTCGCTGCTCGTCGTTTCCACTCGGCATCCACCCCGCTCCACGCGACCATCTTCAATCAGTTTCCAATGAAAGTGATTCAGTTCGTCCGCCATCAGCGATCGCACCAGAGTCGCGTCTTCCGGGTGCAATTTCAGGTGCGGGTGCTGGCTGGCCTGAGGCAGGCTGTTCACTGCCTCGCGAATCACAGGAAGAACCAACTCTGGCCTCACTCGCAAAGCCTCGCGCAACATTTGCTTGGCGACATCCAGCGCCAGAGAAAGCAAGTTCTGTGACAATGTTTCATCAAACTGGTTCAGCGCCCCATCCAGAGCCGACATCAGATGTACCAGCCGTGCCAGTTCTGCATCAACCTTGCTCTTGCCCTCCCGATAGCCAGCGGCAAATCCTTCCTGATAAGCCTGATGCTGGATATTCTCGACCTCCTCGGCCGTTGGCAACGGCACAGTCGAGCTAGCCGACCCATCCAGCGAATTCAGCTCCCAGCGCTGATAAGCACTCAATTGCTCCTTGGGAATGATATTACTAGACAAAGCTTTCCTCTCCTGCGCCGCCGATCACAATCTGGCCTTCGTCGGCCAGCTTGCGTACGATCTTGAGAATCTCCTTCTGCTCCGCCTCAACCTCGCTGACGCGCACGGGCCCCTTGGCTTCGAGATCATCGCGCAGCATTTCAGCAGCCCGTTGCGACATATTCTTGAAGATTTTTTCACGCAGTTCCTCGCTCGTGCCCTTGAGCGCAATGATCAGGGATTCTGACTGTACCTCTCGCAGCAAAAGCTGGATAGAGCGATCGTCGATGTCGAGCAGGTTTTCGAAGACAAACATCTCATCCTGGATTTTTTGCGCCAGTTCTGGGTCGTAATCGCGCACGCTGGCTATGATCGCGGTTTCATTAGCGGTGCCGACATAGTTCAAAATTTCTGCCGCCGCCCTGACGCCGCCCATTACGCTCTTCTTGAGATTGCTGGCACCCGCCAACAACTTGGTCAGCACGTCGTTCAATTCCTTCATCGCAGAAGGCTGAATGCCGTCGAGCGTGGCAATACGCAACACCACGTCGTTGCGCAGACGCTCGGTAAAAAGGCCCAGTATCTCACTGGCCTGATCCCGTTCGAGATGAACCAGAATAGTGGCAATAATCTGAGGGTGCTCATTCTTGATCAACTCGGCCACTGAAGCGCCGTCCATCCACTTTAGCCCTTCGATACCACTGGTATCGCCACCATGCAGGATGCGCTCAATCAGGTTGGCCGCTTTATCCGAGCCCAGCGCCTTGGTCAGTACACTGCGGATATATTCATCTGAATCAGCCAGACCTGCCTTTTCTCCGGCCTGGAACATGAAGTCATGCATCACCCGCTCCACTTGGACGCGATTGACGCTATCCAAGGCTGCCATGGCATGCCCTAATTTCTGGACCTCCTTGGGGCTGAGATGTTTAAATACCTCAGCAGCCTCCTCCTCGCCCAAGGCCATCAGCAAAATGGCGCTTTTCTGAATTCCATCTTCACTCATGACGGGCCAATCCAATCCTTGACCACAGTTGCCACCACTTTCGGTTCCTGGCGCGCCAGATCCTTGACTGACCGCAAGCGCTCTTCATACCCCAAAGTTGGCGCAATCGCAAAGCCTTCAGCTTCTTCCTTCTGAACCACTGGTGGCGGCGGGGTCGAAAGCTCCTTCAGCAGGGGCCGCAGCACCTTGAACACGACAAAGAACACAATCCCTGCAATGAGCAGGTTCTTGGCGATATCCTTGACCAGAGAAATCGTTGCAGGATCTTTCCAGATCGGTGCTGCCGGAATTTCCTCCGTCACCACACTGAATGAAGCATTCACCACATTGAGCGTGTCGCCACGATCCTGTCGGTAACCCATGGCCTCCTTAACGAGATTGTTGATCTGAGTCATTTCTGCATTAGTCAAAGGCTTGGCGCTAACCTTCCCATCCTTGCCAGTGGT
>Ga0105091_10001042_pt1 | contig 11951 bp, 9 predicted proteins | sample PPLLak1March2015_FD_87022 | JGI IMG/M metagenome (GOLD analysis project Ga0105091, IMG submission 87022) | Freshwater sediment microbial communities from Prairie Pothole Lake near Jamestown, North Dakota, USA - PPLs Lake P7 Core (1) Depth... | ecosystem: Environmental > Aquatic > Freshwater >... | reverse complement strand
TCGCTCTCATTAACGGCACTTCTGCTCCCGACGGGACTGTCGTTGCAGCTTATCTTAATGAAAAGGAGTATCTTGCAAATACTTCGTCAGGAAATTACTCTCTCTTTATTCCTGGTACTGCTGAGGATGTAGGAAAACCGGTTACCTTTAAGGTAGACGGAAAGGCCGCTTCAAGCAGTGTTGCCTGGGAATCCGGAGGTATAGTTACCCTCGAATTGCCTGATGGCAAGGCAATTTATTCCGAAATTATTGAAAGTAATTCAAATAGCGATTCAAATAGCAATTCAAACAGCAATTCGAATAGTAACTCGAATAGCAACTCAAACAATAATCTAAATACTAACTCAAATTTGAAAACAGGTTCAGAACCTTTAACAGAAAATAAAGAACAGGGAGTTTCCGCAGAGGGTTCCAATGTCGATGCCATTGAAAGTTCAGTCCTTGAGCCGAACATGACAGCTTTGAAAAATACGAGCGCAAACTCCGAAGATAAAGAGGCAGTAGAATCTTCCGAAAATTCCCCTAGACCAGAGAGTGCTCCAGGTTTCCTTATTGTTTATGCGGTTGCAGGCATACTTCTGCTTGCTTTTGGATCCGATTTCGGGAGGGGATCTAGAAGGAATCCCTGAAGGACTTTTTCAAAAAAAGTCTGCATGATTAATGGTAAAATTTCAAGGTGACATGATGACGATCAAGGACAAACGTTTAAAAATTTTATCATGCCTGGTTATTCTGCTACTGGGCATGTCCCTTGTTCCGGCTGCATCTGCCAACAGTGCTTCTTCTACTATTCCTTCTATCCCCAACGTGTTTGAAGGAAACCTGAAAGGAGATGCTGCAAGTGCGGGTCCCGGAATCATAATCTCTGCATATATAGATTCAAAGCTTGTTGGCTCGAACTCTCTTACAAATGCTGGAAAGTACCAGGTGGCAGTTAACGGGACCGAGCAAGATAACGGAAAAGCGATAACCTTCAAGCTGGGAGGCGCCGCATCCGAACCTGTTTCCGTGACATATAAGCATGGAGCTGTGCCAGTTCAAATTGACCTGACTTTCTACGGAGACTTTATACCCCCTACTATAGAAAGTTTATCTGCATCCCCTAAATTCATCCTGAATGACGGAAAGGATTTCTCAGCTGTCAGGGCAAAGGTTTTGGGTAAATCCTCTGGAGTTCCATCAGTGACTATCGACCTTACCTCCATAGGACAGGGCATGGTTTCATTGAAGCCAGAAGGTGGAGACCTCTATTCTTATGATATAAAGAGTACTTTACCAGGTGAGTTTAGATTCTCCTTTACGGCTGCGAACCCCTCAGGAAGCAGTGTTATAGATGCAAACAGCATTTCTATCACCGTACTTCGTGAGAGTCAACTCGCGATAGAGTTCGGAGGCGCTGACGGAGTCTTCTCTCCTGAGGAAATTGAGAGTCTTTTAAGTAACAAAGATGTATCCAGCGGGATTAAATATGCAGCTCTGGGTGTATATTTTGCTGATGGGTGGGATCGGATATGAAACGGCTTGAATTTAAGTTTATTATTGTACTGCTCCTGGCCCTGACCTTATATACTGCCCCGGCTTCTGCAGCCAATGCGGATAGGAATTTCCCAGCTTCGGTCAGTCCCAGCCAGGAGTTCCAGGTAACAGTCAATGTAAATAACTACGGTGTTGCCGGGCAGGTGCTCGAAAAGCTTCCTGATGGCTTCACATTTGTTAGCTCAACCCTGCCGGAAAGAGCCGTAACCGTAAATGGCAGCAAGGTTTCTTTCCTGCTCATGGGTGAAAAAAGCTTCAGCTACACCCTGAGAGCTCCGGCATCAACGGGTGAGTATAAAATTGTAGGACTTTTGAGAGATATCGACAAAAATGAGTTCCCTGTCAATCCTGCCGACCGCTGCATTACTGTCACCCAATCTTCCAGCGGTGACTCAGGTGGTAACTCAGGAGGTTCAGGCGGCGGTTCAGGCGGCGGAGCAGGCGCTTCTCAGGAGCCCCAGAGCAATGTCGAGGCCAAAGAACTGTCCCAGAAATCTGTTACCGCCGGGAAGCACATTAAGTTCGAGTTCCCAAAGGGTGCAACCTGCATAAGATATGTGGAGTTTGATGCCAAGAAATCTCTTGGAAAGGTTACTACTATTGTCGAAATGCTGAAAGGCCAGTCCAAGCTGGTTTCTAGCCTGCCTGAAGGCACGGTCTATAAGAACGTTAACATCTGGGTAGGTTCAGGAGGAATCGCAAATTCCAATAATATGGAAAATGCAGTTGTTGGCTTTAGAGTCGAAAAGGCATGGCTAAAGGATTGCGGCGCTGATGAATCATCTCTGGCGCTCTGGCACTACGATAAAACCTGGGGCAAGCTTGAAACCAAAAAGGTTGGTGAAGACAGCACCTACGTCTTCTTCGAATCCAAGACTCCGGGTTTCGGCTCCTTCACAATTGTAGTACCTGGTGAGAAGATAGAACTGGAATCTTCCAATAAGGCAGACACCAGCTCTTCCAACGCTTCCGAAAGTCCGGAATCGAACCCGGCATCTGATGCAGAAAAACCCTCTGGCTGGAGATCCATCCCGGGTTTTGAATCCGCAATAGCCATCGGAGTCCTCGGAGCTGTGTATCAGGTCCTGAGAAGGAAGTAAAAGAAGTACTGAATATAGAAGTAAATCTCAATTTAAAGCAGCCTTCAAAGCTGCTTATCTTTCTATTTTTACCCTGCTCTCCAGCAGTCTCCTGTTTTCTCACATGCGTCTCTTCTGGAAAATAGTAATTTTACATCATCAGATTTATATTTCTAATGTAACCATCTACACACAAACCTCAGGTTCCAATTCCATAATTGAGGAAACAACTGAGGCAAGGAAAACTCAAGTAGACTATATAGCTACATGCCGATCGAGAAAGTTCAAAATTAATTTGCTCAATCACAACCGTTGAGCCGCAACCGTTGCGCCGGTTGATCACGCCGGATAGGGTTTGGGGATTATAAATATTTCTCAATCACAACCGTTGCGCCGGTTGATCACGCCTGATAGGATTTGGGGATTATAAGTATTTCTCAATCACAACCGTTGCGCCGGTTGACCACGCCGCTTCCAGGGGTTTTTGATCAAACTTTTTTTTAAAAAAGTTTGCAATACATCAGCCGGGATTCGAACCCGGGTTCGAGCGTTGGCAACGCCCGGTGATGACCGCTACACTACTGATGTTCGAAGCTTACAGGATGTCCTCCTGTCGCTTTTTTAGAGTATCGATTTTCTCATTAATTAAGTTGACCCCTGATAGAATTTCGGGGCATGTGTTTTATATTATCAAGCCAGTATAGACTGGCATCCTTTATGCTCTGGCAGTATGTACTAAATCGATATTTTAAATCGGTCTTTTAACTTTACTACTGAATTTTTTGAGTGATGGATTTTGAGCGAGCTTGAGAAACTGATAAATCTTGCAAAAAATGCAGCCGAAAAAATCCGGAAATACAGATTTGCGCGCATAGTCTCACACAATGATGCTGACGGGCTGACCTCAGCCGGGATAATGGCACAGGCCCTGCTGCGGGCAGGCATCTGTTTCCAGCTTTCGATAGCTGGAAGGCTGGATGAAGCTTTGATTGAAGAAGTGAACCGGAGCATCTCCAGGGACGAGCTTGTTATTTTCTGCGATATGGGCAGCGGGCAGCCGGAACTTATAGGTAAGGTAGCAGCCGACATTATAGTGCTTGATCATCATCAGCCTGTAGGGCAATCTCCGGCAAAGGTAGTTGTAAACGCCCATCTGGTAGGAATCGACGGGGCTACTGACATCTCGGCTTCTGGAACCTGCTACCTGGTAGCCAGAGAACTGGCAGCCGATAACGTTGACCTTGCGGGGCTGGCCATTGCAGGTGCAATCGGAGACAAGCAGCTTTTTCACACGGCCAACGCCTTCATTCTGGAAGAGGCCTTAAAAGCAGGGGCCGTGTCTATCCGGAAGGGGCTCAAAGTAGGAGACGGAGACCTTGTAGACGTGCTCGCATACTGTACCGAACCTTTCCTGGATATAACCGGTTACCCTGAAAAAGTTAAAGAATTTCTGGGCCAGCTCGGGCTTTCAGGAAAGCTTGAAGATCTGTCTGAGGAGGAAGTCTCCAGGCTTGCCAATGCTGTCGCCCTGAAACTTGTCAGGCAGGCAAGCCCGGAGGCTATTGAGGCTGTGATAGGAGAAGTTTTACTCCTGAACCGGGAGCTTGTAAGAAACGTTTACGATTTTATCTCTACTCTTAACACATGCGGAAAGCAGAAAATCTATGGGCTGGCTATTTCTCTCTGCCTGAAAGACCAGGAGATTGTCAATGAAGCCCTCTCTCTTAAAAACGAACACGAGAAGAAACTCGCACTGGACATCAGGGAAAATGTGGAAAGAATTCGCAAAGGGGAGAATATCTGGTACGTTATTACCGTTGATGCCCTTTCTACAGGCAGCCTTGCAAGCACGGTTGTCCGCTACCTTCACCCCGAACTCCCCTTTATCTGCATAAACGAATCCGAAGGTATCCTGAAAGTCTCCGCAAGAGGCACCCGCGAACTTGTCTCAAAGGGTCTCGACCTTGCTTTCACCCTCAGGGAAGCGGCAGGCGCAGTCGGCGGAAGCGGAGGCGGGCACAATGTAGCCTCAGGTGCTGCAATCCCACTCGGGAGTGCAGAGGAATTCCTCAGCATTGCAGACAGAATCATAGGTGAACAGCTCCGAAAGCCCGGAAAAGGAAAACCCAGATAAAAACCTAAGAAGCCAGCAAAGAAAAAAGAAACAAGCAAAGAAAATAAAAGAAAAAAAAGAAATAAAAAGTAGAACTCTACAGAAGAAAATGAAAAATCCGGGTAAAACAAATGGAAAGTAATAATAAGAACTCAAGGAAACACGAATTAAAAGCGACAAAGATAAAAAGCTGGCAAAACGATGAGGACTGCTTATGAAAATTACAGGTACAATTATATTTCCGGATCCCGAATCACGAAGATCCGCTGCGAGAATTCTGCAAGCTCTTTCTCCGGATAACCTCAGAAGCATGGAAAGTGAAATCAGTGATGGGAGAGTTGGTGTCCGGTTTCATTCTGAGAAGATAGGTTCCCTGCTTGCAACTGTTGATGATTTTCTCATGAATGTTAAAATAGGGGAAGGGGTCGAAGAAGCTCTGGAAAAAGGAGATAAAGTCCGGCAGAACTAAATTTATTTCCAAGTTTTTCTTTCTTCCCTTTATTTTCTTTCCTTTTTCTCCTTTTTACCTTACTTCTTTCCCTTTTATCTTACTCCTTTTCCTTTTACCTTTTTTCTTTATTTTCTCTTTTTCTTTTTCCTTGTTTTTTTTCCATTTTCTTCTTTACTTTATTTCTTTTCTTTGCCCTCGATTTTATCGAGAAAACCGTCCCTCCCCTGAACCTTCCCGCCAGAGAAGTATGAGTTCTTTGAGCCTCTCACTCGTAAGCTTAGCTCCGGTTTCAGGGATCTGTAGCCCATTGCGGTAGATATAGATAGCTTCCTGCAGTTCTTCGGTACTTATCTTTTCCCCTTCCTGCGAAGCCGGGCTATCCCAGGGATTCCAGGTGCGAACTGTCCAGTTCCAGCTCTGTATAACTTTCTCATCTCCGGTTCTGGCAACTGCTGTGACGTTATGAAATCCCGGAGAGCGGATTATCTCCGAGTATGAGCTATTCTTAACGCGAGCTTCGAAACTCCTGTTTTCTCCGTTAAGGTACCAGCTTACATTGCAGACATAGTTCGTACTGACACCGAATTCCTGCCTCTCTCCCTTGTAGGTTGTAATATTCCCTCCTGGGCTGGCTGAGTTAATTGAAAGAGGAGCCAGTGTTATATAACCGGGTTTTGTCCTGGTGTCAGATCCTTTACTGTTGCCGATAGTTAGAGAAACGGTATAACTCCCGTAAGAGCCGTAGGTATAGATTGGGTTTCGGGCTGTTGAGTCAATTTTCCCATCACCGTTCATATCCCATTTCCAGGAAAGGGCATTGCTGGAAAGATCGATGAACTGGACTGTAAGAGGGGACATCCCTGCTGTAACGTTTGAAGAGAAGTCAGCTTCAGGAAGTTCATTACTGGTCGTGAAAGCTTTAATGCAGAGGTTTGCTTCCACGTTGCCGGATATGTCTTGCATGTCTTTCCATCTGACCCCGTCAGGGCTTACAAAGCTTTCTCCGGGATTGGCCCGTGCCTTGCTGCTATACAACGGTACATACTGTTCGACTGCAAGAGGACCTGCAGCTGAAGGGTTAACATATCTTATAACTATTGAAAACTTCTCTCCGGCACGTACTGGCACTGTCGAGTTCAGCACATGTGTATGATATCCTGGCAAGGGGTATCGGCCGTATTCCCGTGCAATGAATCCCTGTCCCGAATTAACAGGGCCGGAAACGGGATTTTTATAAACGTATATTTCATAAGCCGTGTTAAGGTCCGTAGTATAGAATCCTATGGCTTTGAGGGTCTCATTCCTTCCCGAAGAGAAAACATTGCCTCCCCAGGCAACCAGGCTTCCCGGATACTCTTTTGATACTATCCATCCCAGAGGGTCATACTGGTAGACGTTGTCATAATTATCCTGACTTTCGGCTGTGAACACGGCATTTTCATCGTATCCCAGTTTTGTGTCGTAGTAGGAAATATAGAAGTATCCGTTCTCACCCCAGGCATCACCCCAGCTATTCTTCACTATAAAAGCCCCGTCTCCGGGCGGAACCTGCGCAAACGAGTTCCTGTCAAAAGAATCGTTCCAGCCCACAATGGTTACGGCATGGTTGACAGACGTGCTCCCGGTATATCGGTAAGTATGACTTTTTCCCTGATAATACGCCAGGTTCCAGTACATTGTAGAGTACACGGCCCCGTATTCCAGAAGTGCCCTTTTGAGAACCTCGTTATCCAGAGCCCCTGTCCTTCCAGGCGGGAAAAGTGCCTCTTGTATGTGCTTCTGGACGGGAAGTCCTGAGGGCGAATAGGTAGAGGAATCATTATAAGGATCCCGGAATTCATCTACAGGCCCGCTCCAGCGGGAAAGGTATGCTGTTGATATTAATGCGTTACCACCTTCGTACGGAGTAAGATCAAAACCCTGTGGATAGCTGCTTGAGACAAGGTTTTTCATGTTGTTTTCGGAAAAGTCATAGCCTTTTCTCTCTTTTCCCAGGATGTAAGATTCAAGAGAAGCAATAGTTGAAAAGGCCCAGCAGCTTCCATCCCTTCCCTGGTTCTTTGCGGCTGTAACTTTCCCCTCCCTGCGCAGATCATAAGCAGGCGGAAGGTCAGAACCCGAAGCTTTCAGTAAAAGTCTTCCTTCAGGGCTTGCAAGTCCTGGCAGATTCACAGGCGAGGGCTTATACCCTGTACCTGAAATCTGTCCGTTCTCATCCCCCGAAGAAAAAGATCCAACCGGGCAAGGCTGCAAGCCTTCCAGAAAGTCGGGATTCATTGGTGCCGTTTCAATTGCAGGTTCAAGCACGGATTCGGCAGAAGATGTGCAGTTCTGCGGCATTTCAGGGTCTTCGGCACTTGCTGCAGCAAAACCCGGGCTGCCCGGCAGGCACAAAATCAAGACCATAAATGCAGGCAGAAAAAATTTTATTTTTTTAAGCAGGGAGAACTTTATTGTTTTCAAGATTTTTGGCCTCAGTGAGATCGTCTCCCGATCAGCCTTTAGAAGGTTTTTAGGGCTGGCCGGGATGTACATCTCTATCATTATTTTATAACTGATTTATAGAACTATTTATGAAATTTGTCTATAAGTCTTTTTCCAACTGAGTAAAATTTTTTTATTATGAAGCTAGACAATTTTCTTTGTATAAAGGCTTCATAGAGGCTAAAATGGGCTGCTATTTCGCGAAAAAGTCGTATTACTTTTTAAAGAAGGGTAGCGCCAGTTAGTATAAAAAAATAGACTGTACGAGTATTCAAATCTTTAGTTATATTTATCTAAACTTAATTCCAATTGATTAATTTTAATATACTGTCTGATTTCGGTTAAATCAATTTTAGTTAATTATTTTAGTTAATTAATTTCAGTTAATTGCTTTTAGACACTATCTAATTTTAGTTGGTCAGTTTTAATAAATTCTCGGATTTGGGTGATATTTCCAACAGAAAGAAACATTACTCTTGCCTTTCCATACCTTATAGGGCATATTTTAAGGGGGTGGAAACCTGCTTTCGGAAGTACTTGCAGACCTTGAGAAAACCAGACCTGAAGACCTTGATAAAGAGATCCTTAGAGCTGCCATGATTGCGGAACTGGATGCTATCAACATTTATGAGCAGATGGCAAACCTGGCGAAAAGCGAGGAAATTCGTAAAATCCTGCTTGACATTGCCAGAAAAGAAAAAATCCATGTAGCGATGTTTGAAACCGTACTGCTGCAAACCGACAAAGAGTTTTTGAAGATCTATTCAGACTATGCTCTGGCTAGAAGTAGAAAATAAGTTTTATTTTCTCCATTTTTCGCATCTTTTCCTTATTTTTCCTTACTTTTACCCGATCCTTACCAGATTAGCCTGCGATAACCAAATTAACCTTCCATAATCAAATTAGTCTGTCTTAGTCAAATTAGCCTGCCATAACCGAATTAACCTGCCATATTAACCTTTATCTTGCCAGAACCATATTTTCTATTGATTCTCCATGCTTGAAGACTATGAAAAGAAGAGACACTTTAAGAAGACTCCTGAGCCGTCGGCCAGCGATTTTAATAAAAGTTCCGACAAACCGATTTTTGTGGTTCAGCGCCATAATGCGCGCAACCTGCACTACGATTTCCGCCTGGAGATGGATGGGGTCCTGAAAAGCTGGGCTGTGCCAAAGGAGCCCCCGAAAGAGGCAGGCACCAGACGGCTTGCTATCGAGACTGAAGACCATCCTCTGGCATATGCCGATTTTGAGGGGGAAATTCCGGCCGGGGAATACGGAGCCGGCAAGGTTGAGATCTGGGACAGGGGAACTTTTGAGCTTTTGAAACGTGAGGAAAGGGAAATTGTGGTGACACTTGACGGAGAGGAACTGAAAGGAGACTACGTTTTGATAAGGACAAAATATGGAAAAGGGGAGAAAGGCTGGCTTTTCTTTAAAAGGGCCGACCGAGGGCCAAATGAAGGCCGACTGAAGGTCGATTGAAATCCGGTATTTGTGAATACTCTTGCACTGCGGCAAGAGTGAAGGTATAAAAGTAGTGTGTAAGTGTGAAAGCCTGAGAGCGAAATTATAAAAACGAACGTATGAAAATGAAATTATTGCAGTAAAGGCAGGTTTTGAGAGGCCTGATTTCGGGCTCAGACCCTGAGCTTTTTAAACCATTATGAGTATAAGCATATGGGGATACTTACGGAAGAAAGGGTAAAAATCAATGTTTTTGAAACTGCCGGGGAAAACTGCTGCGTTGCCTCCTGTGACGGGCAGAAGGTCTACGACCGAATTACGGCTGCGCTCTGCGAAAACAAGCTGATCGAACTTTCTTTTGCAGAGACGAGTGAGCTGACGCCTGCTTTCCTGAATTCGGCAGTAGGGCAGCTTTACGGCTGTTTTCCCGCAGAACAGATTGAGAACAACCTCTTATTCACGGATATCTCCGAGGAAGACGAGACTATCCTTAAGAGGGTGATCGAGCGGGCGAAAACCTATTTTGACCACGCGTACACCTGCAGAAAGGCACTGAAAGACGTGCTGGGAGGAGAAGAGGATGCGTAAGAGCGTTCACCGCGCAATCGTCTATCCCGTAAAACGCCGCCCAAGGCTTCGCGCCGGGGGAGCCAGGCCTGCAAAACCCATTCCTGTAAAGGTGCATTCCATAGACAAATATGATTTTCCCGAAGGCAAAGGCTACTTTTTTGACACCAACATCTGGCTGTATATTTACGGCCCGATCGGCTGGCCTGACCAGCGGTCGGACGCCTATTCCAGGGCCTTAAGAGAAATCCGAAACTCCGACGGCACGATCTACATAAACTGCATGATAATTTCGGAATTCATCAACGCCTTCTCCCGAATCGAGTTCAAGCAGCAGACCGACTTTACAAGGTTCAAGGAATTTCGAAACTCCCTGGCCTTCCGGGCAATAGCTCAGGAAATAGCCTTCAACGTGAGAAAGATTCTCAAAAGCACCCTGGCCTGCGATCCCGAACTGCAAGCCATAGACCTTCCTGAAGTCATGGACCTGTTCGAACAGGGTAAATACGATTTTAATGACCTTCTCTTTGCCCAGATCTGCCGTGCAAAAGATATGATTTTCGTAACCCATGACAAAGATTTCAGCGAACTCGGAGTCGAGATCCTGACCGCAAACGAGAAGTTGATGGATACCGGAAGAGGATGACCTTGCAGTTTAGTCTGGCTTCAAGAGTCTGATGAAGAAGGTTATACTTCCCAGTGCCTTGAAATACCTGCTGCTATCAGTGAAGGAGATACTAAAGAAGAGGCGCTTGAAAACATCAAGGAAGCCATCCAGCTTGTTCTGGAAGTCACGGGTGAAGAGGTTCAGGTAAGAGGTGAGATTTTTACGGTGGATATCTCTTTTGTATGATTTCCGAATCTAGAGGTTAACTATTATTGGTTATCAGGTTTGACCTCAAGGTAGAGTTCAATTGCTTCTTTTGTTCTCGTGTTATCTTTTTAGGTTTGAAGTTAAGGTATTCAAGTAATCCGCATCTTTTATATGATCTCAGCTTTATCTTAGACCGCACGATTATCTTAAAGGTACCTCCCATGAGTTCTTACTTCCAGTTGGAAGAATCCGAAACCCTTGAACTGAATAAATCCACTGCACAGTTGAAACCTGCAGTAATCTCCATAGTTGCAATGCTCAACAAGCATCAGGAAGGCAAATTATACTTTGGAGTTAAGGATGATGGGACCGTTGTTGGGCAGGAAATTGGGAATGATACTTTGAGAACTATTTCTCAAGCTATTTCAGCGTACATAGAACCAAAAGTCTATCCTGTTATCCGGCAGGTAACATTCCAGGGAAAGCCCTGCATAGAAGTTGAATTCCGGGGAAATGAGGTGCCTTACTTTGCATACGGCAGAGCTTATATTCGCACTTCTGATGAGGATAAGCCCCTGAGTGTAAAAGAACTTGAAAATTTGATACTCAGGAAGAATAAGGACCAATTGAAGTGGGACAGTTCCACTTGCAAGGAAGCAAGTTTAGAAGATATCAGTGAAGAAAAAGTCAGGTTCTTTGTAAAAGAAGCTGGCAAAGAGTACAAAGGGCTTGAGAACTCCCTGAAAAAATTAAAGCTCGCAGAAGACGGAAAATTAACAAATGCCGCAGTAATTCTTTTCGGAAAGAAGCCCGAGGACTTTTTCCCTAATGCAAAACTCAGGTGTGCGGTCTTTGCTACAAATGATACTTCGTATATCATTGACATGCAGGACTATACAGGTGATCTCTTCTATCTGATCGGAGAGGCTGAAAAATACATCCTTAAAAACATCCATATTGGGATGCGGCTGGAAGGCCTGAAGAGAATCGACGTCCCGGAAATCGCGAAAGAAGCGATAAGAGAAGCAGTCATAAACGCTTTTTGTCACAGGGACTACTATGAATATGATTCAGTAAATGTAGCCGTATTCAAAAACCGTGTGGAAATCAGAAGTAAAGGTCTCCTCTACGGTGGGCTTACCATCGAACAGATCAAGACCGAAATGGTTTCTGAGCGAAGGAATGAACTGATAGCTGAAATCTTCCATGAAATTCACTGGATAGAAAAATGGGGCAGAGGAATAAGCCTTATCCTTTCAATGGAACCAGACGCTGATTTTAAAGAGGTCGGAACCCAGTTTATTGTCACTTTTAAGAGAAGGCACTTTGAGGAAAGCAAAGAAAAGGTAGAAGAAAAGTGGTCTGAAAGGTGGTCTGAAAGGTGGTCTGAAAGGTGGTCTGAAATTAACGAAAGCCAGCGCAGCATACTGGTTTTAGTCC
>Ga0105091_10001040_pt1 | contig 11962 bp, 10 predicted proteins | sample PPLLak1March2015_FD_87022 | JGI IMG/M metagenome (GOLD analysis project Ga0105091, IMG submission 87022) | Freshwater sediment microbial communities from Prairie Pothole Lake near Jamestown, North Dakota, USA - PPLs Lake P7 Core (1) Depth... | ecosystem: Environmental > Aquatic > Freshwater >... | reverse complement strand
GTCTCCCCGTCTCCTTGTCTCCTTGTCTGTCTCGCTGTCTCATGTTGCAACCCCATGCGGTTCCGGGGAATACTGAGTCATGCTTTGGCTTCCGATCGTCGGAATCAGCGTCGGACTGCTCTTCCCCTCCCCGAATTTCGGCCCCCACCAGCAACAGAGCGTCAAACCAGGCATCAACAAGGAGTACCAGGGCGAGGTCGACGCGCGGGACTACGAACAGCAGTTCGAAAGCGAAGGCCGGGAGGCGTATGCGAAGCGAGACAATATCCTGCAGGCCTTGGAGATACGTCCGGGCGACGAAGTAGCCGACATTGGAACGGGTACGGGCCTTTTTGTTCCCCTATTTGCGAAGGCCGTCGGCAAGGAAGGGCGGGTATTCGCGGTCGACATCGCCGACGAGTTTGTGGAGCACGTTCGGACGAAAGCGCGCCGCCTGGGCCTCACGAACGTCGAGGCCGTCCTGTGCACCGACCGTTCGGTTAATCTGCCGCCAGAATCCATCGACCTCGCCTTTCTCTGCGACGTCTATCACCATTTCGAGTTTCCGAAGGACTCCCTCGCATCCATTCGGGCCGCGCTACGGCCGGGCGGTCGTCTGGTCATCATTGATTACGAGCGCGTGCCCGGCAAGAGTCCCGCGTGGCGGCTAAATCACATCCGCGCGGGCAAGACCGCGTTTTCTGCTGAGATCGAGGCGGCCGGCTTCCGGAAGATCAAAGAACTTGATTTCCTGAAGGACAATTACTTCCTGATTTTTCGAAGACCTTGAAAAGTGAAGGAGCAATCATGAGCGACCTATACCAGATGAATCGACGTCATTTCGGGTGGACCGTAGCTGCGGCGGCGGGCATTGCGGGCGGACACTCACTGGCCGCGCCCGCGCGCGCTAGCGATTTGAAGCTCGGGCTCTACAGCATTACCTACCTCGGGCTCTGGTATCGCGGTGACGCACTCACACTCGAGCAGGTGATCGGGCGCGCCAAACAATACGGTTACCAGGGGGTCGAAGTCGACGGCAAACGACCCCACGGCAACCCCGTGGATATGCCGAAGAAGCGTTGCCAGGAGCTCCGGAACTACGCGGACGGCGCCGGCATTGAGATCTACGCGGTGGCAGCAAACAACGACTTCAGCAGCCCCATGCCCGAATTCCGCGAGTCGCAGCTGCTATACCTGCGAGAGCTCATCCGAATGACGGCCGATCTGAACGCGAAGATCCTCCGGGTGTTCCTCGCCTGGCCAGGAGTGACGGCCCGCCCCGAGGGCGGCGGACGATATGACCTCGCCAAAGCCGTCTGGGAATTCACGCACAAGGAATTCAGTCCTGAGCAAACGTGGGACTGGTGCCGCCAGGGTCTGACGGAGGCTGCCCGATACGCAGGTGATCTCGGAGTCACGTTGGCTCTACAGAACCACGCACCCGTGATCAAGGATTACCGGGATGCGCTGCGAATGATCCGTGAAGTGAACTCGCCGCACCTCAAGGCCTGTTTTGACACCCGGCTGGAGTACGGGAAGAAGGGAGACTATCTGCTTCAAGCCACCCGGGAGTTCGGTCCTTTGCAGATCCTCACTCACTACGGCGATGAATACGACCGCGTGGACGACAAGATTGTTCCCAAGGAAGACGAGTTTGCGGTGGACCAGGTCACCGGCCTGCTCGAGATCGGCTATAAGGGTTACCTTGGATACGAGCTGTGCCATCCATTGCCTCTCGTAAACGGCCAGTTACCGGGAATCGATTTCGTCGACAAGAATGTTCAGTTGGCTGCCGAATTCATGCGTGAGGCGATTGCCGAAGCCAAGAAGCACCGTAAGACATCGACAGGATTAACAGGATTTACAGGATCATCGGCCGCGAAATCCTGTTAATCGTGTGAATCCTGTCCAAAGAGTCCTCGCCAAGTGCAGGATTTGCAGATCCGATCGCCGGTCAACTGCAAATCCTGCTCTCCCGACGCGATCTTGAGCGAGACGGTATAACAGATAAGCCATTGTATTGAATTGACTTATCGTCTCACAACCCCCTCTCCTGAGAGCTGGCACCCAGCTTGCCACTACTAACCGCGTGTTGATTGGACGTTTTCAAATAAAAGGAGAGGTAGTATGAAACGCAGTCTTCAAGTTCTAGCACTGTTCACGATTGTCGCGCTCATCTCGGGCGCCGCGATGGCCTGGGCCCCGAGCAACTCCGTCGCCCAGTCGCAGTCGCCCCGGTTTTTCAACGACGCGGATGGCGACGGCATCTGTGACCTGACCGGCCAACCGGTCGGAAGCTGCCAAGCCGCCGGACAAGGCAAGGGCAATGGCAAGAAGAACGGCCCGGGTGACGGCTCAGGAAACAAGGGTTCAGGGCCTCGTGATGGAAGCGGCTACGGGTCGGGGAACGGCTCGGGCAACGGCACCTGCGATGGAACCGGTCCGAAGCGTAACGGCTCGGGCGGCGGACGAGGTGGCCGAAGGGGAGGCCGGCAGTAAGAGCGCGCCTCACCGGCTAATCAGTTGACAATCAGCATCCCGGGCATCCCGATGGGAAGCCCGGGATTACTGTTTTCGGAACGTATACAATAACCACCAATGTCGGCGCAAAAAAGAACCCACGGCGGTTTCCCGGTTCGGCTCTTCGTGGGCGGCGTTGCGGTCGTCTCGATCGCCCTCGTCGTCTCTGCGGTCTACGGCTATACCGCTATGGTTGAGCTCCGCTCTCTTTACTTGCAGGAACGCGCCCGACAGGTCGAAACCTATCTGACCGACCGGGTGCGCGGCCCGGAACGTCTGGACCCCGAGACATGGCGCCTGGTGATCGAGGATACTCTCGAGACCGGCCCGTTCCCGTGGTTGAAGCGGGTCTCGATCATCGGCGAGGGTGACCGGGAACTCGCCGCGGGCGGTGCGCCGGCCGATACGCTTTACGAATACGAAGCACCTGTCCATGGTCCTGGCTTTGGGTATTCGGGCGGCAGATTCAGGCGAGAACGCAATCCGGAGATGGGGGCAGGGCAAGCAGCCCCAAGACTCCTGCTGCGGATCGGAATCGAGCCATCCAGCGCCAACTTCATCACACGACAGGCCTACTTGCAGCTGATTGTCGCTGTTTTGGCCGTTTTGACACTGGCAGGCCTGGCGTATTCGCTGCTCCGCACGCTTCGAAGCTTCCTTGTTCTCCAAGCGCAGGAGGAGTCACAACGGCACCTGGCCGCGCTCGGCACGATGTCGGCCACCTTGGCGCATGAGATTCGAAACCCGCTTGGCGCAATCAAAGGCCTGAGCCAGATAACCCAGGAGCGTCTGCCAGAGGACCACGACGCCCAGGACCTGATCACGACCGTCGTTTCCGAGGCCGAGCGGCTGGAACGACTGGTCACCGACCTGCTTTCTTTCGCGCGTCCAGGCCAGCTCAAGCCAACGGAATTGGACCTGAAGACAATCGTCAGGGACGTGGCTAACGGTCTGCGGGTCCAGGCGGCGGAGAAGCAGTTGGAAATCCGTTTACCTGACGTCTCCACGGATCTGCCTGTTGTCGCGGACCCGGACGGACTCCGTCAGGTGTTCTATAACGTGATGATCAACGCGCTGGACGCCTCCCCGTCCGGGGGGGCGATCAGGATCGAGATCGACCAGGCGAGGGGCGATTATCTGGTCAGCGTGTCAGACGAGGGGCAAGGCCTGCCAAAGCAGGACCCGGAGGAGCTTTTCCAACCGTTCGTTACGACGAAGACGCGAGGCACAGGCCTCGGACTCCCTATCTCGCGCCAAATCCTCGAGCGCCTGGGCGGTCGGATAACTCTCGAAAATCGCCAACCCAAGGGAGCGACCTGCCGCATTGTCATCCCCTCGGCATCGTCGAGAGGAGCCCGATTACACAAGTCCGCAGCTGCTAAGGTCTGAAAACCATGGACAAAGTCAGGTACACCATCCTGGTCGCCGAGGACGAGCCGGGGCAGCGACAGCTGATCCGGGCAATCCTGGAAAAGGACTTTACCGTCGTGACCGTCGCAAACGGCGAAGAAGCACGCCAGCTGCTTTCCAAGAGGAGTTTCGACCTCGTTATCACCGACGAGCGGATGCCACAGTTATCCGGATCGGAGTTGATTCGTTGGGCTCGCGAGAAGACGCCTGAAACTCCCATCATCGTTCTGACTGCATTCGGCTCGATTGAGACGGCGGTCGAGGCGATCAAGCTCGGGGCGGTCGACTACCTTACGAAACCGCTGAAAAGTCCGGACGAATTGCGGATTGTCGTGTCCCGGGTTCTCGAACAGAAGATCCTCAATAACGAACGGGTCCTGGAGCGAGCGGACCGCGAATTGCTCTTCCCCACGGCGGACATCATCGCAACCAGCGCGCCGATGCAGAATGCGCTCGAGCTTGCCCGACGAGTCGCCCCGCTCCCGACCACGGTGCTTCTGACCGGCGAATCGGGGACCGGTAAAGAGGTCCTTGCCAGGCTGATACATCGGGCGAGCCCTCGCGTCGATCAGCCATTTGTGGCAGTGAATTGTGCCGCCCTGAGCGAAACTCTCCTGGAATCCGAGCTCTTCGGGCACGAGAAGGGCGCGTTTACCGGCGCGACACAAAACCGCCAGGGTCGCTTCGAGCTGGCCCACGGCGGCACGTTGTTCCTGGACGAGATTGGCGAAACGAATCTCGACCTTCAGTCAAAGCTGTTGAGAGTGTTGCAGGAGCGGGAATTCGAACGAGTCGGTGGAACCCGGACCATCACGGTCGATGTTCGCGTGATCGCGGCAACCAACCGGCAGCTCGACCAGGCAATGAAGGATGGCGATTTCCGGGAGGATCTCTACTATCGGGTGAGTGTCTTCCCTATCCATCTGCCGCCACTTCGCGACAGACGAGAAGATATCATTCCCCTGGCTGATCATTTTCTGAAGAAACTGGCCAAACGAATCGGATCTGGCGATCGCACGTTGACGCCAGAGGCAAAAAAGGCCATGGCCGTCTACGACTGGCCCGGGAATGTGCGGGAACTGCAAAACGCCATTGAACGCGCCGTTATCGTTTCGCGTTCCAACCAGATAACCCCCGACGAGTTGCCACTCCAGATCCCCCGTTCCCAGGCAGCGTTATCCACCTCCAAGACGCTCGCAGACATTGAGAAGGACGCGATACTCCAGGCTCTGACAGCCAACCAGGGCGATCGTCGAAAGACTGCCGAACAGCTGCAGATCAGCCTTAGAACGCTGCAATACCGGCTCAAGGAGTACGGGCTCGCCGGCCGCGAGCCAGTCGAGCCAGCCGAGTAGGTCAGCGACTTCCTGCTCGGGTAATATAGTCATTCTATGAAAGATCGATCACGACTGCGAACCGTTCTCGCCGCAACGCTTGTCATCGCGGCGTTTTTGGCCCATCCCGGCAAGGCGCCTGCTTCGGTGGCCGCCCTATCTCAGGCAGAATACGACCTGGTCATTTACGGTGGCACAAGCGCCGCAGTCACAGCGGCGATTCAGGCGAAACGGATGGGTCGCAGCGTCGTGATCGTCAGCCCGGACAAGCACCTGGGCGGGATGACAAGCGGAGGTCTCGGGTTCACCGATTCAGGAAACACCGGAAGCATCGGCGGCCTTTCGCGTAAGTTCTACCAGCGGATCTGGAAGTATTACCACGACGAGACTGCCTGGAAGTGGCAGAAGCGAGCGGATTACGGGAACCGCGGGCAGGGCACACCGGCGATGGACGGCTCCAATCGCACGATGTGGACTTTCGAGCCTCACGTGGCGGAACGGGTATTCGAATCCTGGATCTCGGAATTCGGCGTCCCGATCGTGCGCGGAGCGAGGCTCAACCGCCGAAACGGGGTAGCCAAGAAGGACAGTCTCATCGTCTCGATCAGCACCGAGGACGGCAAGACCTACGCAGGCCGCTCGTTCATCGACGCAACCTACGAGGGGGATCTCATGGCCGCGGCGGGCGTTCGCTATCACGTGGGCCGTGAGGCGTCGAGCGTCTACGGAGAAACCTGGAACGGAAACCAAGTCGGGGTGCTTCACCACGCCCATTTCTTTGCCAAGCCGGTCGATCCCTACGTGAAGGCAGGTGACCCGTCGAGTGGGCTCCTGCCCCGGATCAGCTCCGAACCGGAAGGAGTAAGAGGTGAAGGCGACAAACGCATTCAGGCCTACTGCTTCCGAATGTGCCTGACAACGGTCCCCGAGAACCGGGTTCCCTTCAGCAGACCGGATGGCTATGATCCTGGCCAGTACGAGCTGCTCGTGCGAGTTTTTGCGACCGGGTGGCGAGAACATTTCGACAAATTCGACCACATCCCCAATGCGAAAACCGATACCAATAACCACGGACCGTTCAGCACCGACAACATCGGAATGAACTACGACTATCCCGAGGCCTCCTACGAGCGGCGACTCGAAATCGTGCGCGAGCATGAGCAGTACCAGAAGGGCCTGATGTACTTTCTGGCCAACGATCCGCGGCTGCCCGACGACGTACGAACGGCGATCAGCCGGTGGGGCCTGGCCAGGGACGAATTCGTCGACAACGGTCACTGGCCGCACCAAATTTACGTGCGCGAGGCGCGCCGAATGATCGGCGGGTACGTCATGACCGAACACGACTGCCTCTCGACCAAAGTCACGCCACAGCCCGTCGGAATGGGGTCCTACACGATGGACTCGCACAACGTCAGGCGATATGTCACGCCGGAACGTCGGGTCCAGAATGAGGGCGATATCGGCGTGCATGTCTCGAAGCCTTACGCCGTCGCCTATGGCGCCATTCTGCCGAAAAAGGAGCAATGCGAGAACCTGCTCGTACCGGTCTGCGTGAGCAGCTCGCACATCGCCTACGGCTCGGTGCGGATGGAACCCGTCTTCATGATCCTGGGACAGTCAGCAGCCACTGCCGCGGTAATGGCGATCGAGGCAGGCGTGCCAGTTCAGGAGCTGGATTACGCCAAGCTGCGCACCCGCCTGCTGCAGGACGGCCAGATTCTGGAAATCGCAGGCGGGCGCTAAGGTTTGCGTAGGTCCGACTTCCAAGTCGGACACGGCGGGCAAGATGCCCGCCGAGCGGACGGGACGTCCGCGATCCCAGTGCGGACAAGATGTCCGCGCTCCGGGACAGATGTCCGCGCTCCAGGAGCTACAAATTCTCCAGCAGGAACCGTGTCATCAGCTGGCGCAGATGCCAGTTCAAAGCCGGCATTGTGACGCCGTGGCGGCTGTTCGGGTAAAACATCAAATCGAACTGCTTGCCCGCCTTCTGTAGCTCGAAAACAAGCTGGACCGAGTTCTGAAGATGCACGTTGTCATCGATCAGCCCGTGCATCAGAAGCAGTTTGCCGTGCAGGTTGGCAGCTGCTTTGAGCACGGAGCTGCGGTCGTACCCTTCCTTGTTGTTTTCGGGCAGGCCCATGTACCGCTCCGTGTAAATGCTGTCATAGAGCCGCCAGTCTGTGACCGGCGCCCCCGCGAGGCCGAGCTTGAAACTCTTGGAATGGGTCAGCGCGTAACAGGTCAGGTAACCGCCATAGCTCCACCCGGAAATCGCGATCCGGTCAGCATCTGCATACGTTTGGCTTTTCAGCCAATCGACGACACCTTCCAAGTCGCGCATTTCCAGCTCCCCCAGGTTGCGATGAGACGGCCAGGCTGACCGGGCCCCTTTGCCGCTGGCCGACCGGCTGTCGACGGCGAGCACCAGGATACCGTTCTGTGCCAGGAACTGGTGCCACAGATAGGTGTGCATCCCCCAGCCGTTACGGATGGTCGGTTGGAGAGGTCCTCCATAGACCGGCATAAAGACCGGATACCTCCGTTTTGGATCGAACTTGTGCGGGCGGATCATCATCGCTTCCAGCGGGAACCCGTCCTTTGTCTTGATCTGCAAGAACTCGGGCTTGGAGAACTCGAACGGCTCGAGATTCTTGGTGTTCGGCTCGGAGATGGTCCGAAGAACCTTGCCATCCGGGGCAGAGACTATGGACACAGTCGTCGGCGTCTGGACATCGCTCCACGTGTCGATGAACCTGGTGTAGACCGGGTTGAAGTTTGCACTGTGAGACCCGCCTTGCGCGGTAATACGGTGGACTTCCCCGGATCTGATGGTGGCGCGATAGATCTGAGTGTCGGGGAAGGAGTCCTTGTTCGCGGAGAAATAGGCAGATTCCCGCTTAGGATCCACGCCGTAAAGTCGGCCAATCCGCCAGTCCCCCGACGTGACCGGCCTGATCACTTTGCCATCCGCATCGCAGTGGTAAAGGTGCGTCCAGCCGGTCCTGTCGCTTTGCCACAAAAAGGAGCCATCCTCAAACCAAACCGGCAGGCCGAGGATGTCCACCCAGGCCTTCGACTCCTCGCGGAGCAGTGTGCGAGACCTGCCGGTCGAGACGTCATGGCGATTGAGATCCAACCAGGTCTGCTCCCGGTTCTGAACCTGATAAATGACCCCCTTGCTGTCGGGGGTCCACGAGACGCGGACAATCAACGTGTCATCCGGCGTGTACTTGCCGGTGTCAACCCAGGAAACCGGTCCGCCGCGCACTTTGACGATGCCCAACTTGACCCTTGGATTAGGTTCTCCGGGCCGGGGATACCTCGTCTCTTCAATGGATCGCCGATTCTCGGCATCGTGCGGGATCATAAAGACCGGAACGCGGGATTCATCCAGCTGCAGAAAGGCGAGCATTGTCGAATCGGGGCTCCACCAGAAGGCTCGGAAGTCACCCCGTCCATACACCTCTTCCTGGTAGACCCAGTCGAGCAGCCCGTTCAGGAGCTCGGGTGCTCCGTCCGATGTCAGCCGCTTCTCTTTGCCGGCCTTTGTTTCGGCGACGTACAGGTTGTTGCCGCGAACGAACGCGACGCGACTCGCATCGGGGCTGAGTCCGGCCACTTCCTCGTCGCCGGTGGTAGAAGTCAGGCGTGTCACCTTTTCCCGCGAAAAATCGAAGTAGTAGAGGTCATCCTCATGATCAAAAAGCACGCCCTGCTCGTCGGGACTGAGGATGTAATTGAATCCATTGACGTTCTTGGGAACCTGTTCGGCTCTGACGCCAGAATGCAGGAAGCCCTGCCGGAGCTTTTCGCCTTCAAAAAGAGGCGTTTTTTCGCCCGTCTCGGCGTGGACCTTGACCAAGGGAGAAGTGCCATTCGAAACGCGCTCCAGGTAGTGGTCCCCATCTTTAAACCAGCGTAATCCGATGGGCATTCCGCGGCCCAGGCTCACCTGCTTGTCGGGGTGGTAGATCTCTTCAAGGGTAATCTGCCGCTTCTGCGCTTGCAGTGGTGTAAAGGACAGGAGAAGGAGAACCGGGAGAAAGTGTCGATATCGGGCCATTCGTGATTTTAACCGGCCGCGATTTCGGGGACATAATACTTAATTCCCAGCCCGTTATCTCGCAGCTCGCCGCTGGCAAAGGAATTAAGTTTTGTGTCCCCGAAATCCCCCCAAATGAGAGTTTCGGGGACACAAAACTTAATTCCATTGCTTACGCGTGATAACGCCGACGGAGTGGGAATTAAGTATTATGTCCCCGAAACTGCCGAAACTGTCTTCATCTACTTGACCACAAGCACCGTGTTCTTCCCGCGACGCCCGATTTCAACCGGCACGCTGCCGAAAAAGAACTGGTAAATACTCGAACGCTCGCTGGTCCCCATGACGATCAGGTGCTCCGGTTGAGCCTCCTTGAGAATTGTTCGGACCACCGCGCCGCGCCGCACGCGGATGGTGTGAGGGATGTCGAATCGCTTAAGGAGGCGCCGTGTGTCCTCGGCCAAGCTCATGGCTCCGTTCTCCTCCCAAGGGTAGGAGTGGATACACAGTAGGTCAACGGGCATACCGAGCAGCAAAGCCGTTCGAACGGCAAAGTCCTGCGCTTTCAGGGCGGCGGCCGAATGGCTAAGGCACAGAAGCATCCTGTAGCTCTGGACATCGCGCGGGTTCTTCACGATGAGGACCGACGGATCAGTATACTGGATGATGTGGCGGACGAGGCGGCTGCCATGGCCCGGTGCGCCCACGACAACCAGCGTGTAATCGACTTCCAGCGTCTCCCGCCGAATGCTCTGGACAATGTCCCCTTCACGCACCCGGATCCTCAGATCCTGGCCAGCCGAGCCATAGAGGTGATACTCAGCCAGGCCGGCCTTTTCCACGCGGGGGAGATGCTGGACATCCGGCTTGCCGTCCACCATCCGAACCAAGCCCTGCTCCTCCATGATCCGCTGAACCGCTTTCATCATCAGCGCATCTTCGCTTTCGACCGGCCAGTCCTGGAGCTTTTCGCGGGCGAGGCGAGCTTCGGTGCGGAAGTGCTGAGAAACCGCCGGGCGGACGTACAGGATTGTCAGGTCCGCCTTCAGGACACGGACAAGGCCGCTCCCGAGTCGCAGCGTATCTCGAGAGTACTGTTCACCGCCAATGCAGACAAGTAGATGCATAAACTTAGAGCCAACGGGCCACGAAAGGCCAATAGAACCGGGCAAAGACTACTATCACAACCAGAGAAACGGCCGCCAGCCTCAGTCCCACCCGAAAATACTCGTCCCGTCTGACCATTCCGCTGCCGTAAACGATCGTGCAGGCGGGCGAGCTGACCGGCGTGAAGTTCGCATAGCTCGCCCCGGCAACCAGGATCATGCCGAGAACCAGAGGGTTGGCGCCGCTTGCCTGCGCCTGGTGCAGGAAAACCGGACCCAGCAAGGCTATCGCCGGGCCGCTGCTGAGAATCGCCCCGGTCAGCATCGAGATCAGCACCAGCAGGAAGATGAAGGGCAGGCCCTGCCCGATTTCGAGCCAGTTAAGCGCTGCCTGAAACCCTTCGGCCAGCCAGGCAGCCGCCCCGGTCGAATCCATCCAGAGACCTAAAGAGATGACCGACGCATAGAGGATCGGCACTCCCCAGTTGACGTCTTGGGTAACGTCCTCCCAATTCAGGACTCCTGTGAGGATACAGAGCAACACCCCGATGAGCGCGACCGGACCCAGGCCAATGCTCTTGCTGACGGTCATCCAGAGCACCACGGTGATGACCATGATGCCGACCGTGATCCAGTCCTCTACGCTGAATCGCCTTCGCTCCCCAACCTCACGGCGCACGAAACTCGCAAAATTGAACAACCCAGCTGATCCCGGCTGGTAAATCCGGGCAAGAACCAGGTAAAGGAGAGGCAACTGCACCAGCACCAGCGGGTACATCACCACTACCCACTCCAGGTACCCCAGCTGGAGGCCAGACAGCTGATCCCAGTATTTCAACATGATGGCGTTGCGGGCGCCTCCGGAGGGGGTTCCGATCGCCGCCACCGCCGCTCCGAAAGCCACCGAAACAAGGAAAACCGAATGAACCCCCCCGTCCTCGCCGTGATTTTCACGCCAGATCCGGACAAGAATCATGGCGACCGGGAGCATGATTGCGGCCACGGAATGCTCACCCATGACCGACGCCATCAAGCCGGTCAGCACCACCACCCCGAAGATTGTCAGGTGCACGCTGCTTCCAGTCAGACGGACAATGAAGAACAACATCCGCTTATCCAGCTGTTGCTTGACCATCGCGACGGCAAGCATCAGAGACCCCGCGATGAATACAACAGAATCGCTCATAAAGGACTGAACGACCTGGGCCGGACTGCCCAGTCCGAACAGGATCTCGAGCACCAGAATCACGAATGAGATCACCGGCAACGCCACCGGCTCGAAAATCACCAGTATCATCGTCATGGCAACGATGGCGAGAACCGACTTACCCTGAGCCGACAGCGAACCGGAGGCAGGCAGAAAATGAATAATCAGGGCAAGCAGCGTGGCAAAGAAGAACCACCGCCGGTACTCGATCTGGTAGAGGAGGTACTTAAACATTAGGCCCCAGGGTATCGGTCCGCTCTTTGATTGCCTTTATGTCAGTTTACCTGAAGCAGTTAGCGAGAAGTAAACACGGTTCACGGTTTGACGGTTCAGGGTTGCACGGTTCAGGGTTGCACGG
>Ga0105091_10001039_pt1 | contig 11962 bp, 9 predicted proteins | sample PPLLak1March2015_FD_87022 | JGI IMG/M metagenome (GOLD analysis project Ga0105091, IMG submission 87022) | Freshwater sediment microbial communities from Prairie Pothole Lake near Jamestown, North Dakota, USA - PPLs Lake P7 Core (1) Depth... | ecosystem: Environmental > Aquatic > Freshwater >... | reverse complement strand
TGTTCCGGTGGCTGCGCCACCGGTTGCGGCGGGGCGGCCTTCGGCGCTGGTGCAACTTGTGCGGGGCCAGGCAGCGCAGGCGCGGCAACCGGTGGCGATGGTGCGCGCTGCTGGCTTCCCTTGCCAGGCTGGTCGGACCGTTCGCGTTGCTCCGGCGGCCGTGCCACTGGTGGCAGCGGGGCGGCCGTGGGCGCTGGCGCAACTTGTGCGGGAGCCGATGGCGCTGGTGCTGCGACCGGTGGCGACGGTGCACGCTGCTGATTGCCCTTGCCGGGCTGATCAGCCCGTTCGCGTTGCTCCGGCGGGCGTGCCACTGGTGAGGGCGGGGCGGCCTTCGGCGCTGGCGCAGCTTCTGCGGGAGCCGGTGGCGCAGGCGCGGCAACCGGCGGCGATGGTGCGCGCTGCTGATTGCCCTTGCCGGGTTGATCGTCCCGTTCACGTTGCTGGGGCGGCTGCGCGGCTGGCGCGGGCGGGGCGACTTTCGGTTCAGCGACTGGCGCCGACGCGGGGGACTTCCGATCGTCGGATTTTCCACGCGCGTCAGCGGGTCCGGGCGCGGGCGGCAGGCGAGTCGTCGGCGGGGCCACCTTCGCCTCGATCACCTTGACCGCCGGCGCGGCCACCGCGGGTTTCAGTTGCCTGCGCGTGGCCTCGTCGAGCGGCTTGCCAGGACTGGCGGTCAACTGCGGCTGCTGGGCCGCGAAACCGACCGGGGCCGGCGGCGGTGCGGTGCGTGCGACGACCGGCCGCTCCAGCGCGCGCGCAGGCGGCCTGTTGCGCTCGGCGGCGTTGCCCCGCACGCTGCGTTCCGTGGGGGCCGTGACCGGAACAACGGTCACCGGCGCCCTGACGACGACCTCCTGCGACACCTGGACCACGGTCCGCGATACCGGCTGCGACTGCACGAAGGCAGCGGTGGGCACGGCGACGACGGCGCCTGGGACGCGCTGGTTCGCATAGACGACGTTCGTCACGTTGATGTTGTTGTAGGTGTTGTTGATGACCGTGTTGCTGATCACCGTGTTGCTGCGGTTGATGTCCTCGTAGTAGCGGCGGCTCACCGGATACGCCGGGTGAAAGACCTCGCGCGGCCCGAGCGGGAACCACGCGACTGCACCGACGTTGCCGGTGGAGATGGACAACTGGAAGTTCGCGCCGCCGATGAACACGACCAGCGCCGGGGCGTAGTAGGCCCGCGTGCGGACAGGGCCGGGCACCCAGCCCCAATTGCCGTGCAGATTCGCCCAGCGGCCGTAGTGGGACACGGCGAAACCCCACGGCGCGTCATCGATCCAGGTCCAGCCCCACGGGTGGACCCATGCCCAGTGACCCTCCCTGTACGGCGCCCAGCCTACCGCCACCCGGCTCGGGAACCAGACGTTGCCGTATGTCGCGTCGACGCGCCAGGTGCCGTTCGCGTCGAGATCCTGATAGCCGACGACGTCCGGCGACACGTAGCGGGCCGAAACCGACGCGTCGTAGCTGCGATCGCGGGCACGCGACCAGCGATCGAAGTCGTCGGATTGAGGAATGCCGGCGTGCTGGTACTCGCGCAGCCCGGTTCCCATGAAGCGATACGGCTGCTGCGAGTCGATCATGAACGCGCGATCTTCCCCGTAGACCTCGCCCTGGCCCCTGCGCACGACGATCGTCGTGGCATAGCCCTCGGGATCCACTTCGATCCGGTACTCGCCGGGTTGCCGCAGGGTAAAGGCGACGTTCGGCGTGTTGACCTCGAATGTCTGGTCGCGTTCCAACCGCAGGACGCGGACGTTCAGCGCGCCCTGCGTCAGCTGCAGCTGAGTGATCTGGTCGTCGAGGTTGAGGATCGAGACGCTCGTGGCCGCGTTCATGCGGACCATGGCGCCGCCGATCTGGACCTCGGCCCGCGCGCCCGGGTCGGCCCACAGGCGGTCGCCGGTCGTCAGCGGCCGATTGAGCGTTGCCTGCACCCAGTCGTCTTCGCCCGCCGGCGAAAAGCTGACCGCACCCGACACATAGCCGAGGCGCGCAACGCGCGACGGCGGGTCCGCGCTGGCCCAGCCGCTGAACGCCAGGACGGTGATACCGACCACGAGCGCGAGCGCGCGGTGGCGAAGGGAGTTCGTGTGCATGTCACTTCCTTGCGAGAGCGCGCAGCGTCCGAATGCGTGGCAGTGCGCGATCGGCACTGGGCCACGGAATCCCCGTCGCCAAGCCGATGAAACACGCTACTTGGCGATGCGTCCTTCGTCTGTTCGGTATCGCACAATCATCGACTCATTGGCTTGTGCCTTCGATGCAGGTATCGGCGCATCAGCGGTGTCACCGAGATGCCGTGCACCACGATCGACGCGGCCACCGTGACCAGCGTGAAGGTGATCAACTGCTGCGCCAGCGGTCCGGTGACGCCGTGCCGGATGGCGAACATGAGATAGAACACCGAGCCGATTCCGCGGATGCCGAACCAGCTGATCATCCTGCGCTGGTGAGACGTCAACGGCTCGCCGAGCGTTCCGCCCGCGACGGCAAGCGGCCGCAGCACGAGGAACAGCAGCGGAATGAACCACCAGATCGCCCGCGACGGACTCTCGTACGAAAGCATCGCGCCGACAAGCAGCACGATCGCCAGTTCGGCCAGCTTTTCCAGTTGCTCGTTGAATCCCTGCACCGCGAGTGTCATCGCCGCGCTCGCGTGGTGCGAGTGGGTGGCAAGCGCGTCTTCGGACGGCAGGCGCGCCTGCGGAGACGATTGCAGCGAGCGGGTTCCTGCGCGCGGTCGCTCCTTCACCCGCTGCAGCGCGAGACCGGCGGCGAATACGGCCAGGAAGCCGGAAGCAACACACAGTTGCGCCACGCCATAGGCAACCGCCACAAGGCCGAGCGAGAGGAACTCGTTGAGGCCGACGGCCTCCTTGTGGCGCGTGCGCAGAAAGACAACCAGGTTGCCGACGAGTGCGCCCATGGCCGCGCCGATCGCGAGCCCACCAAGCGTGGCCCAGAGCAGGTCCACCGCCCACCAGCGCCAGCCGCCGGTGCCGAGTTCGTGCAGTCCCAGCAGGCCGAGGCCGAGCATCACGAACGGAAATGCGGTGCCGTCGTTCAGGCCGCCTTCGCCGGCGAGGCTGAAGCGGAGCCGATCAGGATCGGCGCCGGGCTCCGTCTGCACGCCGGAGGCGAGCACCGGATCGGTTGGAGCGAGGATTGCGCCGAGCAGCACGGCCGCACCGATCGAAAGGCCCAGTCCCCAGACACCGACGGCCGCAATCAGCCCCACGGTCAGTGCCATCGACAGGAAGGCGAGGCGCAGCGGCAACCACCAGCGCCGGTCGCGCAACGGAACGCCCATCCGCAGGCCTACGCTGAACAGCGAGATCAGAACGGCGATCTCGGCGACCAGCTCCAGCACACCGGCATACCGCGTCGGATTGGGCGTGATGACCGCCAGTCCTTCGGGCCCGAGCGCGTAGCCCGCAGCCAGATAGATCATCGCGCTGCTCATCGGAAGGCGCGCAAGCAGCGTTCCGGCGAGCACCATCGTGATGAGCAGGATGCCGACGAACAACGACCAGAGGGGAAAGGACACGGCGGGGAGGAACCTGGACAGGACGCTCGGCAATGTAGGCGCAGGGGTCTGCCGTCACTGTTCTCTACCGCACGGAACTTTGGCTTCACCAGAACGCGGGACCCGCGTTGAGGCGTTGGTTGAGTTGCGCATCGCGTTTCCGAGCGAGTGGAGCCGTACGGAAGCGCACAGACGCGATGTTCCGCGGTTCGTACCCTTCGCTATCTTCTGTGTGTCCACTGCGGGGCAGACAGATAGAGGTCCGGCGCTTCTTGGGCCGCCACTGTCGAAGGAGTGACCCGATGACGAAGCAAGTACTGAGCGGCGGCCTGCATGCCTCGACGACGAGCCCATCCCACGCGCGGCGCCTCGACGGACCCGGTCAACGGGTCTTCGGTGCGGCGCTCGAGCCTCGCAGTACCGAATCCGAGCCGGCGGTATCGAACGAGGCGCGACTCGAGCGGGCGCTGGAACTCAGCCGCAAGCGGCTGAGGGCTGCGCTGTGCCGAGCCGATGCACTCGAGACAGAAAGCCTGCTTCTCAAGCATCAGGTGGTTCTGCTGCAGCGAACGGTTGCGCAGGCGCGCCAGTTGGCCAGTCACGACGAACTGACCGGGCTCCCGAATCGCCGCGTGCTAATGGACCGGTACAACCAGGCCGTGGCTCTGGCGGCAAGACGGGGTCGGCGGGTGGCGCTGCTGTTCCTCGACCTGGACGGATTCAAGAAAGTCAACGACGTGCACGGGCACGCCGCGGGAGACAGCATCCTGCAGCAGTTCGCAAAGCGCCTGCGTGCCTGCATCCGAACATCCGACACGGCATGCCGTGTCGGCGGCGACGAGTTCGTCGTCCTGCTGCCCGAACTCGAAGAGCGGGGGAGTGCGGTTGCGGCGGCGCGGGAGATTCGCGCTCGACTTGCCGTTCCCTACGTCGTGGGCGGCGTGGAGATCACGGTCACCGCCAGCATCGGCACGGCGGTCTACCCGGTCGATGGGCACGAGTACGGCGACCTGATGCGCGTGACGGACGGCTTCATGTATCGCGACAAGGCGCGCAATGCCGCTTGTCGCGTAGCGGCGGTGCAACCTGCGTCAGTTGCATGACGCAAGGGTTGTCGCGCCACTTCCGGTCAGTCCGAGGGCGCTGACGCCTACGGTCAGGCTGGAAGCGGAAGCGCCTGCGGCACTCGGCAGACGATCGAACCTCAGGACGTATTGCTTTTCACGGAGGATCGACGAGATCTGCTGATAGATCGTCGCCAGGTTCTGGGAAGTGTTCGCCTCGAAGTACAGGCCGCCCGTATCGGCGGCAAGCTGCTCGAGCGTCGTCTTGTTGATCGCCGAACCGATGCCGATGGCGAATATCGGGACGCTTTTGTTCAGGGCGTTGCTCGTGACGTCCGCCACGCTGCGAACCGACGCATTGTCGGCTCCATCGGTCGCGACGATGACGGCCCGCCGATAGTCGGACAGGACGCCGGTGGTGTCGACTGCCTGGAACGCGGCGTCGTACAGCTTCGTCGCGCCGCCTTTGTCGAAGGGCGCGGACAGGGCTTCAATCAACCTGGGCTTGTCGGACGTGAACGCCTGGGTCACTTCCAATTCAGAGCCGAACTTCAGGACAGCTCCGACGTCGTCGGTCCTCATCGCGCCGAAGTAATCGGCAAAGCCCTGCTTCATGTCGGCGAAGGCGACGGTCTGGTTGGTCAGGCTGCTGCTGTAGTCCAGTGTCGCCGCACTTGCGATCGGCTTGTAGGCAAGTTCAACGTAGGAAAGGGAAAGTACCGGGCGGGAGATGCCGTCCTGCGTCACCGTGAAGCCGGGCGCCAGCAGGCCGGTCACGGGATAGCCGCCCTGGTCGGTGACCGTGACGTAGGCGGTGACTTCGGCGGCCGGACACGCGGACTGAAGCTGGTTGATGCGGACCGTGAGGGCGGCGACCGGCTCGGAGGTTCCGGCGATGGGAACCGCGAGCGGGGAGGCGCGATCGTTCGAAGCTACTCGCAGTGTGGTGGCAAATGCGCCCGTGCTGCCCGGATGAAACTCGATCTCGACCGTGCACAGGTCCCCGGCCGCAAGGGTTGGAGATCCCGAGCGGCAGGGTCTTGATCCGCCGTCGAGACGCAACGAGAAGGTGGCGTCGGCGGGCAGGGCAAGGCCCGAAACGATCAACGGTGCCGTGCCGCCGTTGCCGATCGTCACCTCGAGGGGGGCGGGACGGTTGTTCGCGGTCACCTTGCCGAAGTCATAGGTCGCCGGCAGGACCTGGATTGCCGGGTTGGTGACCGGGACTTGTGGTGTCGAACCGCCCGCTGGTCCGGCGCTTGATTCCGGACCGCCCGCAGAGCAGCCGGAGAGTGTCAACGCAACGGCGGTCGACAGCACCGCCACACCGGGGAAGTACCACTTCATCGCTTTCCAGTTCTGCTTACGCGAGGGTCGCTAGTGGCTTCAAACCTTACGTTTGGAGGGATTTGCCGACCGTTCGGTAGCGCACAGAGCAGCGACCTTTCGTCGGGCCGCAGGCAGGCCGTTGCGTGCGTGCCCTATCGAACAGACGGCACGGCCGCGCCGCGCTTACATGCGCGCTGGCCGGTCATCGGCGAACCGCGAGCGGTTCCGGCGGCCATTCCATGAACCACGGAGGTGAACATGAACGGATCCCTGCCACGCGGATGGCTCATCCTCGGCATCGCCGCGGTTTTCGCCGCAGCGACACCCATTGCCGACGCCCAGACGATTCTCGAGGGACGCACAGCACAGGACCGCCGCTTCATCGCCGGCGGCATCGGTCTTGACCAGTCCGAACAGATGAAGGCAACGGCGCGCGACTTCCCGCTGTCGATCACTGTGGCCGCCAAATCGGGGGCGTATCTGGCCGATTCGCACATCCGGATCGACGATGCGCGGGGAAAAGTGGTCCTCGATACGCAGCTGAATGCACCTTACCTGCTGGTCGACCTGAGTCCCGGAAAGTACAGTGTCGAGGCCACGCTTAAAGGGACGAAGCAGCAGCGGAGTGTCGATATCGCGGCCAGCACGCCTGCGAAGATCGTTTTCAGCTTCGACGTCCCGGTCGACCGAGTGCCCGAGAAGGGACCGACGAAATAGCGAGATCGATGCGATCCGGCCGTCGGTCTGAGCCTGTCGTTCGACTCGTGAGGGAAGGCCGCATTGACGCGGCTTTCCTCGATTACATCATCCGCTCCGGTCGCACCCAGTCGTCGAACTGGGCGGCCGTCACCGCGCCCAGCGCCAGGGCCGCCTCGCGCAGCGAGGTCCCGTCGGCATGGGCTTTCTTCGCGACGGCCGCCGCCCGGTCGTAGCCGATGTGCGGGCTGAGCGCGGTCACGAGCATCAGCGATTGCGACAGCAGGGCGGCGATGCGTTGACGATCGGGCTCGATGCCGCGCGCGCAGTACGCGTCGAAGCTCGCCATCGCATCGGCCAGCAGTCGCACGCTCTGCAGGAAGTTGTGGGCGATCAGCGGCTTGGCGGTGTTCAGTTCGAACTGGCCCGAGGCGCCGCCGATCGACACGGCCACGTCGTTGCCCATCACCTGGGCAGCGACCATGACGAGTGCTTCGCACTGGGTCGGGTTGACCTTGCCGGGCATGATCGAGCTGCCGGGTTCGTTCTCCGGCAATCGCAGCTCGCCCAGGCCGCAGCGCGGGCCGGACGCCAGCCAGCGCACGTCGTTGGCGATCTTGGTCAAACCCACCGCCAGCCCCTTCAGCGCGCCGTGCGCGTGTACCAGCGCATCGTGCGCGGCGAGCGCCGCAAAGCGGTTCGATGCGCAGCAGAAGGGAAGGCCGGTGTCGGCCGCCAGCCCGGCCGCGACGCGCGCGCCGAACTGCGGATGCGTGTTGAGCCCGGTGCCCACCGCGGTCGCGCCGATGGCCAGTTCGTGCAGCGGCGCCAGGCTGGCCGCGATCGCCTGTTCGGCCAGGTCGAGTTGCGCCACCCAGCCCGAGACTTCCTGCCCCAGCGTCAGCGGCGTGGCGTCCTGCAGGTGGGTGCGGCCGATCTTCACGATGTCGGCAAAAGCCGCCGACTTGTCATCGAGCGTCCGTCGCAGCCCGTGCAAGGCGGGCAGGAGGTCGTGGGCGATCACGGTCACGGCCGCGACGTGCATCGCCGTGGGGATCACGTCGTTGGACGACTGCCCCAGGTTGACGTGATCGTTCGGGTGCACGCGGCGCGACGCGCCCCGTTCACCGCCCAGCAGCTCGGACGCCCGGTTGGCCAGCACCTCGTTCATGTTCATGTTGGTCTGCGTGCCGGAGCCGGTCTGCCAGACCGAAAGCGGAAATTCGCCTGCGTGCGCGCCCGCCAGCACCTCGTCCGCGGCCCGCGCGATGGCCTCGGCCAGCGGTGCTTCGAGCAAGCCGAGCTCGCCGTTGACGCGCGCCGCGACGCGCTTGACACGCGCCAGCGCCATCAGCAGCGCCTCGGGCATGCGCTCGGTGGAGATGCGGAAGTGCAGCAGCGAGCGCTGCGTCTGCGCGCCCCACAGCGCACTGGCAGGCACCGCGATGTCGCCGAAGGCATCGTGTTCGATTCGAGTGCTGGTCATGGAAACTCCTCGATGGCGACGTTGATGCTGTCGTCACACATTCTTCGACTTCGCAAGGGCATTTATACGAGTTGCAGGTGTAGCTCACCGCGCCCACACTTCCACGATAGCCGCCATTCCTGAGCGCTGCCGTCGCGCAGTCGGTCGGCCGGGGAGTGGTGTCGTGTTCGAACGCTCGGCAGGAGGCAAACGGCATGACTGACTTCGTTCTCGTTCATGGCGCATGGCATGGTGCCTGGTGCTGGCGGAAGATGCTGCCTTCACTCTGGGCCAAGGGTCATCGCGCATTCGCCGTGACACTCACGGGGGTCGGTGAACGCGAACACCTGATGTCGTCGTCCATCCGGCTCGCGACTCACATCGACGATGTGGCGGCAGTCATCGAGACGGAAGAGCTGGCGCGCGTCGTCCTGGTGGGGCACAGCTATGCCGGCTTGCTGATCACGGCCGTGGCCGATCGCTACGCGGAGCGCATGGTCCGGCTGGTCTACGTCGATGCCATCGTTCCCCACAGCGGCGAGAGCTGGTCGAGTTCCCACGACGAGAGCGCGCGGCAGGCCCGGCGCGCGGGCATCGCGCGCGACGGCGTCATTCCGCATCCGCCGGCGTCGGCCTTTGGCCTGGCCGGCGAGGATGCGGCGTGGGTGGACCGGCGCCAGAGGCCCCATCCGGGCGGTGTGTATGAAGACGTGCTGCAGTTCGACGCGGCGCGCGTGGCGAGCCTGCCTCGTACTTTCGTGGATTGCACCTCGCCGGCACTTCCGGCGATCGAGAAGGCGCGTCAGCGAGTGCGTTCCGAATCGGGCTGGCAGGTGATCGAGATCGCCACCGGCCACGATCCGATGATCAGCGCTCCCGCCCAGCTGCTGGACATCCTGGAACAGGCAGGACGTTCAAGCTGAGGCTGGCCTGCGCCACTGCAACAGCCCGTCGATGCTGAAGATCGCGAGGGCAACCCATATGGCGCCGTAGGCGATCAGTTTGTCGGCCCCGAACGGCTCGTCGTAGAGCTGAACGCCGATGAGCAACTGCAGCGATGGGCCGACATACTGGAGAATTCCGAGCGTGGCGAACGGGATGCGCCGTGCGCCGGCGGCGAAGAACAGCAGTGGCACGGCGGTGATCGGTCCTGCGAGCAGCAGCCAGGCCACGAGCTCGGGGCGGCCGTCGCTGAAGGCGGCGACCATCTCGCTCTGATGATGAAACGTGAGCCACGCCAGATATGCGAGCGCGGCGGGAGCGAGCAGGGCGGTCTCGACCGCCAGCCCCTCGATGGCGCCCAGGGGTGCGCGCTTGCGCAGCAGGCCGTAGGCGGAGAACGAGATCGCGAGACTGAGTCCGATCCACGGGAGTTCGCCCGCGCTCCACGTCAACCATGCCACGGCCAGGGCCGCCAGCAGGACGGCCACCCAGTGGGCGGGCCTCAGCCGCTCGTGCAGGAACAGCGCCCCGATGAGTACGTTCAGCAGCGGGTTGATGAAGTAGCCCAGGCTCGCATCGACGATGTGCCCGGAATTGACCGCCCAGATGTAGATGAGCCAGTTGATCGATATTGCCAGGGCGCTCAGGACAAACAAGCCGATGGGTGGGCGGTCCCTCAGCAGCTCGCGCGGCCATCGCATCCCGCGCAGGATGGTCAGCAGCGCGGCGACGAACACGAGCGACCAGAGCATCCGGTTCGCCAGTACTTCGAGCGGGGCGACGCTCTGCACCTGCTTGAAGTAGAGCGGGAACACGCCCCACATCAAGTAGGCGGTCAGGGCGAAGATGACGCCGCGAGACACTTGAATGGACTCCGTCCTGAGTGGTTTGACGCCGTGGCCCCCTCGGTCCGGGAGCGATGGTCTTCCGAGCCAGGCTAGTGATGGTAGACGGCGGACGTTCAACCTCCGCCACTGGTTGACAGTCCCGGCCGGCCCGCGCGAGTGCGATGAACCGCGCCAGAGTGCGATGGACGGCGGGCTTTCCCGCATTGTCCGATGCAAAATTGCCGCCATCTTCCGCACTTCGTCCCTACTCAGGAACCTGACCATGAACACTGCCGACCAGAACGCCCTGCTCACCATCGCCCTGCTGGCCGCCTTTGCCGACGGCGGCAAGGGCGACGCGGAGCGCGCCGAGGTCAGGCGCGTGGCCGAGTCGCTCGGCGACGCGCAGATCAACATGGCGGCGCTGTATCAGGACGTGCTGCTCAAGCGCGCCACCGTCGCGAGTGCCGCCGCGGCCTTGTCGTCGCCGGAGCTCAGGCAGCTTGCGTTCGAGCTGGCCGTGGGGGTGTGCGACGCCGACGGCCTGCGCAACGAGGCCGAGACGCGCTTCCTTGCCGAACTGGGACAGGCACTCGGCCTCACCCCGCCGCAGATGGCCGAACCGGCGGCCACCGCCGATGCGCTCGCCACCATGCCGCTGGAGGACATCCTCGGCAAGCCGGCCGAGGCTTCGGCTGCGACGGCCGCAACGGCGGCCGCAGCGAGCGCGGGACCGGTCGTCGCCAGCGTCGCGTCCCGCAGCGACGCCGAGCTCGACAAGATGATCCTCAACTACTCGATCCTGAACGGGGCGCTGGAGTTGCTGCCGCAGTCGATGGCGAGCATGGCCATCATTCCGCTGCAGATGAAGATGGTCTATCGGATCGGCACGGCGCACGGCTACGAGCTCGACCGGGGCCACATCAAGGACCTGCTGGCCACGATGGGCGTGGGACTGACCGGCCAGTACCTCGAGGAGATCGGCCGCAAGGTGATCGGCGGGCTGCTGGGCAAGGTGGCGGGCCGGATGGCCGGCGGCCTCGCGCGCGGCGCGACCGGCGCGGCGTTCTCGTTCGCGACGACCTACGCGCTGGGGCAGGTCGCCAGGCGCTACTACGCTGGCGGCCGCACCATGTCCACACAGACGCTCAAGGACGCCTACGCCGCGATGTTCGCCCAGGCAAAGGGATTGCAGGCACAGTACGCGCCGCAGATCGAGCAGCAGGCGCGCACGGTGGACGTCAGCAAGATCGTGCAGATGGTGCGCGCCAGCTGACGCGCTGCCTTCAGACGCGGCGGCGCTCGATCTCCGGCCGTGCCCCGGCGCGTTCGGACTCCTGCGCGAATTGCGTCAGCAAAGGCTCATCGGCCAGCGTTCCGCTCATGCCGCAGTGCGCGCCGTGGTGCGGCGCCGGGCGGGTCGCGCCGGCGCGACCTTGCGCGCGTTCGCCTTGCGGGCGGCCGGCTGCGCTGGCTTCGACGAGCCGGCCGTCGCGGCCTTCGACACCCGCGCGCCGGGCACCGGCAGCACCTTGCGCAGCAACGCCTCGCAGTCGGCCTGCAGCATCACGCGCGGCACCGGGTAGTTGGCATCGGCCTCGCTGCAGGCGGCTTTGGCCAGGGCCGGAATGTCGGCCTCGCGCAGCGCCTCCAGCGTGCGCGGGATGCCGACCGTGCGGCTCAGGGTGTCCACGCTGTCGAGGAACTTGTGCGCCAGTTCCTCGCGCGAATCGCCAAGGCGACCCAGCTTGGCCCGCAGCGCCAGCGTAGCCAGCCGGTCGATCCTTGCGCTGGCCGAGAAGCGCAGCACGTGCGGCAGCATGATGGCGTTGGCCAGGCCATGCGGCGTGTGGTACTTGCCGCCGAGCTGGTGGGCGATCGCGTGCACGTTGCCGACGTTGGCGCGGGTGAACGCCATGCCGGCGTACGTGGAGGCAAGCGCCATTTGCTCGCGGGCTTCCAGGTCGTCGCCGCGCTCATAGGCGCGCGGCAGGTTCCCGAAGATCATGGCCACCGCCGCGAGCGCCATGCGGTCGGTGAACTCGGTCGACCAGTCTCCCAGGTAGGCCTCCACCGCGTGCGTCAGCGCGTCCAT
>Ga0105091_10001038_pt1 | contig 11971 bp, 15 predicted proteins | sample PPLLak1March2015_FD_87022 | JGI IMG/M metagenome (GOLD analysis project Ga0105091, IMG submission 87022) | Freshwater sediment microbial communities from Prairie Pothole Lake near Jamestown, North Dakota, USA - PPLs Lake P7 Core (1) Depth... | ecosystem: Environmental > Aquatic > Freshwater >... | reverse complement strand
TTTTGCCCGTTCTAAGCTTAAAGTTTTCCCGGCTGTAGGGGGTCAACTCGGTTTTGCTCATGTCTCTCTACTCTCTATACGCTCCGGGCGGGGTGGCTGTTATCCGCCCGACGTTACAAACACGTTGCATTTGTGCCACCGTTTTGCCCACGCGGGTCACGGCGCGGGGGAACGTTACCTTCGGTAAATTTGCCGGATGTGGTTTCCGTTTCCCCCACGCGCGGGCGGGCGAATAGGTTCGGGAATTCGTTCCCACTCCTTTTCCTGCCGTTTCCCCCACGCGGCGGGTGTGCCAGCAACGGACAATTTGTCCGTTGCTGGTTTTGCCCATCGTTCCCACGCGCGGGCGGGTGTGCTGATAATGACAAATTTCTGCCAAGTGTCCATTTTTTGTAGTTTTTGCAACGGTTGCAAAAACGTTCCCACGTGCGGGCGGGTGTGCTCGGTGGTGGAAACATTTCCACCACCGAAAATGTTTTGCCCACGTCTACTCCAGTTCATTTAGGATCTCTGCAATCGCCGCCGGGCGGTTGGTTGTCTCGCCGGGCAGCGCCTGCCCGTGCCAGCCGTCGCGGTCGCGCCACAGGTGCCCGCCGTAAGCCCAGCCATGGGCGGTTGAGAATTCACGCGGCAGCCCACGTGGTACCAGGTCGATCAAAAGTTCTGTCACTCGGTATGCTGTTTTGTCGTCTCTCATGCCCCTGCTCCATTCTCGGTTGGGGTCCGCGGCGGTTGGGGTCCGCTGTGCCGGGTTGACCAGACCACGGCACAGCTCGCCCCGTTACCACTGGAGGGATATGGACTACCTGTCCGGCGGGTTGTCCGGGTGGTACAGGATGCCCGCCAACCGGGAGATCAGGTGCGCCAGTTCGATCACCAGCCGGTCGTCGTAGGAGTCGAATGCCAGCAGCCGTGCTGAGGTGCCGCCCGCCGTCTCCCATTCGGTGGCGAACGTCTCCAGCACACCCATCCGCGCGTTTACCGCGTCCCGACCTGGGTTTCCAGTGGGGGCGGGCGAAAAGGCCATCACATGCGCTTCCACCGCGTGCGACATGGGACCGTGCGCCGCTTCGATGTGGGCCTGCGACTTGCGAAGCAGGTCTACCAGGGCGGGCGCCTGTGCTGCCCACAAGACAAACTTGGCACGAAAAGCCGCCAAGTCCTCGGCGGCCTGGTCGAGTTCGGCCCGCGTCACGGTGCGCGCCCGTTCCATTTGTCCCACCGCCCGCCGCTTGAGATCCCGGCGGTGCGCCTCGTTTTCCAGTGCCGGCAGCCGGGCCGCTTTGGTCTGGAGCGTGGTCAGCGTGTCCGCCGCCACCCGCGCGTCTTCAATCGCAGCGCGCAGCTCGTCATCAGTTGAAACAAACGGACTATCTTTTGCCATCGTTATTGCTCCCTTGCGCAAAGTGCGCCAGAAATTCACGCCCGGCCCGGTTCCAGGCCGCGGTCGGGTCGGTCAACGTCAGCTGCCAGATCGTCTTGGGGCGGTCCGGCTGCTTGACCGTCGCGGGTTGGATCACCACCGCCGGGCGCTGCTTGTTTTTGATGGGCAGCCCCACCGCCTTTTCGGTTTCGTCCTGGTTTGCCAGGATCGCGTCAATTGTTTCGTCATCCAGTCCCATCGCTTTGAGCGCAGCCCGCGCGCGCTCATTACTCACTTTGCTCATGTAGATCCTCCCGCCGGGTAGGTTCGCGGCCTACCCGGCCTTGTTGTTTTGTCCTATGCCATCGGGTGCGAGATCGCGGCCCGCTCCCGTGTTGGCTAAATCTGTGCCCTCTGCTGCAGCAGGTTTTTCCCAACCTGCGAGAAAATATCCCAGATCAGGCTTTCCACCTGCCCGGTATTCACCCCGCCCGGCAGCCCGTCAAAGCCAACCGGCAGCTTGCTGAAGCGGTGGTTGACGTTCATCGTGCCCGAAAGCGGCACGCTCAGCACCGCTTCCGGCCCGGCCTCACCCATCATAAACGTCGTGGGTTGCGATACCACATCCATCCCGCCCTCGGCTCGGTACCCGCCCGGCGTCGATCCGCGCAGCCATTGATCCGCCAGCTGCGAATCCCGAGTTATCTGTGGCATACCCACCGCCCCGATCGCGCCCACTCGCGCCGCGTCCACCGCTGCCATAGAGATCGCCGTCATTGCCGTGTTGGTCGCTTGCGCGATCGCCGTGCCCGCCGCCGCCACTTGGGCCACAGCCGTTGTGGTCATGGCCTCCATGTGTGCCCCCAGCTTGGTTTGCTCTTCCGCGTACCACCGGTCGAGGGCAGCCATCTGGCGCTCTTCTGCGAGGGCGAGATCCTGCTCTTGTCGAGCCCAGGCGATCACCCGGTCCTGTTCCTGCCGGGCCAGGCTGATCTGCAGCTCCTGTTCCTGCCGCCCTTGTGCGATCCGCAGGTCTTCCAGCGCCTGCTGGTATCGTTCCTGTTCGCGGCGCTGCGCCTCTTGCGCGTCGCGGGCGATCTGTTGGCGTTTCTCGTCCAGATCCCGGCCCAGGTCCGCTTGCTCGGTTTGCTGCGCCTGCTGTGCGTCGCGCAGCTCGCGCTGCTGGGTGCGGATGGCTTGTGCAATCGCCACCGCGTCATTGCGGCGGGCTGCCTCTTGGATCGTGTCGCTGTAACGCTGCCCAATCTGCGCGATCCGTTCCTGGTGCCGCCGCTCCAAGTCCTCACGCTGCCGGTTCGATTCGCGCACAAAGTCCGCCACCCGCGCTGCCTGTTCGTGTACGGTTTCCGCTGCCTGGCGCGCCCGGCCGCGTTCGATGTCTTCCAGCCGCTCGGCAGTTTGGCGGGCCATGTCTTCCCGTTGGCGAGATAAGGCCCGTTCGGCGTCTTCCAGTTGGCGCCCCCGTTGGATGGCCAGATCCTCCATCCGTTGGACGTGCTGGAGTTCGATGTCCTCCAGTTTGCCGGTGCGCTGGGTTGCCAGGTCGGTCAGCTTTTCGTTCAACGCAGCCGTTTTGTCCGCCGCGTCGCTCGCTGTTTCCGCCAACTTGTCCAGCCCGTCAGCCGCCTTGACCGTCGTCGGAATGCCCCCCGACAGTGTTTTGTACGTCGCGTCAAACTGTGCCTGAAATGCCGCCACAGGGGAAACGCCAGCCGCGATCGCGTAGGACGCGGTCTTGAGCGCGTTCGCCGTTGCGATCCAGAACTTGGCGCCGGTCAACAGGCCCATAAAGGAGTCGTTCAACGCATTCACTGCCGGTATCGCCAACTCGCCGATGCCGCGCGCAAACTCTTTTGCAGCCACGTCGGATTTCTTGAATGAGTCTGTTGCCGCGTCTACATTGCCGCCGGTGCGGGCCACAAAGTCCGCGCCCTGCTCCAGAACGGCATTCAAGGTGGCCATGGTGCGTTCGTTCGCTGTGAGTTCTTCTGTCGTCTTGCCCATGCTGGCGGCATACTGGTCTACAGCGCTCGCCGCCTTGATGTACACTTCGGCGTTGTCGATCAACAGTGGGGAGCCTTTGATGATACCCTTGACCAGCGTCTCAAAGACAAAACCCAGGTCTTGCCCCGTCGCCCGCGCGGCTGCCTGTGCAATGGAGAACAATTGCGGCAGTTCGTTGGCGATCTGTGCCCCGCCTGCCAGCAGCGCCCGGTTAGCGGTTTGGATCAAGGTCGCGCTGTCCACCGTGCCACGCGAGACCCGCTGCAAGTCGCCCAGCAGTTGGTCAGCAGAGATACCGCTCGCGGTGGCCAGGTTGACAAAACTCTGCCGGGCGTCCACCGTTGCCGCCGATGCCTCAGCCAGCCGATACACTTCCGCAGTCGCTTTGGCTACAGCCCCGGCCACCGCCGCCGCCGCGCCGGCAGTCAGCCCCAACTTGAGCCCCAGTCCCGCCGCCGCGCCCGCCGTCTGGTCCATCGCCGCCTGGTTGCGCGCTATTTCCTGTCGCAGCCCGGCCCAGCCGTCATCCGCCCGGGTGGTCGAGCTGGTGATCGTTTTCGCCGTCTTCTCGGTCTGTTGTTCTAACTTTTTGAGCTGCGAGTCATACTTGCGTGCGTTGGCTTCAAACTGTTGCAGCACCAGTACCGCTTGCAGTCCTATTTCAGGTAATGCCATGTTCCCGCCTTTGCCGCTCTATCGCGGCCTACCTAAAAATCCCCATGCCGCCGCCTGGTCGTCGGCGTCCTGTTCCGTGTGTGCGCCGCGCGTCTCGGTCAGCCACAGGTGCGCGATCTCGTGCGCCACCACCGCTGCCCCCGCCTCGGGTTCCAGGAATGCTTGCCAGGTAAAAAAGACCGTCTGTGTCTGCGGGTCCGCCAGGCCGCCGATGGGCCGGGCGCCGTCGGGCAGCTCGCGGTGCGGTCCGGGCGCCCCGTCGCCGATACACAGCCTCGGCACGATGCGCCAGGTCACGGCCCGACAAAAGCCCTGGACATTCACCGGCAGTCGGGGCAAAATCGTGTCGAGCAGCCAGTTCGCGGCCCTCACCTGGTCCTCTGCTGTGAACATACTCGCCGCCTCCTATGCCGTGCCCATACTGTCACGGTCAATCACGTTGGTCGAGGTCAAGTCGGGCGCCACTGAAAACAAGCTGCCCGTTTTGAGTACCCACGCCGGGCGCCCATTCTCCCACAGGAATTCCCCGGCCCCGCCGCCTATGAGCAGCCGCTGTAACGTGCTGCCCGCCCACTCTGCAAACGCCCCGCCGATCTGGTCCACCGCCACCCCCAGCAAGGGCAAATAGTGCCAGGTCGCCCCCTGGTCATTTGACCACTTGCAAGGGATCACGTCGGGTCGATCTGCCACCAGTGCAATCCCGTCGCCCGTGCCGTCCATGAGGATGTGCGCGTAGTTTGGCCCTTGCGATCCGGGCAACACAGCCCACGTCGCCCCGCCGTCCGTCGTGATCCGATAGGTTGAGCTGCTTATCGTCCCTTGCCCGCGCCCCCACGCCACAATCTTGTCGGTAGACGACGGTGAAATGTAGGGGATCGCCACTTGGGTATTGATCCCCAGGCCCTCGGTTTGGATCTCGTCTACATAGGTCACACCCCCGCCCCAGGTGCCCCCGGCGTTGACCGTGTACCACAGCCGCGCCAGGCCAGAGCCCACGTTGATATAGTTCCGGTTGGAGCACGCATAAGCCCGATTGCCCCCGCCGTGTGGGGCAAAACACACACCCCCATAGCCAAAGTCATTGCCGCCGCCACTGACGCTGATCTCGTCGCCGTCGTTTAAAAATGCGTCGTCTTGGAACATGGCAGCCCAGCAGCTCGATCCGGCGGGCGCGCTGCTAAAGCCCGCGTTGATCACCGCTGCCCACCGGCCGGGTACCTCAGCAGAGAATGCCATGCGCACACGATAGATCCCGTTCTCCAAGACGGTTGGCACGCCGGCGTACACTCGCGGGCAATGTGCCGCAATCGTGTCGAGGTCGATCACATTGACCCAAGTCCCAAACGGAAAGTTCTCGTGTTTCCAAAAGCCGTTGCTTGTCGCCGCCCACGCGTCTCGCTCGGTGCCCCCGCTCGTCCACCAGTGCCAGGGGTCGCGCTTGAAGTCGGAAACTACTGCTGCCATTATTGCCTCCTAAAGGTTCAACTTGAACAGTGCGCGATAGACGGCCATGCTCGCAGCCACGGCCGCGTCGATAGGCCGACCCGCGCCCTTTTTGGTGAGCCGCAGCCGCTCGTTTTTATCATACGTCGCTGCGCAGTTTTGGACGTGTTCGCGCAGCGTCGTATCGCCAGGATGGGCCAGGCCGCCGCGCATGATGAGCTTGTAGAATGCCGTATCACTTGCCAGTCTTGCTGCGCCTTGGTCGAATGCGTCAAACCAGATTCGATCCCCCAGCCGCTGCGCAGTGCCGATCATCTGGTAGGGGTCAAAGGCGCATTGCACCAGGTTCGTGTTTTTCGACAGCCACAGCAGCCAGTCCTCGGGTCCGGGGTTCGCCGGATCGTCCGTTCGATAGACAATCTGCCCGCCGGGGGAGGCGCGCCATACGCGCACATCACGGATCGCGGCGTCGGTGTCCGGCCTTCCAGGATGCCGAGAGACACAGACAACCGCCGTCGTGTCGCCGGATACGCTCGCATCCAGCCCGGCCACAATCGCCGCCGGTCCACTGTCGCCGCGTGCATACGCGATCGCCTGCTCCAGGTCCGTTTTTGGGAAGATGGGCAGCCCCAGCCCCGGATCGGCCAGCCGGTCCCATAACGCCATGCTGGCCAGGAATGTTTCTTCATTCGCCGCCCGTTCGTTGCGGTGTAACCGGCGATAGGCCGATGGTCGCAGATCCGCTTCTTGCTCGGCATAGTAAGCCCGCGCCTGCTCGGGTGTGCCCCGAAAACAGCGCATTTGCGCCTCGGTGCCCTCCATGTGAAAGAGCAACAGGCCGCCCACTTTGTAGATCGGCCAGTCAGCCGCCACTTGCTGCCCATCCGCGCGCCGGTCCACCAGGTCATGCCAGGTTTGCGATTCGCCCTCATAACCGGCATACGAGTCACAAATGCGCAGGCACGGCAGCCCGTAGAATGAGCCGGGGATTGGCGTCAGTTCCTCCCAAGCCCGCCGGGCGCCCTCGTATAGCACGCCCCATGCCTCGGTGTGTGAGCTGGTCAGGAAATTCGCGCCGGCATTGCCCGCGGCGTCGACAGCCAGCGCCCGCAGGGTTGAGCCGGTGGGAGTGAACACCAACGTGTCACGCGTCGCCTTGACCAGGGAGGAAAGAAGCGGGTGCGTTTTGACCATTTCCGAGATCGCCACAAACTGACGGCCCGCCGCCTGGTCCAGGTCGTTACCGCACACAAAATGCAAGCCAGGCATGGACAGCCAGCGCCAGGCCAAAAGCACGGCGTTGGCAAGGGTCTTGCCCGTCTTTTTGATATTCGAGATCGCCAGCGTGGTCACGGTATCCCGGTGTTCCCACCAGGCCCCCAGGATCGCCCGCTGCCAGGGTTCCAACCGGATGGGCTGCCCAAATTCGACCCAGCCATAGCTATCCTCAGCCCAGGCGATAGGTCCGGCCGCTCGCCACGTCGTTACCAGGTCGTCAATTTTACCCATTGGCGTCTCCCTGCATGCTTGCGATTGCGGCGTCGATCACGTCCGGGCCGTTCGCCTGCCGGTCCGCCAGGTCACGCAGCGCCGGGTCAACGCGGATGCGCAGGCCTGCCGCGTCGTGAAGGTACCGTGCCCCCAGCTCGCGGTTGTCGTCGTCAATCGCGCCGGCCGCCGCAGCGTCAAGCAGCTCAGCCGTTGTGATCACCCGTGCCGCATTCTCGGTGCGGATGCGGGTCAGACCGTCGGGTATTGCGTCCAGGTTGACCCCCATGCGATCCAACACGTCCGCAAGGTGTGCGCGCGCGATTCCCGTAAAGGGGCGATCCGCCTGCAGCGCAACTTGTGCGGCCCGCCCGCCGTGTTTGACGGCCGCGTCGTTTCCCGGTTCGAATTGCGCGCCCACATCGTTGCCCCGGGTAAACCGGGTTTCACGGCCGATATCGGTATCCGACGTCAGCCGTGTTTCTGGACTGGGGTTAGGGTTGGCCACGATCATCCTCCAGTGCGGCCCGACAGAGTGCCGCCAAGTCTGCCAGAACAGCCGCCTGTGCGTCCAAGTCTGCGATCAATGCGGCCCATTCTTGCGCCAAATGGGCCAGGTCCGCCCGTGCGGTGTCTGATAGTTGCGCTGTATCGGGTTCGTTTCGTATCATAGAGCGTGCCATATATTGCCCCCAGGAACGTTTGTGAGAAAAGGCCGGGGTGCTGTACACCGTTTTTGGTGCCCAGACGACAAATGTTGTGTACCACTGTGTGTCTCGCGGTATCATTATGTATCACGTGTCCATGACCGACAATAAACGTTGTAAGAAGTAGACACTGCCCCGGCGCCAGTTTTCCCCAACACGGAAAAAACTCGTTTCCTACAGGCCGTCCTGGAGCGCGTCATTATGTGAAGTTTCATTGCACGATGCCCCCGCTGCGCCGGCCCAGGATCGCGGCGAGTGTGCGCTCTAGCTCCACGATGCGTGTGCCATATTGGTCTACGAGCCCGGCCAGCGCTTCGCGGATCGCCGCCTGCGCGTTGGCCACATAAACGTCCAGGGACAACATCGCCTCACGTGCCGCGTCGCGTTCGACCAACGCCACGATAAAGTCGGTTTCGACCACCTCCAGCCGCGCTGCTAACCGTTGGTTCTCAGCCGCCGCCGCCGCCGCTTGCTGTTCGAGCGCGACGATGCGGCCCTCCAGGTCGAGCAGCCGGACCAGGGCGGGCGCTGTTTTCCCCCGTCGTCTGAGTGATACGGAATGGTTTTTGGAAGGTTCGCTGTTGGCATTTTGAAATTCCATAATTAGCTCCTTGTAAAGGCAGAGTGCTGCCCATTCCTTGCCTTGTCTGCGTCGTCGGTCCTTGTAACACGTAACACTTGTAACACCTAAAACATAGTCACAGAATAATGGTTTTCATGGGGGGTAGACTTGTTTTGGCTGTTACAGCCGTTACATGTTACAAGCATAATTCTTGCCGCTCGGCTTGCGGTTCCGGGTGTCTGCCGTTTCCCTTGCTATGTGCCGGCCCTTGCTGTGCCATCTGTTCGCGCTCCGCTGTTTCTGCCGCTTCCTTGACTTCCTCGGGGGTCTTGAATCGAATGTGCAAAACGCCCCGGACAACCTTATCCGTGCCCGGCTGCCGTACAGTTTGCGTCGTTAGCTCGCAGCCCTTGCTTGCCATCGCTCGTTTTAGGTTGGTCAGCCCGCGGGCCTGTATGCCGTTTTCAGCGCACCAGGTCTGATAACTGCCAAAAACCTGCTGGTTGGAAAGAACATGCTTCATGCGGCCCTCCTCGTCATACTTATCTTCCGGCTTTACCTGGACAAGGCATTGAGCCATCCACTGGGCCACATAGTCGAGTTCGTTCCGTGCGTTCCTGGTCACAGTCATGACCACGGCGGGCCGCCCCAGGCCCTCGGCATACCACATCACGGCGCCCTTGACGGCCCAGGCCAGCAGCCCGGCCAGCGCCTCGGGTTCCGTCAGTCGTTCCTTAAGTGTCATGTCCTCGGCGCCGTCGTGTGAGTTGGGAAAGCGGATCACCCGCAGCCGCCCCCATAGTGCATCGTCGTCGGGGTCGCCCCGGACTGGAAAGTTAGATGCAAACCAGATTTTGTACCGCGGCCGATAGTCAAACGGATCCCGGTTCTTGAAAGCGCATCGAATTTCTCCGCCGCCGGTCACGTTCTTGACTTGGGTCGAGTTCAACCAATCGCCCTCGTCAGATTCGCTTGCCGTGATGAAACGACAAGGCCACAGCCCGGCCAGGTCAAACCCTTGATCGTTTCGCCCGCGGGCAGCCGTGAATGCGCCAAATTGCACAGTTGCCGCCAGTGGCTGCCCCAACAGGTAAAGTATTGTCTCGCAAAACACACCCTTGCCCGCTCGGGTGGGTCCGTTCAGAAAGAACATACATTCCTCTTTGGTATGTCCGGTCAAGCTGTACCCTACGGCCTTTTGCACGAAGCGCAGCAGCGTCTCAAATTCTTGGTCGCTGTAGGCTGCCGATTGCAAGTTTTCGATCAACAGAGATTCCCACAGCGTGCCGTCAGCGTCCGGGTCATAGGCTGCCGGCGTGCAATAGGTGAAGCGGTCCGCCGGCGAGTGCGCGCGCAAGGACCCGGTGCGCAGGTCGATCACGCCGTTTTGTGCATTCAATAGATCCGGGTCCGAGTCAAAGCTATCCATGGCTGCCCAGACTTTTGACTTGAGCAGCGCCTTGCAGCCATAGATCCGCCCGGCGTTTTGCCTGGTCGCCTTGACCACGTTTTCCTGGTTTTCGACCACGGCGGCCAGCCGCCGCTTTTGCAGCGTATCGACCACCGCGCGATCAAGCTGCGCCTCGGCCCCGTCCGTTGCCCAGTGGGTGCCGGTGTAGGCCAGCCAGCCCAGCGCGTCGCAGTACAAAAAGCGGCCAGGGTAAAGCCGGGCGAGGGTTTCGGCGTTTCCTTCGTCGTCGGCGCCGTAGGTCAGTAAAAAGCTCTTGCCGGGTTCGGTTTCGTTGGTGTACTGTGTCATGTCTATGCTCCTATCGGTGCCGGGCGGGGTTTCGCCATGCCCGCTGTAAGTGCGTTGGTGATGGTCCGTTCTATTGCGTGTGGTCCGCAGTTGGGGTCAGTGTCCAGGCCGATTGCGCAGGCCGTATCCCAAAGCGCTCGCCACATGTCGTCATAGTCAACATGTGCCCAGGCGCTGCCGACCAGTGTCCCGATTACATATCCGGTTGTATTGAGCTGATCATGCCGTTTTCCGGGTGGCGTGGTTGCCAGCCGCTGCAGCTCGCGGTCTAGAGCCGCCTGGACATAGCGGTCCGGGTGCGAGATCGCCGCCGGGGTTGTCGAGGTGGGTGCCACCGGGCGGGCCGGTTCCAACAAATCGACCAGCGCCGCCGGCAGCCAACAAATGGGCAGCTCTTTTTCCCCCCACGTGTAGGCCCTGCCGTTTATGACCGATCCGGCCCCGACCACAAATCCGCCGGCCGCTCGGGTGTCGATCCCCGCCCCGAGTCGCCCCGCCGTGTTGCGCAGCTCGTGCCCTGCCGGCGCCTTGTAATAGATGTGCCAGCCGCCGCTTGGGGTGCGCGCCCACCGGGTCCGCTCAGCCAGGCCCAGCCGGCCGCGCAGCTCGCGCCAGGCTGCCAGGCCATCGGCGCCGTTTTTCATGTCGAGGTCGATCACGCACAAGCCGCTCGGGCCGGTTGCGATTCCGACGTTGCAGTTCACGTCAAGACCCGCCCACCAGGTGCTAACCGTCTCGCGGTCGGTTGTCGCGGCGCTGGGCCAGCCGGCGATCAAGGGCTTTTTTGAGTTTGCCACAAGTGGAAAGACGCAAAAGCCGCCCGCGGCCAGTTCGAGCGCTGCCCGCCATAGGGGATAGGGGTTAGTTCTCATGGCGGGCCTCCATGCGGTATTTGTCTCGCGGGCCGACCAGGAGTGCAATTTGTGCCGCCCGGTCCTCGGCGCCTGCAAAGTCGCCGGCGTCCCAGGCTGCCCAGAAGTCGCCGTGCGCAGCTTGTGCCGCGGCCCGTACCCGTGCCGTAGCTTGGTCAATTGCTTGACATGGGAGATCGCCTGTGGTATACTGAGGTCGTTCTAGACGTTTCCCCCGTCTCTCAGTGCCGCCGGATTGAGGTTGCCGCCCCGATCCGGCTTTTCTTTTGGTCTGTTGTGTCATCGGTTCATGTTCTCCCTACGATTCTATATTCTCTGCTCTATCCCCCATCCCCCGGCCGGGTGAGATTCGGCCGATCCCACCCGGCTTTTTCGGGATAGGAGAACATGAGCAGTTGCCCACTATTCTTCCTGGTCCTCAGCGCGCCCCGGCCACGTTGGTCGGGGTGTCTGTGACTTGACGGTCTCAAAGTTGCGCAGGCTGCGGGCCAGGCTTTCGCGCAGGTTGACCCGCGCCCACAAGCTAAAGTTGCCCTCGTATTGCCGGGCAGCCGCTTGGCGCATCCGTTCGTATTCCGCCTCATCGATCCAAAAGCCAACAAACTGCTTTGCCATCGTCTCGCCTCCGATAAAGGGGTTTTAGTTTTGACCCCAAAAAAAACGATCCACGTCTAGTATTTAGGGACAGGTTGCGCCCCGGTTTATAGGTTCCCCCTCCTGATAAAGAGAAGGGAAAAATGGGGCCGTTTTGCAATGTCCCGTTTACATAATTACCTTAACATTTTCGACACTCGTCAACCAACATTTGCACACCCTCCTCTATATATCAGGAAAAGTAGGGGGCCGTTTTATGGTATGCTATTTACATAACTAGCTTAACATTTTGGACACGTTTGCCATCGCGTCCAAGTGCTTTTGGAAGTGCTCACCCACCACTTGCTGCTCTATCCCCAACGCCTCCCCCGCCTGCTCTTGGGTCAGCCCACACACACAGCAGCAAATGGTATAGTGACGTGACATACTTCCTCCTGTACTGTAATATCGAATGGGGGGCCGTTTTGCAATGTCCCGTTTACA
>Ga0105091_10001037_pt1 | contig 11972 bp, 6 predicted proteins | sample PPLLak1March2015_FD_87022 | JGI IMG/M metagenome (GOLD analysis project Ga0105091, IMG submission 87022) | Freshwater sediment microbial communities from Prairie Pothole Lake near Jamestown, North Dakota, USA - PPLs Lake P7 Core (1) Depth... | ecosystem: Environmental > Aquatic > Freshwater >... | reverse complement strand
ATTTCGTCGATAGTCATTCAATTTTCGATTGCCGATTTTCGATTGCCGATTGTCGATTTATCTTTTCTGGAATTTAAAATTGAGAATTTAGAATTGAGAATTAATCGGCCGCTAAGATACCAAGACACAAAAAAATATATATGTATATAAGCATAGACTTATTGAGTACGGGGCGATCTATATAAGCTGATTGATTATTTTTATACTACACAGAACATTTTCGTATTGAATACTATAGTCTTAAGCCACGCCTAAATGGATTGATTGTCTTAACTACGGATTAATACGGATTTTCAATGATTGACGTTTTATGCTATTAAATTTAATATATCTTAGAGAAACAGTTTTTTATGGTCCCCTGTTAAAGACCAAGGAGCAACTCTCGGGGACAGGCAGGATGGCATGAAATATAAAAGCATAATGCAGTTCAATGAAATTGTTACACGTGAGGGGATGGTTCTACAGAAGGGGATGAACTTTAGAATCAAACATAATTACTCAATAATTTTAATGAGCGTTAGAAAAGGAGCGCCATATAAAGATAAATGGCACGAAGATACGGGACTTCTTGAATATGAGGGACATGATGCGAATGCTAGGGCCGGGATTGAACCCAAAAAATTAGATCAGCCACTAAAATATCCTACAGGGACTTTGACCGAAAATGGGAAATTTTTTGAGGCTGTTTTTGCCTATAAAGAAAAAAAGCAAAAGGCAGAAGTAGTTCAGGTATATGAAAAGATTGCACAAGGGATATGGTGCGACAGAGGCAGATATGAATTAATTGATGCAAAAATTGAAAATGACGGAGGCAGAAAGGTTTGTAAATTTTTCCTAAAACCATGCAAAACAGCTCGTGCGGATAAACCAATACTTACACAAACTCGTTTGATACCTACAGAAATAAAAGTTGAAGTTTGGAAGAGAGACCAAGGACATTGTGTTCTTTGCGGCAGTGATGATAATTTGCATTTCGATCATGATGTTCCTTTTTCAAAGGGCGGAAGCAGCATAACTGCAAAAAATGTCCGGCTTTTATGCGCAAGACATAATCTTTCAAAATCGGATAAAATTATGACCTTTGCGCCATGGCTAACGACTATAGCTTCTGCATTCTTTTCAAGGGCAGGATGATTTTAAAAAGTAATTACAATCAATTATGAATGATGATTGATGATTTGAAATTTAATTAAAACTAGAATTAAAAATTTAAAATTGGGAAGTTAGAATTAAAAAAGGACAGACACTAAGTAAATTCCGATTTTTTAAAGGTTTACTTTTTATACCATTGCTGGACTTTCGTAATACATGTTTCAATATCATCACGAATTTGATATACCCAAAATCTCATGATATCCCAACCGAGTTCCATAAGGCGTTGATTTCTGATTTGGTCCCGTCGGCACAATTCACCATCCCAATTTCGATGATATCGCTCCCCATCAACTTCTATATTTAAGCGACGATCTCCAATAATTAATGCAAAATCAAGAGCATATTTTTCAACAAGATATTGTGGAATTGGTCGTATACCGACCTGGTATAATTTTCGATAAAATAATCGTTCCCATTCTGAGACACGTTCCGGATTCGGTACGATTGGGTATTCAGGGCCAAAATTGGAAATGCACTGACCATTCATTTCCAGTTTATGGTTTCTGATATTCTCTACATAACTTGCAAATCGGGCTAGATAGTCGACGCCACAATTTAAAGCTGCTGATTTATTTCCCACAACTATAAAAGCTGACCTAGCACGGGTAATAGCAACATTGAAGAGATTTGGATAGGTATCAAGGAACCATAGTGCTCCACGTGGTGTATCATCGCTCACAGTTGGTGAAAAAATCATCACATCACGTTCATCTCCTTGAAAACTGTGCACAGCATCGGAAAGGAAATCGGCATTTGAGAGGGCTTTGGTCAAATCATCTCTCTTTAAAACAAGGTCACGAATTCGATTGGCTTGTGCTCTAAATGGGCTAACTACACCAATGCTACCACGATATTGCTGATTAACCAATCGTTCTATTTCGCTTACGACAGTTCGTGCTTCATCTTCATTTACAGCTCCACCAATGTCTGGACGAATCGTTTTACCTCGGATATCAATCCAACGAATTGCTGGTTCATTGTGCCAAGGCCGATTAAGTTTATCGTATTTTGTCGCGATACGAAGACGGCCTTCATAAAATAAATCATTTGAAAACTCTATAATGTCTGAATGCGACCGATGATGGTCACGAAGCGATACAATATCTTCGCTTCGGCACATTCTACACGCTAGATCGAAAAGAGAATTTTTAGAATAACCCCATTTTGGAAAATCTTCCATGAGGACATACTTGCTTAGGAGTTGCTGATCCTTTTGTACCGAAAGTGTACTGATATGCCGAAGCTGCATAGGATCACCAATAATCACTACTTTTTTAGCACGATAAAGAAGCGGCAGAGCGGAAGCAATATCACATTGACTTGCTTCATCGATTACTAAAATATCAAAAAAATTTGGCTCAAAAGGAACACGCCCTCGCGCAGAAAGAGAAGTCACTGCCCAACACGGAAAAATAGAAGTAATCTGTGGAAATAACTGATAGTATCGCCGGAATAGATCTCGTCCGATTCTTTGATTTTGTTCATCAGCAGAAACAATCATTTGGAGAACTGCACTATAATCACCCAAAATCTTTCTTTGTGCTGGTGTCAAACGAGAAGGTTGTAATCGGAGCCACATACTCCACAGTTCTTCAGAATTAGAACATAGAGACTCTGTTAATTTTTTATACTGTTGACTGAAATCTTCAAGAGAACGCGAACTAGTTAAAGTTAGCAACTTTGAAAAGTATTGTTTTACAGACTCTATTTGCGAAATTCTATTTGAAAGATTTTCACCATATTTAATCCAATCATTTATAGAAGTTGAGTCTGGGTTTAATTCAGGAAAACATAGAGCTATATTTTGAGAAAGATTTTTGAATGAAACTGAAGCACCATATAAATCTGCAAATCTACGATTCCTTATAAAAAACCATGCGAGATTAATTAAGAATGATTGTTTATTTTGTTTGCCCGATCAATAACACTTTGAAAATGCTCAATAGTTTTAATTATTTGATCAATACCATTATCTCTCAATTTAGAAAAAAATTGTGCGTTTACTTCACTTCGAAATCCTTCAACCTGTTGTTCTAACTTGTCCACTTCGTTACGAAGATTAATAATGGAAGAAATTTCTGTATCTATAGAATCCGAATATTTTTTCAGCTTAGCATGAATTTCCTCACATTCTTTATAACGTTCAAAATCTTCAAGGGTTGTGGTTGAAGAAAGTAAAGATAATAAGTATTCCGCAAGACGATTACGATATTCGTTTGGTCCAAGCCGTAAAAGAATGGGTCTAGGGCCAAGAGCGTTTACACGTGCCTCAACAACATCCACAGCTTTATTATTTTTACTAGCAAATAAGACTGTTTTTCCTTGCCATGCAGCATTTATTAATATTGATGTCACAACTTGTGACTTACCCGTACCTGGTGGTCCAGTAATAACAGTTAGCTGATTACACAATGCTTGACGCACCGCCTGTCGTTGTTCACTATTTAATTGAAGCACTTCAATTAAGGGTTGCTGGTCTGCAGACGGCGATTGGATATTTTCGGAAAGAAGCCAAGAACCTAAAGAAGACGCTTTATACTTATCTTGTTCTATATCTTGTAATTGAGCAAGTTCTGATTCAAGGCCCTTTGTATAAGGCGATCTTTCCGCAGCAATCAGAATAGCGCGATTAAAAATACCTTGTTGATTTATTTCAGAAAGGGGCACTCCTTTGCTTAGTTCATGCGGTTCGATTCTTTCTTTCCAATCCCAATCTGAACGAATTTCTTGAAGTCGGTATAAAAGTTCGTCGACTTCAGGCTGATCATCTCCTGTATTTGATAATCCAAGTTCCTCAGACAGCTGAATTGCCTCTGACATCAAGGCAGCTTCTCCAACATTTGACAAAGAATTTAATGCTTTGAAATTAATCTGAGGTAAATCATCGCTCAATATAGGTGCCTCATGATGATTATCTGTGTCTTGGAAAGGAAACAATAAAAGAGGTTCGACCATAAAACCTTCCCAACCTTTTTTAGAGCGAATAAACTTCAGACGAACAGGATAACCCAAAAAGATGTTTTGACGATTACGATCTCTTCTGATTTTTGTTAACAATTGCTGAGATGATTCGGAGGCAAAAGGATTATTATCGCTTTCATTTAACATTGGTACTTTTTCTATATCAACATAATTGAGGTCACCATAAATAGAAGTCGCAAAATCACTTACACCTCCTATATCGTCGTGGCTCAAACAATCGAGGTAATAACGGCATATCTTTGAAAGGATTGTATCTTTATGAGAAATGGATATATGAGGTTGCTCAGCGCTTTTTGATGACCGTAACCACCATCGATATAATTTATCCTGCCAAACCTTGTCACGAAGTTTACCATAAAGAAGTGAATTTATTTCCATAGGATCTGTGTTGAGATGAAAAGCCATTTGGTTAGCTTTTAAGCCATTAGTAGCTTTAAGCAAAGAGAGAATCCTATCAGCAAGGGAAATTGATTTATTAGATCGTTGGTTTGAGTTTTCGATTTCTTCAGAATCCATAATCTCTATTCATTAATTAAAAAGACCAATACGATATTCCTCAATGTCTAATTCTTAATATCGGTAAAAATGATATAGATTAGAAGCTAAAAAATAATCTTTCTATATAAGAACTAGATAATCTATATTCAATCATAATTTCCAATATAATTAAAGGATTGAAGAGTGACGATTTCCAATTGACGATTGAAATGAGATTCCCGCTACCGTAATACTACGGCTGGGTAAACTTTGCTATAAGCAAACTCCAAGGAGCAGCTTCCCGGGAGAGGCCCCTGCAGCTAGACCAATAGTTCCCCTGTTCTAAAACCAAATGAGCAGCACCCCCGGGGACGTTCGCTACGCTTCGGGAAGACGGAGAACTTGGTTTATAAACCGCAGATTACCACTGAATTAGATTCCTCGACTCTCTGCGCTCGCTCGGAATGACACTCCTACGCAGGCAGGCAAGCGGATGCGGAACACGAGATTCCCGCCTCCCGTTCCCGTTAGGGATGCCAAATGGCAAAGGGATGCCAAACGGCATGCGCGGGAATGACAAAGTCATTGATGGGCTCCCCCGATAACAACATTCGAGGGCAGGAAAGCCCATCCTACAAAACTGCCCCTACACACACGCGGGCAAGATGCCCGCGACACGAAAAAACAGAGGACGGATGACGGAGAACAGAAAACGGAAAAGAGTTGTGTTTGTAATGGTAATCTCTTAAAATAGAGCATGTTATGAAAAAGAAATCTGCGATAACATCACGAGACCTTGGACTGGAATTCGCGGCAATCTGCGGGAAGCATTTTCTGGGATTAGAGCACCTGCATTACGGCTACTGGCCGGAGGGGTTGGCCGTAACAATGAATAATCTGCGGACGGCACAGGAAAATTACACTAATTTCCTTGTTTCGCATATTCCCGATGGTGTGAAAAGTATTCTTGATGTAGGCTGCGGGTCGGGACACACTTCCAAAAGGCTTAGCGACATGGGATATAAGGTATCGTGTGTTTCCCCTAGTCCGGTGCTCAGCGAAAAGGTGCGGGAACTGGTAGGAAATTCATGCCATGTATTCGAATGCAAATATGAGGACCTGCAGACGCCAAACAAATTTGATTTAGTGCTGTTTAGCGAAAGTTTTCAGTATATGAAGGTGCAGAGGGCACTGGATAAATCGATGGAAGTTCTTAATCCGGGCGGCCACATTCTTATATGCGATGTATTCCGCAAGGATATCGAGCCCCAGCCGGGAGAAAAGGGAGTGGGCGGGGGACATACATTGAACAAATTTTACAGCAGGGCGGCGGCCGCATCATTGCAGCCGGTTGAGGACATAGATTTAACGCAGCAGGCGATGCCGAATATGGACCTGATGGATGACACGCTGAAAAATGTTGTGAGGCCGATTGTTGATTCAACCATGAATTTTCTCGGCGGGCGGTATCCGCTGATGAGCAAAGTTATCCAGTGGATGTACAGAAGGCGAATCGCGAAAGTTTACCAGAAATATTTTAACGGTAACCGCTCAAGCGCAGATTTTATGAAATACAAATCATATCGGCTTTTGCTTTATAAGAGCGTTTCTCGTGTTTCGGACCAGACAAAAGGGGTAATTGATACAGGTCCGGGTAAACAGGCAAACCAGGGATTAGCTTTACAAACAGGGACATAGTCGGCCGGGCGAGATTAAATCATACTAAAATACAGGTATTTTCATCCTTTTTTTTCTCCAAAATGAAAAAATATTTTTTCTAACCATTGACTTTCCGGATTGTAAATTATAGAGTTTAACGTGTGCAGGGGGTTTTACGCTTTTAAGCGGACATTAAGTTGTAAATTTTTAGAACAAGAATGGGGCTTCGACGACCGAGGCAGAAACGTTTTTAAATTTTTTTTTGAGGTACGACAATCGCTAAAAGACCATACATCCAGGGGCCGTTTTCAAAAGAAGAGATAGCTGTCTTGAAAAGAGAGTATCCCGCAAAGACCGCAGTGGTGCTGGCAGGAAAGCTGAATCGTTCTTTGATATCGGTTCAAAAGCAGCTTCGTGAGATGGGCATAGGCCGGAGAAAGTCATCGGACTGGAGTAATGAGCAGATACAATATCTGCGGAAAAATTACAAACAGACGGCAACGTGGGAAATTGCCAATGAGCTCAATATGACACCATCAATCATAAAGCATAAGGCTGCCGAGCTGAAATTGAAGAAATGATAATTGCCGCCGTTTCAAGCGAACAATAATCAGCGGTATTTATAAAGCTGAAAATCCATTTCTCCGAGAGCCGCGCATTGCAAATTTTTCAGAAGTGAATAAAATTACATCACTTTTGATATTAAAGGCCGGAAAAATATGATAATAGGCGTCATGCAGGCAGATATGCATCTTCACGGGATTAGTTCACTGAAGGAAAAGCGCAGCATTGTAAAAAGCGTTATCGGCCGTCTGCAAAGCCGGTTCAATATCTCAATTTCCGAAGTCGAACATAATGACAGCAAAATTATGGCTACTATCGGGGTGGCCGTAGTTGGTAACGACAGCCCGTTTATTCAAAGCCAGCTCGAAGCCGTTGTGAATTTTATGAGAAATGACGGCAGATTTTATTTGGGCAATATAGAGAGGGAGACCTTCGGGGTATAAACATTAGAAGGCCACTTTTTTCCGCAATTTTCGGCAACTAAAAAATATTCCAAAAATTACCAAATCGTAGCAAAACGGTAACAATCATTTCCTAAATTAAAGGTGTCAGAGAACGGGTTTTTTGATACCTTAATAGAGGAAAGGAACGGATATGAATACGGTAAAAACAATTGTGATGGTTGTGGTGCTGGCGGCAGGATTGATGGTTTGTGCGGCAAAGGCGGCAACGACCAGCGAGATGCTGCAAAAAGGTCTTTATGCCGAGGAGGTCGAAGGGAACATGGAATCGGCGATAAAGATTTATTCGGAGGTGATAAAGAAGTCGGATGGCCCGCGCAATCAGGGGGCACAGGCGCTTTACAGGCGAGGGACATGTTATTTGAAAATCAAAGATGAGGCGGCGGCGAGGGCGGATTTTGAAAGGCTGGTAAATGAATACGGGGACCAGGCGGAGATAGTGCAAAAGGCGCAGATTGCGCTGGAGGATTTGATGGATTTTGACGCGGCCACATTGATGCCGCCGGATACTCTTGTTTATCTTGAGATTGGCAGCCCCGGCAAGCAGGTTGAGACTGTGCTAAATATGCTGAAGGGGACACCATACGAGAATCCATTGGCGGCGATTTATAATCAATCACAGGCGCCAGGAAATAAGAATCAGGCAATCCAAAAAACGCCGGGGGATTTTATAGGGGCAATGCTGAATCCGAGCATGATGGCGGAATTCAAGAAGATACGCGGTTGCGCTATCGGGGTTACGGGAGTCGCACAGAATAATCCGCCGATGATAATGGTGCTTTACCCGGGCAAAAGTGATGCGCTTCGGGGACTTATTATGATGGGTTTGAACATGGCTGGGGCACCTGGAGAGCCGATAGAAGGGATGCAGACCATAAATATTCAAAACGCGGCAGGGGCGGCATACGATGACAAGGTGATTATAGTGGCACAGCCGGCTGAGCAGTTAAAATGGTGCGTAAGGCAGTATAGAGGGCTTTCGAAAGAGCCGACGCTTGCATCGAGCAATCCATCGTTTGCGAAAGTAAACAAAAAAATGAGGCATGACAACATGCTGACTATCTGGGGAAATATTGATGAGATATACGCAAAAGCACTGCCGCTATTTGAGAAAGGCGGAGTTTCAAAACAGTTATATCTTGTTGATACGGTTACTGATTTTAATCATATTGATTATTTAACATTCACTAACGCAATCGAGCAGGATGGTTTTAATGACACGGCCGAAATCGTTTTCAAGGAAGGCCACCACTGTCTCGCTTACGATTTGATTCGCACACCGAACATAAATAAGGCGGCTTTGACAGCGGTTCCGCCGGAAGCTGTTGCTGTAGTGACATTCGCGATGTCGGCTGAAAATGAAAAACAGGCAAGCGCGGTACAAACGCAGATTAAGAATTTAAGCGGCCTCGATATAGGCAGGGAGATATTTGCCAATATAGAGCAGGTCAGTATATTTGCGGTGCCGCCAAAATCCGCAAATTCTTCAATTATCGAATCTGTAGGGCTTGCGATTACAAGTCATAATCCGCAGCAGACCCGCCAGATTCTGGCAAAGACAGTTGGAACTGCCGATACGGTGTTTAGCGGAAGGTCGAATATTGACGCAAATTTATTCGGCGGCAAATACCAGATTGGACAGATTCAAAATAATCCTTTGTATTGCTATATCGAACAATCGGGCAAGGTCACGGTAATTTCGCTTAATCCGGATATTACAAGTGGTTCAATTGCCGCGATGAAGAGTAAAAAGAGCATTTGCAATGAAGGGCCATTGAGCGACTTGGTTAACAAGATGCCGGCGACTGCAAGCAAGATGATTTTAGTTAACGCCGGCGGGGCAATCCGAGTTGCAACACCAATAATAATGCAATCTGCGGGAGTGGAGAATAAGCAAGAGCTTGCAAAAAATTTCAATCAGCTCGCGGCGGCCTGCGACAAGACGGCAATTGAGATACGAACTGATGAGCAGATCAACAGCTTCAGTTTCAACAGGAGGCTTACGGGTCTTCCGCCTGTAAATCAGATTTTTGTGCCAATCAGTAAAATTGTGCAGACAATTAATGAAGGCAAGGCAAATGCCGTCGCGGAAGAAGCCAGGAAAAAGGCAGGCATTGCAATTAGACAGTCAGCAGCAGCACCCGTGATTGATGGAAAAGAGGATGATGCCTGGGCGAATGCAGAAAAAATCAAACTGACAAATGTTCTTTATGCACCGGTTTCCTCGCCGAATGACCTGGCGGCAAATTTCAAAACGATGTGGGACCAGAACAATCTTTACCTGCTGGTCAATGTTTCTGATGACGTCCTGAAAAACGATTCCGGCGAGCATTATCAGGATGACGCGATAGAGATTTACATTGATTGCGACAACAGCAAAACAACTCAATTCGGGGAAAACGATTATCAATTTATATTCGCCTGGGATAAAACTTCTGGACATATGGAAGAAGGCAAGCATAACCGTTCTGACGGCGTTGCGTATGCCCTGGCAACAACGGACTCGGGTTATCGCCTCGAAGCCGTATTCCCCTGGTCAACGCTCGGCGTTAAACCTTCCATCGGCTCAAAGATTGGTCTGGAGGTCCAGGTCGATGATGATGACGATGAGGGCGACAGAGAATCTAAAATGATATGGCACTCTGATAAGGATGAAGCCTGGCAAAATCCGCAAACCTTCGGCAACGCGGAATTAGGCGGTCTTATCGGCTGGTGGAAATTGGATGAAAAAGAAGGGACAGCCGCTCTGGACAGTTCAGGAAACGGCAATGACGGGAGACTTGCGGGCAGTCCAAAATGGCGGCCTGGTGATGGTAAAATCGGCGGAGCGATTGAGCTTAGCGGCAACGGGGATTACATCAAAATCAATAATGAATCTCCATTTGATATTACAAACCAGATAACGATTTCTGCCTGGGTAAATATAAAATCTGTGCCGCAGGAGTGGACAGCTATTGTCACTAAAGGCGACAGCGCATGGCGGATGTCAACAGATTACGCAAACAGTATCCCACATTTCGGTGTCGGAGCAGGTGTCAACACAAATGATAATTTTGTCAGTGGAAAGACAACAGTGAATTCCGGTCAATGGCATAATTTTGCATGCGTGTATGACGGTAAGGAAATGAGAATTTACATCGACGGAAAACTCGAGATTTCCAAGCCGAGGAGCGGACCGATTGGGACAAATGATATACCCGTTTGCATTGGTGAAAATTTGGAGCTGACAGGCAGATGCTTCAACGGGCTTATAGATGATGTGCGGATTTATAATTACGCAATATCACAAACAGAAATCGCGGCTTTAGCCGGCGGCAAATAAAGGAGCGAATTTGAAGTTCGGCAAAAGGCTTATTACAGAAGGTAATCAGATCCAGTGGATAGTGCTATTGACAATCGCAGTGGCGCTGCCGACTGTGAGCCTGCTTTGGTTTATGAGCAAGGCCGTGACGAATGAGAAAATGGCTGTAAGGGAAAAACTGGCGGGGCTTTACCAGGAAAAACTGACAACGGCGGCCAAGACGGCGGCAGAAAATTGCCAAGCAAAGATACGAGCGCTGGACAAGATTAAGATAGAGGGCAATCCTTACGAATTTTTTAAGGCAATTGTTTTAGAACATAATTTTGAAGGAGCTGTTGTCGTCAATTCAAAAGGAATTTTTTATCCGGCATCGGGCAATTTAATCAGTGAGACATCGCAGCAGGACAATGCTTTGGCAGATGCCAGGCAGCTTGAATTTAGGAAGCATAAATATGAAGAGGCGGCAGAAAATTACGAAAAGCTTTCAGATGATAAAGACGCGAATACAGCTATCGCTGCAATTTTAGGCAAAACGAGATGCTTATCGAAGCTCGGCCGGATTGATGAGGCGATAGAAGAATGCCAAAAGGCGGCTTTTTGGAAGATGGAAAACTCAGATATTTCGATTGAGGCTGCTATTCAAAATGCCCGGCTGCTTTTATTGGATTTGCTCAAACAGAAAGGCGCGAAGTTAAATTTGCAGCTTGCGCAAAGAACGGTCAATGAGCTTGCAAAGGACCTTTACAGCAATAGTGAAATGCCGTCCGGCAGGAATTTGTTTATTGCCGAAAAGATATTAGAAATTAGCGACCAGATTCGTGAAATAAAAGTGGAAGGCGGACTGACAAAAGAAACAATCAGCAAACTGGCGGCAGGAGAGCGGCTTTCGATTTCAGTATCTGAAAATTCACAGCTCATGCGAACGCTTGGCGACAAGGTTCAGGATACATTTTTCCGTACAGGCACAGGTTATGGTCTTTGCCACAGGAGAGACTCAGAGATATTGCTGGTTTTATTTTCAGAGAATGGAATCAAATCTGCCCTGGGAAGTTACGAAGATACATTCAAAAACTCGGATTCTGATTACCGGATAATAGATGGTATGGGCTCATATATAGCAGGATTACCGAATCCGGCAGACCGGCCTTTTGCGACAGCGGCTATGGGCGGCTTCTTCCCGGGCTGGAAGATTGAATTGTATTTCAAAGGGGGAGAGATTTTCGATAAGGCAGCCAACAGACAAATCGCGATTTACATATGGACAGGAGTCCTTGTGATTCTGGTTATTCTGGCTGTCGCGGTTTTAGCGGCGAGGGCAATCGGAAGGCAAATAAGATTGAATAAAATGAAAAACGATTTTATCGCGACGGTTT
>Ga0105091_10001035_pt1 | contig 11983 bp, 11 predicted proteins | sample PPLLak1March2015_FD_87022 | JGI IMG/M metagenome (GOLD analysis project Ga0105091, IMG submission 87022) | Freshwater sediment microbial communities from Prairie Pothole Lake near Jamestown, North Dakota, USA - PPLs Lake P7 Core (1) Depth... | ecosystem: Environmental > Aquatic > Freshwater >... | reverse complement strand
TACCACCTTTCAGAGTTTATTTCCACCAAACGAAACGTAGCCGCAAAAGGTCCGTAGGACCGACACGTCTATAGAACCGGGGATGGTGACAGCGCCAGGTCCGGACGACCGACACGTGAAAATGCCGCGCTCTTTTCACGTGTCGGTCCTTCTACGGACCTCCGAGCAGGGGCGAGTCTTCAATCATCGCGGTGGCCGCAAGACATGATCGATTTCGAAAAAAGAAAGACTCCAGCTGTGCTACTTCCTCGGCTCGCTCGAGGGCGGGACCAGGCCCTTGATGCGCATATAGGTCACAATGTTCCCGTAGTGCTCGCTGTTGTGCGCGTAGTTTATGGTGAGGATAGTCAACTTGGTTCCCTGCCGGCCGGAGAAGGTGGCTTGCTCGACCGCTTTGGCGTCGGTCAGCCCATCGTATGCCTTATTCACGTAGGCGAACGCTTCCTTAAGCGCCTGGATCAAATCGGCCTTCGTCGTCTTGTTCTTCTCGATGCCTGGCTGCGGGTTCTTTTCGCCAAGGAGCAGAGATCCGAAGTAGTACTGTGTGTCAGCCACATGAGCGAGCATTTGGCCGAAACTGCGGACATCCGGGCTCGGTTTGAACGTATAGTCTTCCTCCGCCATCTTCTCCGCCGCCCGAATCAGGTAGTCCTGGACTCTGGCATCAAATGCCTTTTGTGCGGCTACGAGCGGATCTGCCACAGGCTGACTTGCAGTATTTTGAGCCAGAGCTAACGTTGCGGTCGCCAGGACAACAGCGATCAGTAAGAGAGCAGAAAGGTTACCCTTGTTTCTCATCACGGACCTCCGGAAGTTACTGAATTGTAATGGTTTCACGCAGCAAGCAATTATAGACGAAGCTGGTGCGTCGGGCTATCGTGCTTTCGAAGAGCTTCCAACTGAACAGGGGACGCGCATCGTGACAGCCGTTCCATCGCCGGGACGGGTTTCGACTTCCATACGGCCGCCGAAAACCACCAGTCTTCGCTCAATGCTTCCCAGCCCGAATCCGGTACCGCTGCGGCTGCCCCGGTGGGAGAAGGCCGGATCAAGGGTGAAGCCTTTGCCGCTGTCCTCCACCCTGACTTTCAGCTGGTTTCCTTCACAGCTCAGCTTGATTCGTGCCTCACGGGCGTCCGAATGTTTCACTACGTTCAGCAGAAGCTCGCTTACCGCGCTAAACAGGAAGACCTTGACCGGTTCCTCGCAACTGGGCACCCCGGGGGCTATCTCCACGTCCAGATGCAAGCCGTGCAGCTGTTGAATCCGATCCGCCGCCCAGGCCAGCGCCTGTCCTAGCTCCGAGTGGCGAAGGATAGGCGGGCTGATCTCGTACGAGAGTGAGCGGGCCTTGGCAATGGACTGCTCCAGCAGAGTCTCCAGCTCCTTTGCGGTCGATTCCACGGCCGGCGAGGTGTCTGCCTGTATTCGGATGGCGGTGGCACGGAGTTTCGACCCCACCAAAAGCTGCTGCAGATCTTCATGGATCTTCTCGGCGATCCTTTGCCGCTCGCGTTGTTCTGTCTCGGTCAATTCCTTGGCCAGCTCCTGCAGCATGTCGTTCTGCCGCGTCAATTCCTGGTTGGCCTGAGCCAGTTCCTTCGTCCGCAACAGGACTTCCGCCTGGAGCTTCTCGGAGTACTGTTGTTCCTTGGAATGCAGGTTCCGCAGCTCACGTTCCAGAAAGGTCCTTCCAAGCGCGATCGCGACCTGGTTTGAAAACGATTCCATCAAGGTCAGCTCGTTCGGATTAAAACTGTCGCGCAGGCTGGTACCGAAAGAGAGGGTTCCAATCACCTTGCCCCGAAAGGTGAGCGGGTTACAGGCATGCACCCTCAGTCCGTTCTTGCTGGCCTTCTCAAAGATCGGGCTCTCACAGAGGTGGACGCATCTGGGTGTGTTCGGGGGGCCGTCCCCTGCCGCCGCCGCGCATGACGCCTGTTTCAAATCCAACCATTCGATCTCGCTGGCCTGGTCCGCGCTGAGCCCTGAAAACGCGTGCAATCGCAGCCTGTCATCCGCCGTCTCGTCCAGGTACAGGAAGAACGCCTGGCAGTCCAGTTCCTTCATGGCCCGTTCGCACAGCTGCTGAAGCTCCACCTCAGGCTTGTCATTGAGAAGCAGCTGATTGGAGGCGGAGGCGAGAAGCGCGAGCTGTCGGTTCCTTTTTGCCAGCTCCAGTTCGGCCTGCCAACGGTCAGTTACATCCTGAATCGTTCCGAACATCCGGGTGGGACCGCCCGCACGACCCCGGTAGATTCGGGCGTGCTCAAGCACAAATCTAACCTGGCCGTCCATCCTAACGATCCGGTGCTCTATATGATAGTCTTCGCCGCTTTCCACCGCCGCCCGGGAGGCTTCTCTCACGGCTGACCGGTCGTCCGGATGAACAAGGTCAAAAAAGGCGCGGTGGGTTGGTTGGAACGTCGAAGGATCGCACCCGAAAATTCGGAAGGTCTCACCCGACCATTCCAGGCTGTCATTTTCAGGGTCGGAGACCCAGGTCCCGATACGCCCCGTTTCCTGGCCCAGCTGCAGAGTGGCTTCCCTGTACATCACACTTCCTTTTTTCTTTCGAGCCGAGCCCGTATGCGGAGAACATTTTACAGAACACCTGACAGATGTATCAATAAAATTAGTGATATTAATGAGGAAGGGAACAGCGGCCGAGCTGGCTGCCCGAGAGCCGAGCGGGGAGCGCTTTTTGGAGTGCGGTGGCAACGAGAGGCCGAGGTTTTATCAGGCCTCGAGGCGACACCGCCTTGGTATATGCAACGTCGCTGGGTTTTTCAGCGCGATGTCGCACATAACAAAGCGGTGTCGGCCTCGAGGCCTGATAAAACATCGGCCTCTCGTTGCCACCGCACTCCAAAAAAGCGCTCCCCGCTCGGCTTTGTAACGCGAGTCTGTGCCTACCAGGCTATGCCGTAGTCTTCACCGTGATTGCTTGCTCCGCCCCACAGAGTCCCGTGTTCGGAATCGAAATAGATCGCGGTGATCGGCCCCGAAGTCTTGGCACTAAAGTCGAGGCGGTAGCCCATCCGAACGAGCTCGCGTCGCACCCAGGCAGGAACCTCCTGGTTCAGGGTTAAGCGGCCGGGTTCGACTTTGTGATCCTCGAATGACGCCCTCATCTGGTAGCTGGTGATATTCGCGGCCTCGCAGGCTTCCTGGACGGTCATGCCGAATTCAACGACATTGAGGAAGAACTGGAGGAGATTTTGGTCCTGGGTGTCCCCGCCCTGAACTGAGAAACACAGGAACGGCTTGTGGTCCTTGAGGGCGAGTGACGGGGTCAGGGTGACCCGGGGCCGCTTCCCCGGCTCGACGACATTGAACGGGTTTTCCGCTTGATCCACCACAAAACTCTGCATTCGCTGGCTCATCCCGATGCCGGTATTTCCCGCGACACAGGCGGGCAGCCAGCCGCCGCTCGGTGTGACCGAAATGACCCAGCCTTTCTCGTCCGCAGCCTGGATCGAGGTCGTACCCGCTCGGAAGGCCGCGTCCAGTCGCGCCTGTTCCTCGGCATCCGGGGGGCGGAGCTCGGTACTGCCGTTCGGCTTCGTCCTGATGTTCGACCAGCCCTTCAGCAGATCAGCAAATGGATTGGTGGCGTTCTGGTAAGGATAAGGATCGCCTGGTCGGATGTCGGAATTGTTCTTCTTCCAGTCGATCAGTTTCCGGCGATCCTCCGCGTATTTCTTCGAAAGCAGTCCTTGAATCGGTTCTTCGGGAGGAAAGGCCGGGTCGCCGTAATAAAAGTCCCGGTCTGCGAACGCCAGGTTCATGGCCTGATAAAGGGTGTGGATGTAGCGGGAGCTGTTGTATCCCATCGCCTGGACGTCGAGCGGTTCCAGGATGTTCAGCGCTTGCAGCATAGCCGGGCCCTGAGTCCAGCTGGTCAGTTTGTAGACCTCGATCCCCTTGTACGTGGTCATGACCGGTTCCTCGATCTTGACCTTCCAGTTGGCGAGGTCGGCTGGGGTGTGCAGTCCTCCCTGCTCCTGGGACCCGCGGCAGAACTCCGCGGCAATATCCCCCTTGTAAAAGCGGTCATAGGCGGCATAGATCGCCTGTTTTCGATCCTTTCCGGCTTTCAGTGCATCGGCCTCCGCCTGGACCAGTTTTTTCAGAGTGTCGGCCAGGTCCGGCTGGCGCCAGATTTCACCTGGCTGGGGAGGTTCGTCAGGGCTGCCCGGGTGAGGGAAGAATATTTTTTTCGAGTAAGGCCACTGTTTAAGCTTCTCGCGGTAGATTTTGATCGCCCGGACCAGCTCACCCTCTATGGGATACCCTTCGTCCGCCATTTCGATGGCCGGCGCCAGCACCTGCTTAAGTGAAAGGGTACCGAACTCGGCCAGCATGACCAGGAGGCCTCCGGGAGTGCCGGGAGTGACGGCCGCGAGCGGGCCTTCGGCGGGCGGATATCGCATCTTCTTCTGTTTGAAGAACTCTGCGGTGGCTCCAGTGGGAGCGACGCCCAAGGCGTTGATCGCCACGACCTTCTTTGTGACGGGGTTAAAAATCAGCGCCTGGGTCTCGCCTCCCCAACTCAGCGTGTCGTACATAGTGGAAACGACGGCGAGCATTGCGCACGCGGAATCGATGGCGTTGCCCCCTTGCTCGAAGATTCTCGCGCCTGCAGTCGCGCCCAGCGGTTTCCCGGTGATCGCCACCCAGTGTTTTCCATGCAGCACCGGCTTCTGGGTTTGACCCCAGACGCTGGGAATCACAAGTGCGGCGAGCAGAACGAACAGAGAGCCTTTTTTTACCCAATACCTGGTCTCGATCATGGCAACCGAGCTTAGCCGAAATCGGGTAAGAAGTGAATCCGGAGAAGCAACTTCCTGTCTCTGTTGCAGTTGACTGTCAACCGGAGTATAAAGGCCGGAATGGCTCTTCAACGCCCGTTCTGTGATTAAGTGCTAATGTAAGAAAGACAATCGGAGCTCTAAATGGGAGACGGTGACGCTGAACAGGGGCTGGCGCCCGACGAAACGACACAGATTTATAACTTGCGACTTTACGTAGCCGGCCAGACGCCGCGGAGCTTGCGTGCTTTTGCCAATCTGCGCGATATCTGCGACAAGCATCTGGCGGGTCGCTACACGATCGAGGTTATTGACCTCCTTGAGAATCCACAACTGGCTCAAGGCGACCAAATCCTTGCTATCCCTACGCTCGTAAGGAAGCTCCCCCCTCCTCTGCGGAAGATCATCGGCGACCTGTCCAATACGGAGAAGGTACTCGTAGGTTTAGATTTGAAACCGAGGAGCATTAAGTGAAGGATTCGACCAAGGACTTCGAACGAGCCTTGCAGAACAAAGCCAACGAACGTTACACCCTGCGTCTTTACACAACTGGAATGACGCCCCGTTCAATGCGAGCGGTGGAGTCGATTAAGGCGATCTGCGAGGAACATCTCAAGGGGCGGTACGAACTTGAGATAATTGATATTCAGCAACAACCTGTTCTGGCGCGTGGTGACCAGATTATTGCAGCACCGACCCTGATTAAGCGGCTTCCCGAACCGTTGCGCCGGCTGATTGGTGACCTTTCGGACTCCGAGCGAGTCCTGCTGGGTTTGGATTTGCGACCAATCGAGAAAGAGCGTCAAGCGGAAGATGCCGACCAACAAGATAACTGATCTCCAGGCGGAGAACGATTCGCTCAAACGGCGGCTTGAGGAAGCCGAGGAAACGCTAGGGGCGATTCGCCGCGGCGAAGTGGACGCCCTTGTCGTAGAGACGAGCAGGGGAGACCAGGTTTTTACCTTAAGAAGCGTGGATCATCCCTATCGGGTTCTCGTGGAATCGATGGGAGAGGGCGCACTTACGCTCTCAGAGGACGGGCTGATCCTTCACGCCAATCAGGCCTTTGCCCGGCTTGTCAGGTACCCTCATTCAAAGGTTATCGGGTCTTCTGTCTTCGATTTCTTTCAGGTAGCATGCCTCAGCCCTTTGGACCGTTTCCTCAAGAAAGCAGGCAAATCGAACCGTGCGGAGTTCGAGCTCCAGCCGAGTGGGGGCCCCGGGCTCGCGGTTCTTCTGTCGGCCGCACGCCTCCAACTCGAGCAAGAGGACGTCATTTGTGTTGTCGTAACCGATTTGTCTGACGTTCGGACGGCCGAACAGGCTTTGCGCAAGGCTCATGATGAGCTCGAAACGCGGGTACGCGAACGCACGGCAGAACTGCGCGAAGCCCGCGATGCCTTGGAACAGCGAGTCCAGGAGCGGACCGAGGAGTTGCGACGCCTGACGGACTATCTGGATCGAGTCCGCGAGGAGGAGAGCAAGAGGATCGCCGGCGAGATTCACGACGAACTGGGTGCGGCTCTGACGTCCGCGAAGCTCGAATTAGCGTGGCTGACGCAGAGCTTGAAAGACAAGGAGCAGCTGAAAAAAGCCCAGAATATTACCGTGGTGCTCGATGACCTGATCCGAGCCATCCGGCGCATCTCTCATGATCTCCGTCCTTCCGTGCTCGACGCGTTTGGCCTGGCCGCCGGAATCGAAGCGCTGGTCGAAGAGTTCCGGAAACGCACGCGGGTCGAGTGCCGCCTTCGCGTTGATACGGACGGCGGGAGGGAATTCCAGGCCCTCGCTTTGTACCGGATTTGCCAGGAAGCACTGTCCAACGTAAGCCGCCATGCTGAGGCGACCCGGGTGGAAGTCTCGCTGCTCGCCGATGGCAACCGACTGATCCTCAAAGTCAAAGATAACGGCAAAGGAATCGCTCCCGGCCCACTCGTCAAGAGCGGAAGCGGGCTGCTTGGCATGCGTGAGCGAGCCAAGCGCCTCGGCGGCGACGTGACGATTTCGTCCGAGGAACAGAAGGGAACGGAGGTCGAGGCGTGGGTCCCACTACCAGCCGCGCCGGAGATCCGTTCTGCCTCTTAGCCCCTCTTTTTCCATCGCCAGCCTGATCCCTCGAAGCTTGTCCCCGTGCACCCCGTGGATCGAGTTCCCTGCGGGCGGCCAGGAATGCCTGGCTCGCTTGGGCCGGATGGTTCCCCTGGTCGACTGCACCAGCACCTCGGTCAGCGGCCGGCGCAGAGAGGCCGGCAGGGGGTTCGCATAGCCGATACGAAGCAGCAAGACCGGGGTCTCGGTGTTCGAAAGCCCAAGGAAGCTTGAAAGTTGTATCCGGGTCTGTACGACGTCACAGGCAGGCGTCAGATGCGAGTGCCGGATGTGAAGGGCCGAGGCGGTAAGGGCCACCCTCTCGAAGCTTCGCCCTGCCGCAATCCAGTGCTCGGGGTCATTCTTGGCAATCGCGAACAGCATGATGGCGGCCGAACTCTGGATAAACTTCTCACGGTCCCGCACTCTGCGACGGAGGACCAACTTGCGGGTGGTGTTCCCGACAAGCCAGGAGGGCAACGGAGGAAGGCCGAGAACGGTGTTGCTGATCCCGTCGTGCGTTGACTCAGCCTCGCTGCGCGTAAAGCGAGTCCACGAGAGCATCTCGGTGAGAAAGGCTCTGTCGGCAAGCAGACGTCGGTTGGATTCGCGCACCGCAGCGAAGATCGGCCGGACCTCGTGAGGGTCAGTCAGGAGGCCGAAATGCACTCCCCCTTCTCGACTGGCCTCCACCAGTTGCCGCAGGTCTGCCGGCGCAATCCGGTCACCGCTGTATTTTCCTCGAGTGGTCTGGCGGTCGGCTATGGCCCGCAGGAGTTGCGGATCGCCCTCGCAGGTGAGAGTGCGGGTCAGGTGCGCAACCACGGAATGGGGCTGACCCTTTTGAAAGTCATACTCCACGTCCGCTCGCAGTCCGTAACAGGCGGCGCCGATGAGCAGGTTCTCCAGGGCGCAGCCAAGGCTGATATACAGAGCTCGGTTGTCTGGATCAGCGACCGCGAGCCGTCGGGATAGATTCGGACAGATGCGGACAGCGTCGTCGTCGATGGAGAAAGTCCATGGCTGGGTGTTGTATTTTGAAGGCGCCATCGTCGCCAGCTTAATGAGCTCTAAGAGTTGCCGGTGGAAGATACCGTCTGAAGGCCTCGCGGCTTTCATCTTCTACTCCTCTCGCAAAATCCTGGGCCCCAAAACGGTCTGGCAAAATGTGAGTGCAAGCTATAGGAATTGAAACCGAGAAGCAAGCAAAATCTGTGAAATATTTAGCAGGGCGGGGAAGGGACGAGATGGTCGACCCCGAACGGATTTCGGAGCCAGTGTGCCTGCTCGACGAATCACCAGGCGATGTTGAAATCTCGCAGGAATTCCTGGTCGGATTTGCTCAGAGCCTTGATCTTGGAATTACGCCGGATGACTCCGAGCTCGACCGAGATACCGAAGCGTTGCAGCACTTGAGCCTCGGCTTCGCTGCCTCGCGGTGTGTCGGCGATTGCCCGAGCCAGGTGGAGGAAATTCTCCAACTCGGGCAGAACGTATTCCTGGATAAAGAAGCGGCAGCGCCTTTGGACTATTTGAGGCAGGCTCGTCTTCTCTACCGCGTCCAGCACCCTCAAGGCGTTCTCGATCTGACACAACAAGTCAGGAGCAGGAAAAACATAGCGGGGAGCCGGCAACCCGCTTCTCCTGCAGACTTCACCGACCAGCTCTCTCTCAATGGCGAATTCCGGAAAGTACAGGCAGATCGGCACACTCCCCCTCTTCGTAAGCGGGGAGAAGATTATCGGGCAGAAAATTCTAGATCAGTGATTGGGATTACTGACGTGGAGAGCGGGAGTCACTGGGCTTTCGTGTGCTTCTTTCACGAACCGGCACGACGTGCATCCCGGGCGCCGCTTTTGATCCGACCGATCGGTCCGATCCGTCGGGTCAAAAGCGGTGCCCGGGATGCACGTCGTGCCGGTTTGGTGAAAAAAGCACACGAAAGCCCTGTGGCAAGGCTACAGTTCCTTCACGAAGATATTCCTGAACTGCACTAACGCAGGCGGACTGTTCCATTGGCCGTTCGTTTTGGCGCCGTGATGCTGGAGACCGAGCGGGCCACGCCTGGCAATGCCGGGCAACTGGGCGTTTTGTATGACGGTCTTGCCGTTCAGAACCACCGTCAAACGGTCGCCCCGCATGGTGATTTCATAAGTATTCCACTCGCCGATGTTCTTATCCGCGAGCAACTTTGGCGTCACCCCGGCTCGCACCTCGGCCGGCATGTTCTTGTCCATGCGATAGCCGTACACCTCCCCGGAGCCGACCGGCCAACACCAGATGTTGACCTGGGACTTGGGTTGGCCGCGCAAAAGAATGCCAGAGTCAGAATCCGGTACCACCATCTGGATTTCTTTGCCATTCCCGTCGAGCTTGTGATCGCCACTCGGCAGAATGATCGGGACGTTCGGATTCTTGTAGGGCGTAGCCTTGATGCGCCAATCGATCCTGACTACAAAGTCGCCGTATTCCTTTACGGTCCAGAGGCTCTTGTCTCCCTTGGCTTCGCTCTCGGCGTCATAGTCGACAACTCCGTTCGCGATTTTCCAGTGGCCATTGTCTCCCTCCGGGACCTTCCATCCGGAGAAGCTCTTCCCGTCAAAGATAGAGACAAAGCCTGCAGGTGCTGCATTTTGAGCAGCCGATGTCAGGAGACATGGCACGAGAATCAGAACCAATGCGACCATTACCGGCAAGAACCAGAAGATTCTTCTCTGCATGTTCTTCACTCCATCACATTTCCTGGTTGACGATTGACTCTTCACAATTTCCGGCTAAGACCAATCATCAATCATCGATCTTGAATCGTCAACGCGAGGCTCCGGACGGTCACTGCGCCGAGCACCACGGCTCCGCCAACGATGGCCCATGAGCCGGGTTTTTCGGCCAGAAAGAGCAGCACCCAGATGGGATTGAGAATCGGCTCTATCACCGGGATCAGGATCGCTTCGATGGCCGTGACGAATTTAATGGCTACGGCATAGCAGAGGTAGGACAGTCCGAGCTGGAGAACGCCGAGGACGAGGAGGGCAAACCAGTCGGAGAATCCGGTCGGGAAGTGGGAGAAGTAAAAGGGCGAGCACAAAACTGCGGTCAGAATATTGCCGAGCAAGACGGATTCGATGGTCGATCCTTCCTTTTGTTTGCGCATCAGGAGGACCAACCAGGCGAAAGCCAACCCGCTGGCAATTGCGGCCGTGTTGCCCCAGAAACCGGCGGGAGAGAGACTGTCGAGGAAGAACAGACCCATGCCCGCAAAGGTGGCTGCGATAGTGGCCCAGTCAATCCAACGGATCTTCTCCCGGAGAAACCAGTGGGACAGGAGCGCAACATAAACGGGCGCCGTGTATTGCAGGAGGATCGCGTTCGCAGCGGTGGTCAGTCTCGTCGCCAGCACGAAAAGGATCACCGTGGCCGAATAGGCGAAGGCGGCGCCGATTTGCGCGCCCGACCAGTGAAAGTGAGGACGGCCGACGGCCAGCGCAATCACGACTGCGGCGATTGCACTTCGGGCTCCGGCAATTGCCAGCGGGTTCCAGTGAACCGATTTGATGAACAACCCGCCCAGGCTCCACAGGACTGCGGCGAAGAGGAGCAGGCCAATTGCGCTTCGGCGTGATACCACAGTCGTCGCAAATAACGATCTAGCCATGCGCCCGGAGTCCCCCAAACAGGATCTGCAGTCGAAAACGTCCGCTCAGTATACGACGACGGAGACTGGACAAACCACGTGGAAACTGCAAGAATTCCGCGGCAGTGTCAGAGGAGAACCTGGCGGCTTGCCCTCCTTCCCAGCAGATCCGGGCAGTGGAAAGAAACATCGTTCGAGCCGATAACCTGAAGAAGGGTGCGGCTTCGATGATTTGCGCCGCTTTCTTCTTTGCCTGCATGGGAGCGATGGTCAAATTGGCTTCGCACTCGCTCAGTAACGAGACGGTTGTCTTCTTTCGCAATGCGTTCGGCCTGGCTGCCCTGATTCCGTGGTTGTTCCGGGATGGAGTCCCGCGGCTGCGGGAGGGCCAGTGGCATCTCTACCTGGTCCGTTCCGGCTTTGGCCTCGCCGCCATGTATTGTTTCTTCTTCGCGATTGCCCGTATGCGTCTCGCGGACGCTGTTCTCCTTAATTACACGATGCCGTTGTTCGTTCCCTTCATCGCCGGACCCTGGCTCAAGGAGCGCTTGAATCGCAACATCTGGCTGGGTCTGGCCGTGGGTTTTCTGGGAGTGACGCTCGTTCTAAGACCGGGCGCGGGATTGCTCGGTCCGGTGGCTCTCATCGGCTTAGCCGCGGGAGTCTTTGCGGCGGTTGCGCAAGTCAGCATTCGCCGGCTGACACGAGAGGATTCGACCGTCGGAATCGTTTTCTATTTCGGGTTCTTCAGCACGCTGCTTTCGTCCGTGCCGGTACTGTTTTCATGGACTCGACCCGAGCCAGCGACGTGGCTGGTCCTGGCGCTGATGGGAATCTTCGCCACCGTCGCCCAGTTGTTTTTGACGACAGCCTACGCTTACGCACCCGCCGCCTCGGTCGGCCCGTTCATCTACACCATCGTGGTTTTTGCCGGCCTGCTCGACTGGGGTTTGTGGCACCGTTTGCCCGATGTGCTGTCGGTAGCTGGTGCTGTCCTGATCTGCCTGGGCGGAGTGCTGACGATCAGGCGAACGAGAACAGGCCCGCAGGCCCCAACGGACTAGCACGGACTATTTGGAGTGCGTCGGTCCCGAGATACGAAGCAGGATCAGGGCAGAGGGCGGCACTTTATACGTATCTCTGAAGCGCCTATTGTTAGGCGGGCGAGCAACGGCTTTTTTGGAGTGCGGTGGCAACGAGACGCCGATGTTTTATCAGGCGTCGAGGCGACACCGCTTTGGTATGAGCAGGAACGTCGCCGGAAGACGACTCAATGTTGCAGATACCAAAGCGGCGTCGCCGGTAGGCCTGATAAAGCGTCGGCCTCCCTCTGCCCTGCTCCTTACACGAACTTTGCCGGTTCCACCCCGAAGGGGTCGCGTGCCTGTATCCCAGGGTAGGTCGCAAAAAGCGCGACCAACCCTGGGCTTTGCTACGCGACCCCTTC
>Ga0105091_10001034_pt1 | contig 11993 bp, 8 predicted proteins | sample PPLLak1March2015_FD_87022 | JGI IMG/M metagenome (GOLD analysis project Ga0105091, IMG submission 87022) | Freshwater sediment microbial communities from Prairie Pothole Lake near Jamestown, North Dakota, USA - PPLs Lake P7 Core (1) Depth... | ecosystem: Environmental > Aquatic > Freshwater >... | reverse complement strand
AGGACTATCAGGGATGTCTGCAGGCCGAACAAGATGTTGGCCAGTCCGGACAAGAGGAGACCGGACGCCATAAAGAAGCGGGGATTCGTGCGATCAGCCAGTATTCCGTTTCCGAACTTTCCAACGCCATAGGCGATCTGAAGGAGCGAAACGATGAGCCCAAGCTGCGTTTTGGAGTAGCCCAGCGACTCTTCCATGGCCGGAAGTGCCATGGAGATGTTGACACGGCACAGGTAGAAGACAGCATAAGCCAGAAAGCTGCTGTAGAGAATGCGAAGGCGCCAGTATCTGTAAAGATGATCGACTTCAGTGTCGTCCGCCAGAGGGGTTGCGGCCGGCGTGGCTTTCAACTTATCGAGAACTGAAGAGACTGACATCATCCTTCATCCTTTGCAGTTCCCTTCATCCTTCATCCTTCTCTTTTCTCAACCGCTTCTCCATGTGTTCCACGACGGCCTCAAACGATTTCGGTTTTTCCCGAAAAGCCGAATCGAGATCGAGCGCGAGGGAACGCTTGAAGAACGCGGTCGTTGCATCCGTCATAATCGGGTCGATTCCGATTTCCCGCATGGTTTCGATCACTTGAACCATCTCGTGGTAACGGCGCTCGTACGCAACCGCATGGGTCTGAATCCAGTTCCCACCGATTGCGGCGAACGGTTTCTTTTGCATAAAGTCCGTTATATCGGCCCATAGATCCGCATCAATTCCGGCACGTTTTCCGGCGATCAACAGTTCGAGCAGCAGGGTCTCCATCCCCTTCGAAAAGATGCTCCGCAGCATCTTGAACATGGACGCCTTGCCGATTTCGGCCGAATAGTAAGAGACGTTCAGCCCGTATTGGCTGAGAAGTTCGGCAACTCTGGCGCCTTCTTCCCCGCCCGTAAGGATCCGTGTATCGGCCCCTGTTGCGCCGACGGCCCCGAGGATAGCGCCTTCCACAAAGTCGCAGCCGCTCGGTTCCAGAATCCTGCCGATCTCAACCTTGGTCGCCGGCGAAGTGGAGTTGAGATCAACGTAAAACTGTCCGGGCCGCAAAAGCTCAACGCAGCGTTCGGCGACCGAGGCCGCGTGTTGGGTGGTCACGGTAGAGAGAACGACTTCACCAGCCTCGACCACCTCTCTCAAGCTTCCGGGTTGGGCGCCCGCCTGCTCCATCCGAGACCTGATCTTGTCGCCCTCGGCTTTTTCGAGCAGACGGTCATAGGCGCGCAATTCGGCCCCTTTGCTGTGAAGCGCTTTAGAAAAACACGCGCCCACTTCCCCGAATCCGATCACGGAAATACGGATGGCTCCCATTAGTTTTTGTCCCAGTTGAGGTATTTCTTTTCCTGTTCTTTCATCCGCGGCACTTCTTGAAGTTCGAAAATCCGAGTCACAGGAACCATGAGATGGTCGACCGTGTGGATGCCTCCCGCCCGCTTGATTTCCTGGAGGAGCAATTCCTGCGCCTTCACGGCTGCACGTAACACCTGGTTGGCGTAAATGACAATCTTGACCTTTCTCAGCTCTTTGATCGTCGCTTCAGTCAACGATGGATAGTTCGTGGGAATGATCACGAGAGGCGCCGAACCGTCCCATCTTTCGACGAACTCAATCACCTCATCGGGCGTTTTCGATTTTGAATGAACGAGAATACAGTCCGCTCCGGCATCCGCGTAACGGTGGGCCCTCTCGAGCGCCTCGTCGTGACCCCAGCCGGCGATGAGGGCTTCGGTTCTGGCGATGACCGTGAATTCCTCGGTTTTTTTGTTCTCAACGGCCGCCCGGACCTTTCCCACGAATTCATTGGCCGGCAACAGTTCCTGCCGTCCGCCGGCAAGCAGGCTAGTATCTTTCGGGAATTTCTTGTCCTCTATGCAGATTGCGGCGATACCGGCCTCTTCGTAGAGCTTCACGGTATAGATCACGTTTATGGCGTTTCCAAATCCGGTATCACAGTCTGCAATCACCGGGATCTGTATCGCTTCGTTGATTGCGCGCGCCACATCCAGGAATTGCTTCATGGTAATCAGGCTCGCGTCCGGGACGCCGTAAGCGGCCGAAATGGCGAACCCACTCGACCAGATCAAATCAAAACCGGCTTTTTCGATGAGCACGGCTTCGAGGGGGTCTCGTGCCCCCACACACAGTGCGAGTTCCTTTTCGCGCAGAAGTCTACGAAAGCTCTTGGCTTTTTCACCCACTGGCTCCTCCTCACCCGATGGACCCCTCGGTCCCAGATTCTCGTTCCGACGCTGCAGTATTGCGTAGATTACTAAAACGGGTGGAAGTGTCTAGCGGAAATGTAACAGCAACGTACCGGTGACAAACACCACCGAATCACGGGAGCTCTACCGGTCTCTCCTTTGGTTACTGACCTTTCGGTATCCGCCGAACTTGCCCGGAAACTTGAACCTGCGCACACACCGCCTCGTATATCCGCTGTAGACTAATCTTCGAGACCACCAGGAGAGCGGTCTTTGGGAGATCCGAATGGATACGCAGTCCAAGACCCGGCAAGCGAAAGCAACTGGACGAGAGATCATCCTCGCAATCGTCGAAAACATGCAGGAGTCGCTCGAACCTTTGCTCTATTCGACCCTCGCCCCAAGCCGGTTTGACGTGTACCTGCATGAAGACGATTACGAGCGAGTCAAAGGAATCCTCGACCGCATCAGCAGCGAATCAAAACTAGCCTTGGAGGCCCGAGTCAGGCAAATGAACTCGAAACCTCTCTTCGGTCCTGAGCCAGTCAAGGTCGAATCTGCCGAGGGCGACTGGTTCATTCGCTTTTTTAAGTCGGAGGAGGAAGATTTCGAACCGGGCGACATCATGATCGATTCCGCACTTACGACGGCCGTTTCCACTGCATTCGGAGTAGGAGCTAAAACCCAACGTGTCGTGACCGTGCGGTCACGCGGCGAAAGTCGCCAAATAAGAAGCTACCAGGAGGAAGGCCGGCCCCCCGAACTACGGCTGGCAAGATTCAGTTACAAAGACCGAAACGGACAGCGCCGCGAAGACTTCATGACCAAGAAGGACGTTCTGGTTGGAAGAGGCGGCGAGAACGTGCCCTGTGACATTGAGCTGACGTGCGTCGATGACGTTTCCCGCTCCCATTTCTACCTTCGTTTCGACGAAGAAAAAGGCCGGGAATTCTGGATTCAAGACGTGAGCAAGTTCGGAACAGCGGTTAACGGCAGGAAACTGGAAAAAGGGAAGTGGACCCTGCTGCCGTCAAAGGCAGTCATCAGGCTCGCCGAAAAAGTGGATCTCGAGTTCGAGGCTCTATGAGCTGGCTGTACTGGTTTCGTTTTCTGTTTGTCGCCGGATTGGTGACCGTGGTGGTCCTGATCGTTCTTATGAGCAGGGGAGGCGGCCAATTACGACAGAGAAATTCTCCGCGCAGCGAAAGCAAAAAACTGTGAGAATCCAAGCCTACGCATACTCTCACCCGGGCCGTGAACGTTCCCGTAACGAAGACCGAGTGTACTGCGACGAGCACGAGGCCATGTTCGTCGTTGTTGACGGAATGGGTGGCCAAGCCGCTGGAGAGAAAGCGGCTGACGAAGCGATGGCCGCCATAAGACGCCGGCTGAAAGAGAAGACCGGGGAGGTTGAGCGGCGCATCCGAGAGGCGATCTGGCATGCTAACGAGGAGATCATCCGCCTGGCCTCGACGCGCGACGAATGGAAGGGGATGGGGTGCGTACTCACGGTTGCAGTCATCGAAGATGGCGACCTCTTCATCGGCCACGTTGGAGACACGCGGCTCTACGAGATCCGAGACGGAAGCATCCGCAAGATCACCCACGATCACTCGCCTGTCGGCGTGAGGGAGGACGCCGGCGAGATCGGTGAGCTCGAGGCGATGCGCCACCCCCGCCGGAACGAGGTTTATCGAGACGTCGGATCTGACAAACATGACCTGTACGACGACGGGTTCATAGAATTCGTGCGCCGTCCGTTCTATCCGGACGCAGCCTTGGTTCTGTGCTCGGATGGACTCAGCGACATGATTACCGCGGACGAGATCCGAACCTGCGTCGAGAGGTTCGCAGACAACGGTCGAAATGCCGCCTCCGAATTGGTGAACCTGGCCAACGAAAAAGGCGGCAAGGATAACGTTTCGGTGATCGTCGTGACGGGGGAGGACTTCCCGACAAGGTCCGATTCAAGACCCTACGAAAGCGAGCCCGACGGGAAAGCCGCCGGGTCAGCGGAACGACGGACTGAGGCAAGCAGGCTTTTGAAACCACGTGGCGCCTTTCGAAGACCTGCTGTTTTCTTCCTTGCCGGGATGGCTCTCGGAATTGCGCTGCTTGCCCTGGCAGTGACTTTCTGGCCGACTCGTGTGGAGCCGACGACTAGTCTGCCTCCCGAGACTTCCGAGAGTTTTGCGCTTATCCGGGTGGGCAAAGGGCGTTCCCTGGACACCATCCAGCGGGGCCTGCTGCAGGCGAAGGCCGGCGATGCAATAGAAGTGGATCCAGGAGTGTATGAAGGGCCGATCGAGTTGAAAGACGGCGTCACCGTGGTCGCCCGGGAACCCGGCACGGCAATCATCGAGGCAGAGGATCACCCGCCCAACCAGTCAGCCGCCGTTCGGGGCCAGAGTCTGCGCTCGGCTTCCCTCGAGGGATTCGTCGTACGAGCGAAACAGGGGCGAAACCTGGCGATCGGGATACGCCTGATAAGCTGCAAAGTAACGATCGTGGACACCGAGGTGAGCGGCGCCTATTCGATTGCTGTCTGGTTGGAAGGTGACAGCCAGGCCACGCTGATCGGGAACTGGGTCCACGATAACCTGGGGACGGCCCTGATGGCGGAAGGCCGCTCCCGAGTAACCCTCAACCGGATCGAGAAGAACGGCGTTGGGGTCGCGATCGGACCGGATAGCGGGGCACTCAAAGTCAGCGGAAATGTCCTTCGAGACAACAAGTCGGGAGTCGTTGCGCCCAGCCGGGAGTTGAAGGCAAAGGTGGAGCACGAGAACCTGCTTGTTGCCAATAAAGCGCAGGTCCGAGGCCCCGGGGTGGAAGGCGAGCAAAGAAGTCGGAGGTCGCAGTAAACGAATCGTTGGGCGAAGGGGATCTCAGCGGCGGTTGAGTGACTCGCCGAAGTGTGGCGAGTTGTATCGAAACCCCGCGCCTCTGGAGCGCGGTGGTTGCGTCGGACGCAAAAAGCCGTGCTCCAGAGGCCCGGCGGGGGTTTCGATACAACTCGCCACACTTCGGCGAGTCACTCAACCGCCGCGTGGAAAACGGCCCCGCGGCCCAGGAGCACTGTGTTTGCGGCCAACCTGTAAGGAGGAAAAGCAAGAACGAATGCCAGAAGCGGGCGCGATTCTACCGCAAATCGGACACTTCCGAATCGAGAAGAAACTCGCACGCGGTGGATTCGGGGATGTCTACCGGGCTCTGAACACGAAGGAGAACCGGACGATCGCCCTGAAACTGCTGGAGCACGACCTGACCGATCCGGCCGTGATGGAGGCCGAGAAGTTCGGAACCGCGCTGCAGACGCACCTGAGCCGGATTGAACCTCGGGTGGTCACGGTCTACGACTCAGGCGACCTCGACGGCTACTTCTTCGTGGAGATGGCTTATGTCAACGGGAAGGACCTGAGCAAACTTCTCGCGAGAGAAGGGCGTTTTGACCCCAGACGAGCCGCAGGCATTATCGCGGAGCTGTGCGTCGCGCTGGCCTCGGCACATAGCTTTCCCCTCGAGGTCGACGGAAGGCAGCTGCGCGCCATATGTCACGGTGACATCAAGCCGAACAACATCCTTCTTGAAGAGAACGGCCAGCTGCAGGTCGTCGATTTCGGAACCGCGAAGGGCCTGACGCTCACACGCCGGCAAACGAGCAACTCAATAGGGAGCGTCGAGTATTTCTCCCCCGAACGGCTGAGGACCGGACAGGTCGATGAGATGAGCGACTTGTGGGCCGCGGCCGTGATGTTATTCGAGTTGATCGAGGGCCATCGACCGTTCGAGGCCGCTACTCCCGAGAGGTTGGAGCGGCGCATTGAATCAGGCGCCGATCCCCAGGGAATTTCCACTTCGTGCGCTCCGGGGTTGTCCGACGTGCTTCACAAGGCGCTTGACCGAGATCCCTCCGGCCGTTACCAGTCGGCCAGGGAGCTCGAGGCAGACCTGCGGAGATTTCTTGCGGGAGAGCAGACGGAGGCCAGCCAACTCGCGGCTGATGAACCCCGAGAAGGAGCAGTCTCGCGTTCAGCCGCTTGGGGAGCTGAAACCAGGAGGACTGGGGCTCCCACGTCAACCACCGGGACCGGCCCTGCGCCCTCAACGGTCAGGACTCAAGCTGCCATCTCGGCCATGCGAAGGTGGGGCCCCGGATGGGATCGGGCCAAATCCCTCGTCGTCCGTCCGCGAAACTGGGTTCTGACGATTCTCGGGCTCTTCGCTCTGCTCCTGCTGTGGGAGGCGTCGAGTTGTCCGGGGGCAATGGATTTGAGAAAGAAGGCCGCAGCCAGGGAGATAGCCGCCAAGAACGTGTGGACCGAATTCCAACGTGTGAGGAACAGGAGCGTCTTAGGCGTGACGCCCTGGATTGCCGGTTATTCAGTTCGGTCGGTGATGCTTGAAGACTGCACAGCCGCGATTGACGACTTCCGGACGGGGGACAACCCGAAACTCCAGAAGGCGGATTGGGTGCGATGCGAGGTGAATACCCGTCACTGGCTGGAATGGATGAGAAGAGATAACGAGGTGGCGGCCGTGCACGCATACAGCAGGGCGCACGTTGCCCGAATTTCCGGGCAATACAATAAAGCAATCGAGAGCTTCGAACTGGCAGCGCGTTTGAACAAACGATGGCCCGATCCGTATCTTGGCATGGCCCGCGTTTACTTTTACGGGCTCCGCGACGTTGAACGCGGGCGGAAGGCCCTGGAAGACGCCGAAGACCGGGACTTTACGCTCGGACGAAGAGAGCATGCGCAAATAGCCGATGGGTACCGCATTCGGGCAATCCGAGAACAGAAATCCGCTGAGGCCCTTGACGGGGAAAACAAAAAGGCCCAGTTATTGAAGGCCCGCGAGGACTTCGAGTCGGCGATCGAACATTACTTTCCGGTCGTCGGTTGGGGTGACGTCGCCGTCAACTTACGCGAGTGCGAGCGCAGGACCCGCCAGATCAAGGACGAGCTTGACAGGCTGGACGAGGAAGACGGTGGCTGGAGGTGGCCGTGGTAGTCACGAAGAGCACCGCTGCCCAGCGGCGCCTCCGGCAAGTATCGGCAACAGGCGCCCAACCGCGATCGAAAGAAGCCGCACTTCTGTTGGCAGGGGCACTGTTGTTGGCCCTGGGCGTTTGCCTCAGCTACATCGCCATGGCGGGGCGGGTGAAGGCCGAAGCAAAAGCAGGGCCGCCGCTCCTCAATCTCAACAGCAAGCCCGAAGCGCAACGGCTCGCTCCCCTGTTGACCTCCTTTCAGACCAAAGCTGATCGTCAATTCGCCGCGGAGCAGATTGCCGGCCGCCTGCAAAGTGGTCCCATCTCGAGCGTTTCGGACCTGACCGCCTTGCGGGCCGATGCTCATCTCGTTAGACAGACCCGAGGCCTGGTCGATTTTCGTTTGCGCCTCGGGCAGGTGTCCAACGCCGAGGCTGTCCCTGTGATGACTGCGAGGGACATTCGAGTTGTGCGGCCGGCTCTCTGTGTACGTGATTTTGCCGATTTTCGTTGGCTGCTTGCCGGGGCAGCCCTGTCTCTGATTCTCTGCTTCTGGGTGATACACGCGGTCTGGGTCTCCAAGTGGTTCACGGGCGATCAGATCTTGTTGCCAGTCCTTCAGATGCTGACCACGGTGGCGTTCCTTTTGATGGTTACCCTCCGGGATCCTCTTCGCGACCGGCTTCTGTTTCCGGACTTCTCGGTAGGGGTTGCCGCCGGGTGCCTCGCGCTGCTGGCTGTCAGCTTTGCAGACCTCGAACGGCCCGTGCTGAAGCGACTCGCCTACGTACCGCTCCTCCTCGCCATTGTTACATCCATCCTTCTGATCAGCTTTGGTTTTGGCCCAGGGCAGAGCGACGCAAAAGTCAATCTGTCTCTTGGAGGCGTGACGGTGCAGCCCGCCGAACTGATCAAACTGCTGCTCCTGCTGTTTCTTGCCGGCTATTTTGCGAAAAGGTGGGAGCTCCTTCGAGAACTGAGCGAAAAGCGCAGCAATCTTCCGCGGCTGTTCCGAAAGTTCCCGGTTCCCAGCCTCCGGCACGGCCTCCCGGTACTGGCTGGCGTCATACTGGCGATCCTTCTCTTCATCGGACAAGGAGACATGGGTCCGGCACTCGTGCTTTCATTTGTCTTCTTTACGCTCTGGGGTATAGCGCGCCGGCGAACGCTTGGCGTTCTTTTTGGGTGTTCTCTCGTCCTGGCTTCGTTTCTCGCCTGTTACATGATTGGTTTCCCGAGAACCGTTGCGGCACGTGTCGGGATCGCGCTGTCCCCCTGGGACAATTTCATTCGTCCGGGAGGCGACCATATCGCACAATCGCTGTGGACTTTCTCAGCCGGAGGCTTGCTCGGGACAGGTCTCGGCCTCGCAGAGCGCCAGCAGGCGCCGGCGGCCCACACCGACCTGGTGCTCGCCGTTGCCGGAGAACAGCTGGGATTCGCCGGCCTGGCGGCTCTATTCGTGCTTTACGCGGTGTTGATTCACCGGACGCTCAAAGTAGCGGTCTCAGCCAGGGAGTACGGCTTCTTTTTGGCTCTGAGCGTCACCTTGCTGACCGCCTACCAGGTGCTTTTGATTTCATGCGGCATACTCGGAGTCGCTCCGCTGTCGGGTGTCGTCACTCCGTTTTTGAACTACGGCAAATCCTCGACTGTGATCAATTTCCTCATGTATGGGATGGTTGCGGGCATATCAGGACAGCCCCGCGACCCAGCCGGGACGGAGAACTTCGGCAGCGGCGTGAAGAAACTCCAGTTGGCTCTCTGCCTGGTAGCCTCGATTGTCATCGCCAAGGCGTTTTACATCCAGGTGTGGAAAGCCGACGAGGTCACGTTCCGGCAGGCTCTCGTTGTGCACGCTGATGGTCACAGGAACTTCGTCCACAACCCTCGCATCAGATCCGCGATCGCCACAATACCGAGGGGAACAATCTACGACAGCACGGGGCTGCCCCTTGCCACCGTCCACCTGGATGAGCTGCTAGCCAACAAGCAGGCTTACGAGAAGATCGGTTTGAATCTTGAGACTGCGCTCAGCCCCGCCGAGGGACGACGCTATCCGTTGGGCGAACTGATGTTCCATGTTCTCGGCGACGAGAGGACTCGTTTGAACTGGGCCGCGGGGAATACGTCCTTCATCGAACGCGACGAGAACGTCCGTCTTCAGGGGTTTGACGACCACGCAAGGCTGGTCAGGGTGCGGGACACCCGGGACGGAGGCGAACGGGTTGTCTTCAAGCGTGACTATCGGGACCTGTCGAATTTCGTGAAGCATCACGCCTGGCCGGGACATCCGGACGTGCAGCGGATGCTGGCTCGAGATCGAAGTGTTCGGCTGACCCTCAACGCGCGTTTGCAGGCCCGTGCCGCAACTATTCTGGAAAGAGCCATAAAAGGCGCGGCAGCCGGGAAAGGGGCGATCGTGGTGACGGATCCGCGAACCGGGGCCTTGCTCGCCTCGGTGACCTACCCCTTCAAAGGTGTCATGAGCGAGATGGAAGATGCGAGCGACCCCGACCACGCAGCTGCCGCTCTGCTCGACCGCGCTCGTTACGGTGTCTACCCGCCAGGCTCTTCATTCAAGCTTGTCACTGCCGCAGCAGCGCTTGAGAGAAGCCGATATCCCAATGCCACGTACACATGCCGACGCCTCCCGGACGGGCGCGTCGGCAACTGGGTGAAAGGCTGGCAGAGGCCCGTGCGCGACGATGTTCAAGACAAATCACCCCACGGGGATGTCGATTTGAGAAGGGGCCTCGTGGTGTCCTGCAACGCATATTTCGCGCAGCTGGGAACGTATGTTGTAGGCGCACAGGCGTTACGGCGGACCGCAGAACAGTTTGGAATCCGGACGGCTTCGCCAAACACCGACCAGAAGCTGAGGGATTCACTGCCGCAGGCATCGTACGGCCAGGGCCAGGTCACCGCCTCACCGCTCCAAATGGCCCGCGTCGCCGCCACTATCGCGAATGATGGGGTGTTTGGACCGACACACTGGGTACAGGGATCTTCGGCTGAAGGCCGACGGGTGTTTGACGCCGATACAGCGCGGCAACTGGGCGGATTCATGCGCGAGGTTGTGCTTGACGGTACCGGACGACGATTGAACACGTTAAGCATTCCGGTGGCAGGGAAAACGGGGACGGCTGAATGGAGGAATGCCCGGTCTCACGCCTGGTTTGTCGGCTTCGCTCCCTACGGAAATGCAAAGACCCGTATCGCTTTTGCGGTGCTGGTGGAAAACGGCGGATACGGGGGCCAATGGCCGGCTTTGGCTGCCGGCGAGTTGGTCGAGGCTGCCGCGGAGCTGGGACTTATCGAACAACAGTGAGGGAGAGGCGATGTGGGACAAAGTCAGACGAGCGGCGAGAAAGGCCGAAGCCATCATCCACAGGCGAATCGACTCCCTTTTCCCCTCGGACCCGACCTCCCCGCTCGAGCTGAGACACCAGATCCTCGAAAACGTGGAGGACAACATCGAGTTTGACAAAGGCGGGCCTCTGTTCCCCTATGACGAGATCCGAGTCTCCTTTCCCGGGGCGGACGAGAATCGCCGCCAAGTCCTGAACCTCGCCTTTGTCGAAGAGCGACCTATCAGGGACGATATCGTTGCCTTGCTTCACCGGCACCGCTGCCGAATGGCTTCGGAACCGGCGGTCCTCGTTCAGTTTTCCAGGGACGACGAGGCGGGAGAGACTTACCCCTTTCGGATCGATTTTTCCAGGAGATCGACGGCGGCAGCCAGGAGGGTCGCGGCCGACGATAAACCGCAGCCGCGGGCGATCCTCTCGGTCGTGAAAGGCGCGGCGGACCCGATGACCTGTGACGTGATCAAAAAGAGGACGCGCATCGGGCGGGTCAAGGAATTGTTTGACCTCGAGGGTGCCATCGTGCGAAGGAATGATCTGGCCTTCGCCGACAACGACGATGAGGTGAACGTGACGGTCGGACGGGCGCACGCAACCATTGTTTTCGACAGTCAGACTTCCGACTTCCGCGTAATTGACGAAACCAGCCGCTATGGAACGCGGATTTTCCGGGAGGACCGGCCTATCAGAGTGCCCCCGGGCGGTCGGGGAATCGCGTTGAAAAATGGCGATGAGCTCTATTTCGGCCGGGCATGTGTGAGGTTTGATATCCCAGGAACTGATGAGGCACACGAGTAGAGGGTGGAGGCAGGCAGTTCATTCCAGCTCACTGAGCCAGTCAGAGCCGTGAGCGCAGCGTTTTTTGCGGAGCGACCCGGCCGTTGCCTCTGAAGCTGGATTGACGGGGCTTCAGAGGCAACGGCCGGGTCGCTCCGCAAAAGACGCTGCGCTCACGGCTCTGACTGGCCTCAGTGAGCTGGGCGAGAGTCCGGCCACAATAAAGACCCGTTTCCATGATCGAGGTGCGCCCAAGAGACTCCAAAGAAATCGCAACGGCCTGTGCTAGCATGGGAGCGGCTCGGATTGGGTTCGGGCGCATGAAACAAGGAGACACGCCATGGCGATAACGAGACGGCATTTCATGTACGGCAGCCTGCTGGCCGGCGCTATACCGGCGGCGGGATTCGGCAGTGTTCCTTCACTGAAGTTCCTGGGCTACAAGTCCCCCAATGAAAAACTGAACGTAGCCGCGATCGGCTCCGGCGGCCAGGGCGGCGGGAATGTCATGGCTGCGGCTCAGACGGAGAATATCGTCGCGCTTTGTGACGTTGACGACCGGCGCGCCGCCACGACGTACCAACGTTATCCGAACGCGCCGAAATTCCGGGATTTCCGGCAGATGCTCGACAAGGAGGCCAAGAACATCGATGCGGTGATCGT
>Ga0105091_10001033_pt1 | contig 12004 bp, 9 predicted proteins | sample PPLLak1March2015_FD_87022 | JGI IMG/M metagenome (GOLD analysis project Ga0105091, IMG submission 87022) | Freshwater sediment microbial communities from Prairie Pothole Lake near Jamestown, North Dakota, USA - PPLs Lake P7 Core (1) Depth... | ecosystem: Environmental > Aquatic > Freshwater >... | reverse complement strand
TGATAATTTTTTAGGGGCACAAGCAGTTGCTATCCTGCCCTATGAACAGTATCTCAAAAGGTTTCCAGCCTATCTTCAGCAAATGATAATGGAGAGTAACGGCAAATATGTAACTCTTGAAGGAAATAAAATATATTATCATACATGTCCCATCTATTGGGGCGAGCCGGGAACGAATGGTCAGCATTCTTTCTATCAATTGATTCATCAGGGGACAAGGCTTATTCCTTGTGACTTCATAGCTTTCGAACAGCCGCTCAATAACATTGGACGCCATCACAATATACTTATGGCTAATGTATTCGCCCAGGCTGAGGCGCTTGATTTTGGTAAAACTTCCCAGGAGGTCAAGGCGGAAGGTACGCCGGACTGGCTCGTGCCGCACCGTGTGTTCGAAGGCAATCGGCCGTCGAATATAATTCTCGCAGAGAAGCTCACGCCGGAAAATCTTGGCAAACTTATAGCTCTTTACGAGCATTGTGTTTTTACGCAGGGGACAATCTGGAATATCAATTCGTTTGATCAGTGGGGGGTCGAACTGGGTAAAGTGCTTGCTCAGCGCATTATTCCCGAACTTGAAAGCAAGACTCAGATTAATCTTGCCCATGACAGTTCCACAAATAATTTAATAAATCTTTATCGCAGGAGCAAAATATGAAGGCAGCAAAGATAATAAAAACTTTTTTTCCGCTGCTGGTATTAGTGCTTAGCGGGTGTGCTGTAGGACCTGACTACGCCAGGCCGGAAATAAAAGTTAATGAAAACTGGAACGAGGTAAACGACGCGCGGGTCATGACTCAATATGATGTAAACACCCAGTGGTGGCAAGCTTTTAATGATCCGAACCTCGATCAATTAATTTACATGGCGTACCGGCAAAACCTCCCGCTGCAGATTTCCGGTTTGAGGATTCTCGAGGCTCGTGCCCGGTTGGCCTTCGCAATTGGCGGATTGTTTCCCCAGCAGCAGGAATTTTTCGGCAATGCAGCCAATACAGGCGTCAGTAAAAATGCTTCTAATAGTGCTTTTCTTGACAGAGATCATTGGGATTTTATTACGGGTTTCGATGCGTCCTGGGAATTAGATTTCTGGGGCAGATTCAGGCGGGGAGTGGAATCGGCCCAGGCAAGCTTGATTGGCTCGACAGCCGCCTACGATGATGCGCTTGTTTCGCTTACAGCTGAAGTGGCACGAACTTATATCTTGATTCGCACTAATCAAGTCTTGATTGATCTGGCTCGTGAAAACGCCGGAGTTCAGGAGGAAGGATTGCGGATTGCAGACTCCCGTTACCGCAATGGCGCTACTTCGGAACTCGACGTCAGCCAGTCAATAACCTTATTAGAGAGCACAAGGGCTACCATCCCTCAGTTTGAAATAAGTCTGCAGCAGTCGAAAAACGCTTTGAGCACACTATTAGGACAGCCGATAGGTCAATTAGAACCTTTCCTTGGCGGTCCCAGATTAATTCCTTCAGCGCCCGCGGAAGTTGCCGTCAGCGTTCCGGCTGATTTGCTGCGGCGTCGTCCCGATATTCACAGTGCTGAACTTGCGGCCGCTGCGCAATCCGCACGTATTGGTATCGCCAAAGCGGATCTCTATCCAAGCTTTGTGCTGTTAGGTGAAATAGGGGTTCAAACCAGCGAGCATGGAGGAATGCAGTCAGGCAACGCACATTTTCACAATCTATTTGATAATGATAGTATTTTCTATTCTTATGGTCCGGCTTTTCATTGGCCCATTTGCAATTACGGACGCATAGAAAACAATGTGCGCATTCAAGATGCGATATATCAGCAGTTGCTTGTTAACTATCAGGATACTGTTATCAGAGCGGCCCAGGAAGTTGAAGATTCTCTGATCGGTTTTCTAAAATCTCAGGAAACCGCCGTCTTTGAACAAAACTCCGTAAATTCCGCAAAACGGTCCTCGGAATTATCAATGACGCAATATCGCGAAGGCGCCGTAGATTATGAACGGGTATTAGACGCTCACCGCTCGCTGCTGCTGCAGCAAAATAGTCTGGCCCGGACGCAATCATCCATTGCCACGAACATGGTTGCCCTGTATAAGGCTTTGGGCGGAGGCTGGGAAATCCGCAAAGGCCAGCCAATAGTAACCCAAAGCACGCAGGCTGAAATGAAAGAGCGGACTAACTGGGGCAGATTGCTGCCCGCCAAACCGGCACGCGAAAATTTAAATCCGCCTCCGTCGGCCGATGAAATACCTTTTTGCCAAAAACCTGAATGGTGACAAAAATAATATGCTCTAGCACTTTGTCAATATAATAAATAATTAGAATTGTTTGACTAACTATTAATTATTATGGAGCTTCCTATGTCTAAAATCTCTAAAAAGTCACTGAATACAATTATTATTGCAATTGCTGTCGTTATTGTTGGATTTATCGGGTTCAAAATTTGGAAGTCGCAGCAAAGCAAGCTGCCTAAAGGTATCGCCTCAGGCAATGGCCGGCTTGAGGCAAAATTGGTCGATATCTCAGTGAAGGAACCTCTGAGGGTCAAGGAAATACTCGTTAAAGAAGGTGACCTCGTACAGCGGGGTCAGGTACTGGTCCGAACAGATACCTCCACGCTCGAAGCTCAATTGGCTGAAGCCAAAGCTAAGGTTGATTACGCCATTATCGAGCTTGAGCGCACCCAAAAACTTGTTGACGCCAATGCCGCCTCACGCCGTGAATTAGATACCCGCAAAACGGCATTGGAAACTAACAAGGCAAACGTTGATACAATACAAACCCGCATCGATGATGCAACACTAAAGTCGCCAGTCCGCGGAAGAGTGCTTTATCGTCTGGCCGAAACAGGCGAAGTCCTGGGTCCCGGCGGCAAAGCTCTGACGATTGTCAACCTCGAAGATGTGTATATGGAGATATTCCTGCCCTCAGAATATGCAGCGGGCCTGAAAAATGGAGCTGAAGCCAGGATTACTCTTGACTTTGCCCCTGGAAAAGCCGCCCCCGGCTACGTTAGTTTCGTCTCCCCCGAAGCGCAGTTTACTCCCAAACAGGTCGAGACAAAAAGCGAGCGCGAAAAGCTGATGTTCCGGGTCAAGATACAGGTGCCGGAGGAACTGGTTACCTTTTTTGTCGAACGTATCAAGACTGGAGTCAGAGGGGTTGGATATGTCAAAGTGGATGAATCCGCCAAATGGCCTCCCTGGCTGCAGAATCTTGTTAAGCCCGGCGAGACGCCGCCTGGCGAACCCAACTCTAAACCTGTAAATAAATGAGAAGTGCATTGATAATAGTATGGCAGCACAAAAGCTTCGCAAAGGCAAAAAGCTGACGCAGTTTTTTTATTTAAAACGTCAGCTTAAATTCAATGGAGATATAAACAATGGTTTCATCTGCGTCTGTTGTGTCTACGGCTGTATCAGAGCGTAAACCGGTTGTCTCAATTAAAAATGTAACCCATCGCTACAGCAGCGAAAAGGCTCTTGACGGCATTTCTCTCGATATTCCAAGCGGTCTGATGGTCGGGATAATCGGTCCTGATGGTGTAGGAAAATCGACTTTGTTGGCCTTAGTTGCCGGCTCAAAAAAGATGCAGGAGGGTAATATTACTGTTCTTAATGGTGATATAGCCGACATCAAACATCGGCGTATAGTTTGTCCGCAGATTGCGTATATGCCTCAGGGTTTAGGTAAAAACCTTTACTTGGAACTCAGCGTTTATGATAACGTTGACTTTATGGCGAGGCTTTTTGGATTATCAGCCAAGCAGCGCCCTTTAAAAGTTAAAGAGCTGCTCGATGCCACAGGACTTGGTCCATTTCCTGAACGTCCCGCAGGTAAACTCTCAGGGGGAATGAAACAAAAAGTGGGGCTCTGCGGCGCATTAGTTCACGAGCCGGAACTCCTCATTCTTGATGAACCCACTACCGGCGTCGATCCTCTCTCCAGACAGCAATTCTGGACACTCATTGATGATATTCGCGCAGGCCATCCGAGCATGAGTGTTATGATTTCCACAGCTTACATGGACGAAGCGCAAAAATGGGACTGGATAGTCGCGATGGATGCCGGGCGTGTGCTGGCTACCGGAACACCCGCGGAGTTAATGCAGCGAACGGGAACAAAAAATTTGGAACAATGTTTCATTGCCCTGCTGCCGGAAGAAAAACGCATGGGGCACACAGAACTGGCAATTCCCCCTCGCTCGGGCGAGAAAGCGGAAATCGTTATTGATGCAAAGGGCCTTACCCGCCGCTTCGGCACCTTTACGGCCGTCGACCATGTTACTCTTTCGATAGAGCGCGGTGAGATATTCGGCTTCCTCGGCTCTAATGGCTGTGGAAAATCTACAACTATGAAAATGCTGACAGGACTTTTGCCTCCTACCGAAGGCACTGCAGCAATTTTCGGCCAGTCGGTCGAAGCCGGAAGTATGGAAGTCCGCAAGAACCTCGGCTACATGACACAGGCCTTCTCACTTTACGGAGAGCTTACCATTCGTCAGAACCTGGTTCTGGATGCCCGTCTATACCACATACCACCCGACAAGGCAAAAGCACGCATAGATGAGCTGGTCGAAAAATTCGGACTAGGTCCGCATCTCGATTCGTTAGCCGATTCTCTTCCTATGGGTTTACGTCAGCGCCTTTCCCTTGCCGTCGCCGTTCTGCATGAGCCGCAAATTCTTATTCTCGATGAACCCACATCAGGCGTTGACCCGGTTGCTCGTGACAGCTTCTGGGAACTGCTTATCGACCTTTCACGAAATCAGGGCGTGACAATATTCGTAACTACACATTTTATGAATGAAGGAATGCGATGTGACCGGATTTCACTGATGAACGCTGGGAAAGTGCTGGCGTGTGATGCCCCGCAGAAGCTGATAGAAGGGCGTGGGGCTGCCAATCTGGAGGATGCCTTCATTGGCTACATGGAAGACGCGATTGCCGATGCCGCAGCCAAGGGCAAAGGCAAGGAAAAATCTGCTGCCGCACCTGAAACTGAAAAAACTTCGGCACAGAAACCCCAAGAAAAGCCTTCCGGCTTTAAGTTGCGTCTCGCTCGGATGTTGGCATATTCCAGAAATGAAACAATGCAGATACTTCGTGACCCGGTGCGACTGGCGTTTGCCTTCGTTGGTTCGGCGTTGCTGATGCTTGTCTTCGGTTTCGGAATTACCACCGATATTGAACACATTCGATACGCTGCGCTGGACCTCGATCAGTCGCCGGAAAGCCGCACTTATCTCGAGCAATTCGCTGGTTCGCAAGTATACTTTACCCCTTCTCCGCCGCTGCGTTCTGCCCAGGAAGGCCTGCGGAAGATGCAATCGGATGAAATTTCTTTGGTGCTCGAGATTCCCACTAATTTCGGCAGAAATTTCCAGAGGGGCTCTGTACCGGAGGTCTTGGCGCAGGTTGATGGTGCCATGACATTTCGAGGCGAAACCATCTCACAGTATGTCCAGGGAGTCCACAATACAATGATGAAAGATCCCGCCAGCCGACTGAGCACGGCCGAACCTCAGAAATACACTGCAAACATCCAGGACCGATACATGTACAATCCCACCTTCGAAAGTATCTACTCAATCGTTCCGAGTGTTCCCGCCCTGCTGCTTGTCCTGATACCGGCGATTCTTATGACAGTCAGCATCGTCCGTGAAAAAGAGCTCGGTTCAATGATTAACTTCTATGTCACACCGACAGGGAAGATGGAGTACCTTTTGGGAAAGCAGCTTCCATACATAGCTATCAGTATGGTAAATTTTTTCATTTTGGTAATTATGGCTCTGGTTGTTTTCGGCGTCCCTGTCAAAGGCAGTTTTCTTATGTTGACATTCTGCACACTGCTTTATGTAACGGCGACAACCGGTATCGGGATGGTGACTTCGACCTTCACCAGCAGTCAGGTCGCTGCCGTATTCGTCACAGCAATTCTCACAATTATACCTACCGTCCAGTTCTCCGGTTTGTTACAGCCGGTATCGACACTGGAGAGTAACGCTAGAATTATTGGTTTGATATGGCCAACCTCCTATTATATGCACTCCAGCGTAGGCGCATATACCAAGGGGATTGGCCCTGACATTATGATCCAGGATGTTATTTTTCTGGCCTGCTGTATCCCGATTCTCTGGGCAGTCAGCTGGGTCGGCCTCAGAAAGCAGGAGAAATAGCAATGACGACATTACTGAATATATTTTGGCTTGGAATCAAGGAAATTCGCAGTCTGTTAAGCGATATTGTGATGGTCGTATTTGTCATCTATGCATTCACTCTGGGCATCTACACCCAGGCGACGGGCACTTCTAATGAGGTCAACAATGCATCGATAGCTTTTGTGGACGAGGACGATTCCACCTTGTCCAAAGAACTGATAAATGCTTTTTATCCGCCGCGTTTTAAGGTACCCGAGACAATCTCCGCCAGCGAGGTTGAAACCGCGATGGATAAAGGCAGGTTCATGTTCGTCGTTACCATACCGCCCCAGTTCGAAGATAATCTTAAAGCCGATCGTAATCCTGATCTTCAGTTGAATATCGACGCAACCGCTGTGATGCAGGCCAGTATTGGCGCCAATTATATCAAGAACATCACTAACGATCGCATCTCAACCTTTTTTAAACGCACGGAGGAAAAGGCTCCTCCGCCTGTCAATCTGGTCATTCACAAGCTGTTCAATCCCAATGGAATCTCCTCTTGGTTTTCAAGTGTGGTGGCCATCATTAACCAGATATCGCTGCTGACAGTCGTTCTGACGGGGGCCGCCGTTATCCGCGAAAGAGAACATGGCACACTTGAACACCTGCTTGTAATGCCGCTGACCTCCTTCGAGATCGCAATGGCGAAGGTCTGGGCCAACGGCCTTGTCATTCTCTTGGCAACTGGAATGTCCCTCCTGTTGATTGTACATATGGCGCTGAATGTGCCGTTCGCCGGTTCGGTTGCTTTGTGGTTTTTTGGCGTCGTTCTCTACCTGTTCTTCGCAACTGCACTTGGTATATTCTTAGGAACGATTTCGCGTTCGATGGCGCAGTTTGCCCTTTTAATCATTCTTGTGATTCTGACCCTGATGCTTCTATCGGGCGGCACTACTCCTATCGAGAGCCAGCCGAAATGGCTGCAGTACATCACTTTCTTCCTGGCATCACGGCATTTTGTAAGCTTTTCGCAGGTAATTATTTATCGCGGCGGCGGAATTTGGGCAGTCTGGCCACAATTTTTAACGGTAAGCGCGATTGGTCTTGGATTTTTTGTTTACAGTTTAGCGCTTTTCAGAAAATCAATAGCCGTGACCAAATAATTCAGACCTGCTTTTAAGAGGAAGATGATTATGAAATCTGGTTTTTGGCTTGAGCAGATCCCTCTTTGGGGGATATTTTTGCTTAATGTCGCTTTGATTTTATTTTCCATCTGGGCAGGAACACTTCTCGGAAGCCGCAGAAGGCGTAATCCCGATTTTGAATCAGAAGCATCAGCGGGGCTAATCATTACTTCTATGCTGGGGTTATTAGGCTTTATGCTTGTTTTTACATTTGGAGTCACGGCACAAACTTTTCAAACCAGAAGACAGCTTTTTCTTGATGAACTCAATGCCATAGGCACAGTTTATCTCAGGACCGCATTTGTTGTGGAACCTCAACGCGGCAATATCCGAAAGCTGCTCAGAGATTATGTGGATATACGCGCGGATATTGCACAATCGGTTATACAAAAAAGGAAAATAAACTTCGAACAGGTTGTTTCCCATTCTGAGTCGCTCCATGACCAGATATGGGCACAGGTGGAAACATTGAGTGATGTCCGCGATACACCGTTAGCGGCGCTGTTTATCTCTTCTCTCAATGAAATGATTGACTTGCACACCAGCCGTGTCACTATTTTTTATTATCGCATCCCCCCGCCGGTCTGGTATGTCCTCCTTTTTATTACAATTCTTACAATGTCATTGGTGGGATATCAGGCCGGGCTGTCCAATAAAAAAATCCTAAGAGTTGGTATTTTTTTGGCTTTGGCTTTTTCGGCTGTAATTTTTCTCGTCTCAGACCTCGACCGTGCCGCCGAAGGACGTTTCCGAGTGAACCAGAGACCAATTTTTGAGCTGCAAAAGAAAATGCAGGTTTCGGGACAAACATCTAACCAGATTCAGAAGTCCGATGAGAAAACTATGGATAAATAGCTGAATTATTAAATATGTTAATACTGGTAATAAATTGCGGTTCAAGCAGTTTAAAATATCAATTGTTTGATAACGAGCAGGACTGCAAACTGCTGGCAAGAGGGATTGCCCAGAGAATCGGCCTTACCAGCAAATGTTCCATCATTCATAAACCACACGATCATAATGAAGTGGAGCTTAAAATTTCTCTGCCCGACCATCGCACTGCTCTTCATAATATCGGAAAAATACTGATTAATCCCGAATATGGTGTTCTCAAATCATTTAAGGATATTGGCGGCATCGGCCATCGCATCGTTCATGGTGGTGAAAAATTTACACGTTCCGTCCTCATAGATGATAGCGTTCTTGATGCCATTAAAGAAAATGCCAAATTTGCGCCTCTTCATAATCCGCCGAATATTATGGGTATAGAGGTCTGCAGAGAGGTTTTGCCGGATGTGCCAAATGTGGCGGTATTTGATACGGCAATCCATCAGACAATGCCCAAAAAAGCCTATCTTTATGGATTGCCTATAGAACTTTATGAAAAGCATGGCATTCGTAAATATGGTTTCCACGGCATAAGCCACGGCTATGTCGCTCGCCAGGCGTCGATTCTTATGAATAAACCATTTGAACAATCTAAAATTATTACCTGCCATCTCGGCAACGGCTGTTCTATTGCCGCGTTTCTTAACGGAAAAAGCATTGATACATCAATGGGCCTTACGCCGCTTGAAGGAGTTGTGATGGGGACACGATGCGGTGACCTTGATCCGGCAGTGGTGCTTTATTTAATTGATATGCTTGGGCTTAGTCTGCAGGATACTAATGAACTCTTGAATAAAAAAAGCGGCCTATTTGGCTTGTGCAAAATGGCAGATATGCGAGACATCATCCATTCCGCCAAAAAAGGCGATAAAAATGCACAAACTGCGATTGACGTGTTTATATATCGTATTCAAAAATATATAGGAGCATACACAGCGGCACTCAATGGCACAGATGCAATTGTATTTACAGCCGGCATAGGTGAAAACGACCCATTTTTACGACAAGAAATACTCTCTAATTTTGGTTATCTTGGGGTAAATATAGATAGTAAAAAAAATGACCGTAATGACCCGGTTTTCTCAATGCCGGACTCGAAAGTTTATGCAATGACAATCAAGACAAATGAAGAACTTGTCATTGCACGAGAAACATTAGAAATATTACAAGAAATACCAATTAATAAATAAATCATCCAGCGATATGCAAAAGATTCTCAATAAGCTGCGGGTGCATCAAACTGAATTGGAAATGCAAAATCACAAATTGCGGTTAATGGGTATATCGCTTGATATTACACATCGTAAACTCATCGAAAAAACACTGCGGGCCAATGGGAATGCATTGCACAAGCTTGCAGGAAAGCTGCTTACCGCTCAGGAAGAGGAACGTCGTCTGCTTGCCAGAGAATTGCATGACGATTTAAGCCAGCGGCTGGCGGTATTGGCGATTGAAGCCGGAAAACTTGAAAAGCAGGCCGGGCATTTACCTTCTCAGATTGTCAATAAGCTCAGGCAAATAAGAGAGCAGATTGTTGCAATATCCTATGACGTGCATGATATTTCCCGCCAATTGCATCCTTCAATTATCGAGGACCTCGGCCTTGTCGATGCATTGAAATCTGAATGCCTCAGTTTCTCAAGGCGGGAAAATATCCCTGTTCGATTTGAGCAGCTTGGTGTTCCGGATATAATTCGCAGGGATATAGCTTTTTGTCTCTATAGAGTTTCACAGGAGGCGCTAAGAAATATTAAGAAACATGCCAAAGCCCAAAAAGCTGAAGTTATGATTATTGGCGATAATGAAGAACTTGTTTTGAGAGTCAAAGACCATGGTGTAGGTTTTGAGCCCGAAAAAGTTGGTCAAAAGCCCGGGCTTGGTCTGGCGAGCATGGAGGAAAGAGCGAGATTGATAAAGGGTAAATTTATAGTTCAATCTCAAATTGGCAAGGGAACTGCCATAGAAATTAGAGTACCATTGAAGGAGTAATAGTGTGAAGCAGGCCCGGATACTGTTAGCCGATGACCATAAAATTTTATTGGAGGGACTTAAAGGGCTCCTCGATGGCCAATTTGATGTTGTTGGAACTGTGGAGAATGGCCGCGAATTGATTGCCAAATCAAAAGAATTATGTCCCGATGTCATTGTCGTGGATATATCCATGCCTTCACTCAATGGCATCGATGCCGTTAAGCAGCTCAAGGAACAAGGGCTGACGGCAAAAGTTATTTTCCTGACTATGCATCATGACGCATCTTATGCCAAGAAGGCCTTTGAAGTTGGCGCATCAGGTTATTTATTAAAACATTCCGCGCCGGAAGAACTGGTTACCGCGATTCATGAAGTGCTTCAGGGTCGAACATACGTGATGCCGATGATAGCGGAGGAATTGATGCAGTCCTACAAGAATGCCGGACACGGCAAAAAAGGCGGCAAATTGACTTCCCGCCAAAAGGAGATTTTGCAATTGCTGGCAGAGGGTAAATCGGCAAAGGAGATCGCTTCAATTTTGTACGTATCTCGCAGGACAGTTGAGTTTCATAAGTATAATATGATGGAGATTCTTAATATTTCAAATAACGCGGAACTCATCCAATATGCCATAAAAGAGGGAATTGTTACGATTTAATTTTTTTTAACTAGTAATTTTTCATCTTTAAAATTAGTAACTCTGCCAGAAGCATTCATATGTCCCTCCGTTAATCTATCTTAACAAAACAAGAACAAGATTTTAATAAAATTGTCTTCTTTTTCAAATCCTGTGGTCTTCGCGGATAATAGTGCGATAACCGCCGGACTGACTGCTGCTCCAGTTTTTCGGTGATTTGATTTTTTTAAGCCGGTCGAGCTGGCCGATATCCTTCAATCGCTTATATATAAGCTGCCATGCGCATTGCCGCTGCGGGTTTACTTCACAGCGGTCTTCCCGTGAGCCGCCGCAGGGTCCATTGAGCATATGTTTCGCGCAGCGGGTTACAGGACATACGCCGCCATACTCGTGAAGAACACATTCTCCGCAAGCAGCGCATTTTTCGGTCCATACACCTCTTTCCTCGAGAATACCAATGAAAGCTGTGTTAAGCCCTGCGTAAACCGGCTTGGTGACGAAACGCTCGGCGACAGCCTGAACTCCGGCCCCACAGCCGAGCGAAACTACTGCGTCATTTCTCTTGATTGCTTCGGCTGCCTGCTCGATAAATACGTTATCACACTGACGCTCTATGGTCAGCTCCTCGATTTCAACAGGCAGTCCCCTTAATTTTGCCATCATTCGCAAAGCCGACGCTATTATTCCGACTTCACGCTGCCCGCCGGCAAGACACACTGTAACACAGGTGCCGCAGCCGAGAATTAATATTTTTTTGTGATTTTTTATAATATCGAACAATTCAGGAATACTTTTTCGTTGTGCGACTATCATTAAACAGAACTCCTATTTTAAAAAACCTTTTTTATCCGCAGCTGCGGATTTTCCAATGGGACTGGGGCCCAGTTTTCGAACAGTTTCAATCATATCAATTATGTTTTCGGCCAAAGGTCTTGCCATCGCGGCCGATACATTTACCATTCGCAGCCGTTCTTTTTGTATACCGATTTCTTCAAGCATTTCTTTCGTATAATTGACCCGTTTTTTCGCGCATAGATTGCCTTCGACGAAGTGGCATCCGCCTTCGAGACAGCCGGCGACAAGCACACCGTCAGCGCCATTTTCGAACGCTTTCATAAAAAATCCGGTTTCCAGCCGGCCCGTGCAGGGCGTGCGAATTATCCGCACATTGGGAGGATATTGAATCCGCATTGAGCCGGCCAAAT
>Ga0105091_10001032_pt1 | contig 12006 bp, 11 predicted proteins | sample PPLLak1March2015_FD_87022 | JGI IMG/M metagenome (GOLD analysis project Ga0105091, IMG submission 87022) | Freshwater sediment microbial communities from Prairie Pothole Lake near Jamestown, North Dakota, USA - PPLs Lake P7 Core (1) Depth... | ecosystem: Environmental > Aquatic > Freshwater >... | reverse complement strand
GCCGCCCGCATGGTTTGAGTTCTGATTCGGCCGCCGTGAAATGTGTCCTGGCCGATACGAACCGCGCGCTGCAGCCGTTCTAAGTCCTCAATCCGGCCATCAGGCAGCAATTGGGCTATTAACATACGTATCGAATTAGAGCCGATATCAATAGCGCCTAGAACCTTTACCTGCTGTGATGGCTGATTTGTTTTTTTCATTTTTTTATGCTTATGTCGCTCAATAAATAGTTTAAAAGTCCCATAAAGCTAAAGTTAGTTTTTTTGTAACAGAAGCTTTCGTGCGAAAACTTTTTCGAAAAGCTTTCCTTTTTCCAACGCTGCGGCAAACTCTTCATTCAAAGCTTCTTTGGAACTGCAAACAATAAGTATACGCCTTTTATCGGCCTTACAGGTTACATCCTTTACTATGCTTCTATGAGTTCGGTCAAGGCCATCGGCCACTCTCAAAATCGATGCAAGCTTGCAAACTATATCGCGTTCTTTTTCATCAAGGTCACGATAATATGGGTGCTTATCTTTAGGGACGGCCTTTCGATGATACCTTGCCAAAAGGGCTATAATTCGTCTGTCTCTAAAATCGAATTTAAGAATGGGACAATCCATTATAATGCGCAGGGCTGTTTTATGATGGCCGTTTTGGCCGTTGAGCCAACCGATATCGTGCAAAATAGCGCCGCATCGAAGAAGAAATTTTTCCTTTTGACCAAATCTATGGAGATTGACAAGCTCATCGAAAATTTTTAAGGCGAGATGTTCGACCTGGTGAGTATGCCCCTGCTCATATTTACATTTTTTAGCAAGAGACAATGCTGACTCAAGCCGCTCTTGTTCTGTTTTGCCGGCCTTTGTCTTTTTGTTCCTTAAAACATCTAAACTTGCCGCTTTATTCAAAACATTAACAAAATTTTCCGGCAGTTTTGCTTTTCGTATAGCTCGAGCAGACTTTTCAATTTCATAATCAACTAAACGATGCTCGACACGGAGGCGATTGACTGTAAAATGTAGAACAGCATAACATGCACGATTGTCCCCTTCCGGGCGGCCGACACTGCCGGCATTTACAAATAAAACACCCGCTGCTTTCTTAACCATCGGCCTGTGAGTATGGCCGCAAAGAACAACATCAGTCCCTGCGATTTTGGCAAGCTCTTCCATTCTTTCAACTGGAGTTGTAGATATAAGGCCTTCATTCTGGCTTTCGGGGCTGCCGTGCGTCAACAAGAAAGAATATTTATTAATTTTGATTTTTTTTGTCTTTGGCAAACCCGCAAGATATCGCCTGTTTTTTTGAGATAATACTGAGTTGTTCCATTCAAAAGATATATACTTTTCACCTGATTTTTCAATCTTCCACTCGGCACTTTTTTGGGGAAACGAAAGGACCTTCAAATCATAATTGCCGATAATGTTCGCTGAACAACTTTTTCGAAGAAGCTCAATTACTTCGTTTGGGAATGGAACATAGCCTGTAAAATCACCCAGATTCCAAATCTCATCGATATTTTGGCTGCGGCAATCCGCCAGCACCGCTTCAAGAGCAGGCAAATTGCCGTGAACGTCACTTACTACAGCAATCTTTCTGATTTCAGGCATAATAATTTACGCTTAATTTCTTAATTGCTAAAAGCAGCCTGTCTATAAATTCTTCTTCGGATTCACAATATTTCTATTGGTTTTTTCAACATGCGTTTGATTTGTGTTTTTCAATGGTAAACTGCTTTTGTTTTTTATGATTGACCGCAAATTGTCGAGCAGAGAGGAATCGTTAATTTCCTTCCATAATGCCCTGCTTTTTTCGAAGAACAATTTTCTATCATCATAACGATGTCCCACAATATATTGAATCCCGGGTTTGAACTTGCTGAAGGGCCTTTCGCGGCCAAAATATTTAATTGTTCTTTTCTTTTCCTTTTCAGAAAATCTGGAGAGGTCCTCAAGCCATACATCACAATCATGAACCTTGCCAAGAAGCGACTGTAATCTTTTCATTATCCCGATATTAGGGGTGAGAAGCTTGCCATAAGGAAGATTACCAATCTCCAGCATATAACGAAGCCGTTTGGCCTCGATTCTCATTTGATGATGCCCGAGTTTGTCATCCGGATTTTCGAGGCAATTCTGAGACGCTAACAATGTGTCAAGCTGTTTTTCGATTTGTTGGTTCACCTGTTCGAAGACATACCGGCTATGAATATCAATATGCTGGTGTGAAAGCCGCTTTTCTGTTTTTTTTGTTTCCTCCCTCATATCCGCTATGGTCCCGTCTTTTTTTATACGGTCGAGTACTTTGACGATTTTCGGCTGAATCTTCCTGCGTTTTTGTTTGACACGCAGCATGACTCTGCGAAGACCCGGACGTAAACCTTTGTCAGCGGCAGGAATTTTCGAAATGAAATCCTTGAGAAAATCAATCTGGACATCGGCATCCCTTGCTGCTCCAAGCCGACTGGTTAATTTCTTAATTTGTTTTTGCCATTTTTTTGACTGTTGCCGGGGAAAACACTTTTCGAACATTCCAAGCGCCGCCCGAAGCCGCCTGGATGATACTCTGGCCTGGTGGACATACTCCGTATCCCTTGCAAGCCTGGCTCCCCGCAGATGCCGGCTTAATTCCTTTATCTGCTCTTTCATATAAAGGCATGCGAGATATTTAAAACTATCGCAGTCACTTGTTTGATCAGATAATTTCATTGAATTATGGCAGAATTTCTCTTGTCCATTTTTCTATTTCTAAAGGCCTTCGGCCGTTTAAAATTTCAGCAAAAGCCATCAAAGTCCTGCCGGCATCCCCTACAGGAAAACCAAAGGCATCCCAGTTTTCACTATCTTCACCATCATGATTAGCTATGATAAAATCGAAAAGATAAGCCTCTTTGATTTCTTTATAAGCGCTTTTCGCGCGTGTTTCGATGTTTTCAAGATCTGCAAGGGACAATATTGATTTTTGTTTTTGAGTCCTCCTGAGGAGCTTTCTTCTCATTATATCAGTAATCGTTTTTTCTAAATTTATTTCTTTTCTGCTCTTAAGATTATCGATTTCTGTTTTCGATAATGGAGCCAAAAAAACAGTTAAAGATTCAATTTTTTCCTTATGAGCCAAATCCAAAAGCTCTTTTGCAATTACAACATTACCTTCGAAAAAAGCATTACCTGAGCCAACTGTTTCGCGAAAGTAATTAAGGTCAAGGGCCTGCAAATCGCCGCGAACATCCATGACGAGAAAATTATCTTTTTTTCGAAGCTGCTCGATAAATTCACGTGAACGGAAATGAAAATCGATACCGTCAGTTTCGCCGGGGCGAGGTTCACGGCTGTCGTAAAGGACCAGCTTTTTAAGCTCGCCGGCCAATTCGGGGTAAAATTTATTTAGAGCTTTTTGCAGCGGCCCTTTGCCGACACACGAAGGTCCCGAAAGTATTATCAGTCGCCCCATAGTATCTCACTTTCCGCATATTTAAGCAGCCTGAGTATATACACATAAGCGACTGAAATCAAGATTTTTGCCGATAACCTTCGCCACTGTTCTTACTTCAACTTCACAATCGAATGCCTGCCCTAATAAGTCCGCTTTCCTAACGGCCTTGTCTACATCAATACCTTCCTTGCCGACAAGATATACTATCAGCTTCCTGCCTCGTGCCTGGCAAGCCAAATCAGTTACTAACCCTTTATGCCCTGCATCCAAACCATCCGCCATTCTTAGCATCCCTGCTAAAATCATAACGCAGCGTTTATCTTCTTCATTTAATCGCCGGTAATACTTATGCGTGTCTTTCGGCGTCGCACCTTTATGATAACGGGCAATAAGCCCTATTATTTTGCGAATACGTTTTCTAAAGGGCAAAGCTGCATGCCGTATTATAATGTCCTGGGAAGCCTTATGATGAAATTCGCTATTGGCACTCTTACCTATATCGTGCAGTAAAGACGCAATTCGAAGCCAAATCCGCTCAGTATTGCCCATTTTATGCAGCGGCTGCATCTTATCAAATAACTTAAGCGCTAGCTTTGCCGCCTGTCTGGCATGCTGACATTCAAAATCATCTCCTCCATGTATTTCTATCGCATCCTCGAGAAAATCAACTGTTCTCAATTCAATTACCTCGCTTTGATTATTAATTTTTCGCTTCTGAGAAAACCTGTCATTTAAGAAACCTCAGATGCTTATTTATTATATCGGTCTTTATTATCAAATTTAATGATTAGAGAATTGCTATAAAAATGTTAATATTCTGTTAGGAAAAGGCATGAATTACGCCAAAACGGCTTTTCAGAAAATTTTAAATGAGTTGCTAAAATTAGTTATTTAACTGACTCGTTAAACATCTTCTTGAGCTCTGAAATCTCGTATCTGGGCTTGGGAAACTTCATATTCAGCTTTTCAAAGTGGTGAACCAGTATTTGAGATATTGCAAGATTTCTAAACCACTTGTGATTGGCGGGGATGACATACCAGGGGGCGAAATCCGTGCTGCATCTGGCAAGGACATCTTCATATGCCTTTGTATATTCGCTCCAATAGTTTCTTTCCTCGAAATCGGCAGGCTCTGCCTTCCAGTTTTTTGAGGGGTCTTCGAGGCGTTCTTTGAATCGCTTTTTCTGCTCGCTTTTGCTGATATGGAGGAAAAATTTTATCACATGGATGTCGCTTTCAACCAGAAGCTTTTCAAAATTATTAATCTGCTCAAAACGGTTCGACCATACAGATTTGGGCACGAGATTGTGAACACGGACAATCAGCACATCTTCGTAGTGCGAGCGGTTAAAAATCCTGACCTCGCCTTTTCTGGGGACAAAACGATGCACCCGCCAGAGGAAATCATGTGCCCGCTCTTCATCGGTCGGCGCCTTGAAGGAGGTGACTTTGCAGCTTTGGGGATTCATGGAGCCCATAACAGTGCGGATTGTTCCATCTTTGCCGCCCGCATCCATTGCCTGAAGAACTATAAGCAATGCTTTTTGGTTTTCGGCGAAAAGCATGTATTGAAGCTTTGCTAATTTATCTGATAATTTTTCCGATACTGGCAAAGACTGTTCTTTATTTTGGTAGTCACCGGTGAAATTAGGGTCCCAATCACTTAGCCGGGCCTTCTTTCCGGGTTCAACTAATAATTTTTTTATTAAACTCATAGCCGATTCCTTTTAAAACCTAACCTGAAAACTATTAGTATTATCGGCCTAAAAATAATAATGATTAACCTCTAAATTTCGTATGAGAATGTAAATTCTTCTAAAAACAAAAAAAAGCCGGCTGAAAACGCCGGCTTAATTGCTTTCAATGGCAGAAAATCAATATATTTCGTTGTAACCTTTAGCTTCAAGGGTGCCTATAAAAGAAGTTATTACATAATTAACATCATATGCGTAATAATTAGCATTTTTTGTTTTTTTGGAATCGAGCGACATCGAGGCAGTGCCTGAACCGAAAAGGTTTTGACTCGGGTCCAGGATTCTTCCCCACCATGAAGTCAGGACTCCTTTTAGACTTTTTGCCGCCGGTCTTGTATCATCCCAGCCAAAACCGACATCGATATCTTTGACCTTACCGGTCATTGTGAACTCATAATTAAAGTCACCATCGGAATCCAATATATCAAGAGCAGTAATGATTCCGGCATCATTCCATAAAGCTGTTTTGTTGGGATCGGTAAGATTATCGATATAATAAACAGGATAGCTGCCTCTATCTTTTCCGTATATCACTATTTGAGCTTCGGTGATCGTTTCAACATAATCAATTATATCTATATTAAAGGCCAGATAACCTTTTATAGAGACACTGGCTGCAGGAGGATTCTCATAATTCCAATCGACTCCTTTGATTTTACCTGAGACCTTGTAAATAAGAATATATCCAAACGAAGGGGCACAAAGAACAAAAACCGCTAAAACCAGTGACAATGCCATTAACTTCTTCATAACCTATTTCCTCAACCAAGATAAAAGCTGTTTTTTAAAAAGACGTTTTTGAGGGCGCCGATATTTCATTATATTAATAAAATAGCAGGCGTAAATAGAAAGCTTGCGCGCTTTTGGAGAAGTGTGCTATAAGAGAGTTGTTATTAAATTTATGGAGCTAAAAAGGCGTCTAATTCGGATTCCGGCAATTCGATACCCTGATAACTATTTTTGCCCTGGATGGTGAAAATATCATCCAGCGAGACATCAACTGTGCGGCGTTTTGCGAATACTACTGAGCCGTCACTGAAGAGGACATTTTGGCCCCTGAAACCGTGATTGGGGCTGTTTCTTTTCAGAAGCTCATCACTGAGATTGACAATTAGTTCTTTTTCAGCCGGCGAAATATTAACGAATATCGGGTTCATATCAGCAATTATTACATGTCTGCTGATTTTTTGAACGCCGCCGGGACTGCCGATGCGGAGACTATATGTAATTAAACTTCTATTCGGAAAATCGTTGTATTCTTTTGCGTTACAGGCAATGCTGCAGATACCTTTTGTGGCAGGACACCTGAAATTTTCGGGCTTAACATAATCATTCTTAACCAGAATCCACATCCTGCGTGTATTTGAGACATTTTCCGGGCCCTGGTCGCCAACCCGCCACCACGGTGAACCGGGAGTTGTCGCAAGCAGCGGCATTTGGCCATTATTATCATTTTTATAGTTGCTTAGCCCATTAAATAAACTTGCTAAATTAGAATTGCATTTGGTCTGCCATGAATTTTGGCGGGCATAGTTGGTCGCCATTCTGCCGCCAGTTATAAGGGCAGAGCCGACAATAACAAAAACGGCGGCAGCGGCAAGGCGCCAGAAAATATCCCGCCATAATCCAGTTTTATGTTTCTGTTCAGCTTTAAGAAGTTCGTTTAAGCCTATATTGCTTGTCCGCAGGGTCTGCTTTATACGCCAGATTGTGCCATCGGCCAGTTCTTGCGGGCATTCTTCGGGAATTACAGTTTCGAGGGGTGATAATGATGCTTTGATGGAATTGACTAATTCTGCCGCCTGTTCGTGTGAAAAAATCAATTCCTGGGCCTGTGCTGATTCTTCTTGTGATGTTATTCCAATACAGTAATCGAAAAGAAGCTCTTTTTGCTGATTAGTAAGCGGTATCATTGCGTCTTTTTACTCCTAATGGCTGCTTTCCATTCCTTTGCGAATCGTCCTACTGCCGTATGCAACCTGCTTTTAACCGTGCCGATAGGAATACGCAGGACGTCACTCATTTGTTTGTATGAAAAGTGATTAAAATACGCCATTACGAGAATTTCCCTTAGATTATCCGGCATATTCGATATAATCCGACGCACGTTTGCCGCCGTTTCTCCTTTTTCGAGGTCGTCATAAGGTCTTTCTTCTTCAGATTTTAAGACATTTAGCATGTCATCGAATGACATTTCATCAGATTCGCTCATGGTTCCGATGGGAACCGTTGCATTTCGCTGCATTTTTCTAAGAGCGTCTTTGGCCTTATTTGCGGCAATGGTATATAGCCATGGGCGAAGAGGCCGGGTTCGGTCAAAACTTTCACGGCTTGTAAAAAGCTGGAGGAACGTTTCCTGAAAAACGTCCTCAATAGCATCGGCCTGGTTGAGGAAATTACGTAAAAAGGCATAAAGGCCGTTTCTATAGCGGTTTACGAGTTCACGGAATGCACCTTCCTCACCCGCTGCGGAGCGGTCGAGCAATTCTGCATCGGTAAGCTTAGTAAAATCTGTCGCCATAGAAATATTCTCTTTTATTTTAGACAATCAAGAAAGGGTGACATTATAGCGTTTTAACAAAAATTTAAAACCCTTTTATGCATCATGCGGCATATTTCTACCTCTCCGCTGGGATCCCGCCAGCATTAAAATTCAAAAGATTGTTACCTCTTGCATCATAGGGACTTATCTATCGCGGGTATATTAGGAAATTGCTTATTTTTGATTAATCTAAAAGAATTGAGATTTCCAAATCTTGAAGGACGATTAATTTTGAACTTAAATTTTTAAAAAAAATGACCCCTCATTTTTAGCGTAAAAAGGAGGATTGGGCGGAAAAAACTGTACCCGAATACCCCTTCGACAGGCTCAGGGCAGCCACATAATGGCTGCAACCATACCCCTAACTGTACCGAATCTGTACCGGATCTGTACCAGTTTGACCACCTTTGAACCCCTGTTTTCGATGCTGGATTCTTGATGCTGGATACTCGATAGGTGCTGCGTGGTGAATGCTGAGTACTGCGTTAGAATGAATTTTAAATTTTGAATTTTTAGTTTTTAATTTTAGACGCCAGTCTTCCCTGCGCTACGCCTTGGCAGGCAGATTGCGCGGAGAGACGCAGAGAATTTTTTAATCCAAATTATAAGGAATTCAGTTAAATATTTGCATGGAAAATTGAGAGACAAAAAATGTTAGCTGTAAATATTTATAATTTTCACAACAGCCCCGCTGTCACTAATGATTTAATAGGTGGCTGTCCAATTAATTCCAATTCTCGATTCCTAATTCTATTCTCTACAAATCGTTAAACTTGCTATAATTTTTACATACCCCATTCTTGTGCAAATTCTGAGAAATGTGAGAAATTTCTTGTATTAAGCCAGTCATCTGCAAAGGCATCAAGCTCCAAAATATTTACATGGCAATCGCTATTATCGTCCCAATCCGGCGGATTAGCATAAAGCACCATATGGCAAACCGTTCTAGCCGGAATAGTATATACAAACTGATTATTTGTTATCGAGCTGATTGCGGTGGTTTCTGAAATGTTAGAGCTGGTGTTATCGAATTTCCAGACCCTTCCAGAATTGAAGGTTTGCGGGCTTGTGATATTAAAGGTACCCGATATTGCGTTGCTTTGATTTTTATTAATGACTATGAGGTGCATCTCGCAGGTGTACCCATTAAATACCGAGGCATAGATTGAGCTGTCAACTTTGTTGGACATCGACGCCACGACATTCATATCGCCAAACTTGGAATGCGCCCCATCATAATTCCTGTAAATTTTAATGGCTGCATCTACATAAGAGCCGTTGCCCCAGTAATTTGTTATATATACGCCGTATTTACCGCAGATCCCCAGAAAGTCCGCTGTTGCGATACCGGTTGACCAGTGAGTTTCAGGTCCATAGGCATATTCGGTGATTGCAAGATTTGTATCAGGGTAATACTGGGCTATATCAGCTTTTAACCTTGGAATAAGAGGCAGATATTGCGCGGTCCAACCATCATTAAGCCAGCTTACTTCACCATCTGGATATGTCATATGAGGATAAACATAATCATCGTCCCAAAGGGTTCTCGGCGCCTGCATTCTCGCGTTATACATTTCTTGTGTGTTTATACTTTGCAAAATCCTGTGACCGGCACCATCCTGTGCTTCGGGATACCAGTGAACATCAAGAACATCGAGAAGCCTTATCCCGGCGACTGAATTCGACATATATCTCATTTCGTCCAGATAATAACTTATGAACCATGGACGGCTTCCTTTGACGCTCTGCCAGTCAGATGCCCCCTGGAAATCAAGGTAACCTGCAAATCCATAGCTGACTGGACCAAGAATCTGTGCGTTAGGGTCAACAAGTTTTACTGCATAAGACATTACGGACCCTTTATCTTTAATTTCCAGGCACGTCGGCTTGGCGTGATGGACTTCAGGGTGAGTGGCCCCTCTATTTCCATCTGACCAGAGGTCAGGCTCGTTATCCAGATTGTAGAATTTAACCCCATTACCGGAGCCGGAATAGCCATACTTCCACACAAGGAAATTGACAAATTCATCCATATAAACGACGCCATCTGAAGTATCCGGACTGCCGGGAGGATCGCAGAATGGCAAATCGCCTTTCCAGGGAACAACCGGATAAAAATACATTGAAGGGGCCGCCTCAGTAGCTAAATTTATCTCCTTGTAGAAAGGGGCGGAGACGTAATCTGCCATTTGAAGGGTTACGATTGAGTCTTGGCCTTGAGAAACGCATTGGTCAACAAAGTCAGTTATGGCCTTGCCGGGTATTGGGCTGGAACTCATATATTGATCGTTTGAATAATTCCAGTCAGACCCTGCATTTGACCAGTTGTTCTCCCAATTATACGCGGTAAGCCGGTTCCCGCCGCTTCTTCTAATAGTATAATCGGTGCCGCCTCCAAAGTTTGAGCCATAAACGTATTTACTGATAGGCGTTTTATTGGCCGTGGTATTGATGTTATATGTAACGTTTATGTTGGCCGCTGATGCGATAAAACAGCAGAAAAAAGAAAAGATTAATGCTGTTAGAATTATATATCTAACCTTCACCTTAACTCCTCCAAAAAATCGAGTTTCTGCATGAGATAATGCAATCTCATGCAGAAATCATCCCGGGTAATGGTAATATCATTTTATCTTATAAAAAGCTCTAAGTCAACAATTTTGCTTAAAACATCTTAAAACGTGCTAAAAGCTGGTTTTAAAAGGTTCGGACGGATGAGATTGCCCGCCTTCGTTAACACTACGGCGGGTAAACTTCGCTTCCTTCGACATCACTAAGGACAAGCAGCTCGCAATGACAATGCGCGGCAAGATGCCCGCGACACAATAAAGCACGGGCAAAGATGCCCGTGCTACGAGATTGCCACGGCCTCGGCCTGCTGTATTATTTAATTTTGTATATTGATTCAAGGTGTTGCTGTCATAAACCAAAATCGTATAATAAAAAGAATTGGTAAGGAGATAAGCGATTAAAGTATTAATGACGTTACTATTGTGGGCTATATTACTGGTATTGTGCTGGCCAATAGCTTTGTTAGCTCTTGTTTTGTGGCCTTTTGTATGGCTGCTATCTATCCCGTTTCGGATAGTTGGTATCACCACCGAGGCATTTCTTGCCCTGATTAAAAGAATACTTTTTCTGCCCGCGAGAATCCTGGGTTACAGGGAGAAATAAATTCTTAATCATTATCTCTGATTACAGCGAAGGTGCCATCGGTTTTTGCCTTAATTTTAATGGTTCCATCTGCGGCCGTAGTGTAGATTTTTTTCTTGAGATTATAATCGACGAAATCCCTGGAACCGCGGGCAGCTTTAATGGAAACCGGCTGACTTCGTTTTTTTTCAATAGCCGAAGAAAGCATATCAACTGTAACTTTTCTGGGGTGGCCGTAATACCATGTAGTAAAATGATTGCGAGTCCCTTTTCCATAATCCCAATTGCCGACGGATACGACAGCAATTTCGGGCGTCATTGCTTTAAGAAGCTGGGGAGTTGTTCCATTCATAGAGCCGTGATGGCCCACATGATAGACATCAACATCTAAAATGGACGACTGCGATGTAAGCATTTCAATTAAATCAGGTTTATAATATTCGAGCATCAAATCGTCCATAATATTATACGCCCGTTAAAACAATAAACGATAGAATTAAAAGGAATGTTATGGTCCAAATTACTAACAAGACAAAAGCAATGTTATTTGCAAACTTCAAAGTTTTCGCCAAACATGGTACTTGCACATAAATAGAACTTATTGCTTTTCCTGCTTCCATTCTATCTTTAAGCGAATGACTTTTTGTTTTTTTCCATAACTGAAATTCGTGTTTTTGAATATAACGGTCTGCCTTTAAACTTACATAGAACAAACCTAACGATGCAAGAATAAGAGTTATTGCCAAAGAAACAAAGATTGCGAACGTAAGAGGCAAATTTTTCTTTGCCAGATACGGCAAAGATACTAAAAAAAATGCGATAGGTACAATAAATACCTTAAAAGATATTACTTTTTCACCACTATGAAGGAAAATATTTCTTAAACACATACGATCTAATTCCTCTCATTATAAATGTAATAGCAAGTATGTGACAATAATGGCACATGGATAGAAAAATAGCAATAATATGCACCACATAACAGAACGATGAGCTTTAAACAATAGCAGGTCCAACATAGTATTTCCTGTTTCAGATGGTTCCCGGAGCAAAGATGATATTTTTATCTTATCGCATCCAATTGCTTTTTGTATTTCTTCTCTATGTTCTTGGTATAGGAATGTAAGTTTCCTCTTTAGT
>Ga0105091_10001031_pt1 | contig 12016 bp, 12 predicted proteins | sample PPLLak1March2015_FD_87022 | JGI IMG/M metagenome (GOLD analysis project Ga0105091, IMG submission 87022) | Freshwater sediment microbial communities from Prairie Pothole Lake near Jamestown, North Dakota, USA - PPLs Lake P7 Core (1) Depth... | ecosystem: Environmental > Aquatic > Freshwater >... | reverse complement strand
TTTTTACCTCCGGATCTCCGCCTTCTGATGGTATTTTGGAATTAGACATAATACTGGAGTTTCTTAAATTTTCAAAAACTATTCAATAGCCTGAATCTGTTGATCTGAAATTATTAATTGACCCGAATTTATCGGTCTGAATTTATCGGTCTGAATTATTGATCTCAACTAATTTAATTGACCGCATCTAATGGATGTTTCATTTTTATATAAATCTATAACCGGATATTTTCGCATAAATAAAATGATACTTTGCCGTAAACACGACAATACTCGCTATCAATAAGAAAAAGAAGAGTCAAAAATGTCTGGTGAGAGGCAAGAGATATAAAACTTCAGTTTAAACATGAATCTGAATTTTCTGGTTTAATCTCAGGCCTGCTAATTCTGTTTTTCTTTTGCCTTTTCCGGAACTCCGTTCTTATAAATCGGACTCTAACGATGGCCCAGAATCGTAAAATAGCTGCCTTTACCCTGAATTTCACAATATGATCGGATTGATTTTAGTTAATTAAAACAGAAATTTTTATTCCCGACTTCGTTTGTTAAGATTTGATATAAAAAGAACTGAATAGTTTCAAAATCTTCTGGATAAATTCGAGGTAAGAATTAGGAGGAAAATCAGGGGGATTTGCGGCTCTTGCGGGCCGTTATCCCCTGCTCTACACCTCTTAATTATAGTGCATATTCTAACGCTTACGCACCACCCTCAAGGTTTATGCATTGTGCACAGGTGCGAAACTGTTTCCCGAATATGACGCTACCGGCCTGGGCAGGTCGATATCCAGGGCTTCTTTCAGGACCTCTTCAATGGTCTCTACGGGTACGAATTTAAGTTCGTTTCTGGCATCTTCAGGCACATCCTCAAGATCCCTTTCGTTTTCTTTTGGCAGGATAACCTTCTTTATGCCTGCCCTGTGAGCTGCCAGGACTTTCTCCTTTATCCCGCCCACAGGCAATACGGCACCGCTCAGTGTAATCTCACCTGTCATGGCGATTTTCGGGTCAACCGCTTTGCCCGTGATCAGGGATGTCAGAGCAGTAAAGAGGGTCACACCTGCGGACGGGCCGTCCTTTGGGGTTGCACCTGAAGGCACGTGGATGTGAATGTCGCTTGAAGTAAAGTCAAAGCTGTTTGCAGTGTTTGCAAGCCTTGACCTGACAAGGCTCAAAGATATCTTTGCAGATTCTTTCATCACGTCCCCGAGCTGGCCTGTAAGCGTAAGCTTTCCATTGCCTGGCATAAACGTACCTTCTATGAAGAGAATATCTCCTCCTACCGGAGTCCAGGCAAGCCCTGTAACCACGCCGGGCACGTTCTCTTTTCTGGCTTCTTCCTGCCGGATAACCTCTTTTCCGAGGACTTCTTTGAGCATATCCGCCCTGACCACGTAAGGAAGGTCGGTCTTGCCTGAAACAATCTTTTCGGACACAAACCTTGCAGTCTTTGCAAGCTGTTTTTTAAGTCCCCGGACGCCGGCTTCGCGGGTGTATTTATCGATGATTACTTTCAGGGCCTCATCTTCAATTTTGAGTTTCTCCGCATCAAGGCCGTGTTCTTCCAGGATATAGGGAAGCAGATGGTCTCTTGCAATTGCAAACTTCTCATTCTTTGTGTAGCCTGAAATCTCGATCGTTTCCATTCTGTCAAGAAGCGGCCAGGGTATACTTGCCACGGAGTTGGCAGTAGCTATGAACAGCACATCCGACAGATCATATGGAACTTCCAGATAGTGGTCTGAGAAGGTATTGTTCTGTTCGGGGTCAAGAACTTCCAGAAGGGCGCTTGCCGGGTCTCCTGAGTAGGAAGCTGAGAGCTTATCGACCTCGTCGAGAATAAATACGGGATTTTTCGTGCCTGCTTTTCTCATGCCCTGAATAATCCTTCCGGGCAGGGCCCCTACGTATGTGCGCCGGTGTCCCCGGATTTCGGCTTCGTCTTTGACACCTCCGAAGCTGACCCGGACGTATTTCCTGCCAAGCGCATCGGCGATGCTTTTTCCAAGGCTTGTTTTGCCAGTTCCGGGCGGGCCTATCAGGAGCAAAATTGAGCCCTGCTTCTCACGCTTCAGTTTCATTACCGCCAGGTGCTGGATTATTCTCTCCTTGACCTTTTCCAGTCCATTGTGGTTGCTCTCAAGCACACGCCGGGCTTCGGCAATGTCAATGCTCTTTTTCTCTTCGGTTACCCAGGGAAGGTCGACCAGGAGGTCAAGATAATTCCTTATAACGTGAGCTTCTGGATTATGGTTGCCTCCGGCTTCGAGTTTCTTTAGCTCTGACAGTGCTTTCTTTTTCACTTCATCAGGCATCTTCGAATTCTCGATTTTCTCCCTGTATGCGGCATCGCCTGAAGCGGAGTCATCCCCCTCATTGAGCTCTTCCTGAATCACCTTCAGTTGCTCGCGGAGCATTGCCTCTCTATTCGACTTGCTTATTTTGTCGGTAACTTTTTTTGCCATTTCGATCTGGAGATTGATATTCTCTTTCTGCTTTGTAAGAATGTGAAAGAACATAAGATACCTTTCACGAACCGAAGTTAGCTCCAGGAGTTTCTGCTTTTCGGCAAGTTTTACAGGTATGTACGGCATGACAAATCCCATAATCTGGTCAATGGAATCCATCTTATCGATTGGCCGGGTAAACTGCTCGGAACCCTGGAACCGGTTGCTTATCTCGTGAATTGTCTTTTTTATGTTTGCCATCACTTCGGTTTCATCATCCTCCTCGAAGTCCGGCAGATCATACACAGGCTTATAGGTGGCATAGAACAGCCCGTCCCGTCTGTACAGGGAAACCGCCTCGATTCTTTCGATAGCCTTTGCGACAACGAGATATCCATCATCAGCAGGCTGTACAAATGTGACTTTAAGCAAATTTCCGATTTTATACAAACTATCTTCGGATAGGTCCGAAGCCTTTGTGCCGCTCTTTACTGTAAGCCCGATAGCGTTCACGAATTCGGCATTTTTCATTTCATTTAATAGTATTTCGCCGGTAACTTTGTCAGCCATGAGTTTTGTCCGGCTTTTAGGGTAAACCACTATCTCAAAAAGGGGCACTACCAGTTTCTCTCGGTTTTCTCCAGTTTGTTCTGAATACATTGTCAATCGTCTCAATTATTATCTCAAGTATTTAGTTTTAATTAACCTAACTATTTTCGCGGACAAAAAAATTATCTTATCTTTCCCAAAATTTTGATAAGCATGTCCATTTCTTTCTCTTCCAGTGAGTTCGCAATCCTTTCAATAACCTGCACCAAAGCGTGTTCCTCAGCATTGGCTATCGTCTGCCCTTTTTCTGTCAGACGAATGTAAAAAATCCTGCCATCATCCTGGGATTTCTCCCTGCACACGCACTCCATTTTGATAAATTTGTTAATCATCTCAGTGATGGTGGGTTTTGAGTTGCTGGTGATTTTAGCAAGCCTGCTAAATGTTACTTCCCCGCATTCATCAATGGTCTTTAGATATCCTATCTGCTTGAGAGTAATATCCGATAACCCACACTCGGAGAAGATTTGAGAAGAGCATTCGCTTTTGATTTTGATCAGGTTTTCAAAAACTATGAACAAATGCTCTTTTTTCTCCCTCATTCTCGATCCGTCCTGTTAGTTAGGGTTTTCCTAATTATATAATTTTCGGTCGTCCCGGATTTGGCCTGAGTTTCTGCATTTAACTCTCCTGCTTGAGCACAAACGTTGGGCCGCAACCGTTGGGCCGCAACCGTTGCGCCGGTTGATCACGCCGGATAGGGCTTTGGGATTATAAGTATTTCTCAATCACAAGCGTTGCGCCGGTTGATCACGCCGCTTCCAGGGGTTTTCGATCAAACCTTTTTTGAAAAGGTTTGCACTCAAGCCTTTTTTAAAAAGGCTTGCCGTCAATCAATAAACTCTTAATTACGGCATTTCCGTATTTGTCAATAATAATTTTTGCATCAACTTCTTTTCTCCCGGTCTGCTGCTTCTCTATTTCTATTCCCCTGCCTTCGGGAACAAAATAACTTTCAATACCGTAATCGACCCTGAGTTCCTTAATGGCCTCACCTTCTGCTTCCCAGTCATATATAATATCGTTTATCCTACCTTTGATGTAAAGTTCATTCTCTGGTGGGGTCGTGTATATTTTTTTAGGTATGCCGTACCCATTCTTCAGTTCCAGTGCCAGATATACTGGATCGCCGTAATAAAAATAAGAATCCTCAGCCTGAAGCTGTTCCATATCCAGGGTACTGATCTCGTAATTAAGGGTCACGTAATCTCCCCTGAAAAGGTCCCTTGGGTCTACCGGCAGGGTCTTGAGCACAACTTCAGTGCCGGTCCGGAGGGTGTATTCCTTATAGGCAATAAAGCCTGAAAAAATCAGGAGCCAGAAAATCAGGGTGAGATAAAGGATTTTCTTCTGGTTCATTCGCAGATCCTCCGTGTTCCTGAAAGGTTCATGGTTCTACAGACTCTGGCTTTCAAACCACTGCTTTTCATTGTTTCACTCCGGCAAACTGGGCTTTCAGTTCTCTTCTCTTTCTTTCCAGTACCACACTTATAGTCAGCAGGACAAGCCCTCCCAATATGAAAAAGAATGACCTTGGAAGAAGTTCCCAGAAAAAATCAAAATATCTCGCAAAAATCAGCGGTATAAACCAGAACATTGCAGTATTGATTGTCCCGATGTCTTCGGTGCTGTACCCTGCATACAGGAGCAGAACCAGAAGCCCTAGAAACACAATGTTAAAAAAGCCCATATAGGCTTCTTGCGGCACCGGACTGTATATGGCTGTAAGAGTTATTCCCACCATTAAGAACGAGATTGCAGCCATGCTCATGTCTATCTGAAAACCTGTAAGCCTTGACCGGAGTGGTTTTGAGAGCAGGACTGCCAGAAAAAGGATTCCCAGGAGAGCATAAATCGCAGGAACAATTTCTTTACCATTTGAATCCCAGGATCCGAAAGTGTGTATAAATAGTACAAGGAGGACAGCTTGCAGTCCCATGAACTTAAACGCTGCTGCAGCGTGTTCTACTTTTTCTGACAGCTCATGCAAGGTTCCTGTAAAATAGAGGGCAATGCCTGATATAAGGTAGAGGTCCAGGATGTTTATCAATTCATGGAGGTCACTTCTCTCGCTATACAGAAGGCCTATCCAGAGGTAAAAAAGCAAAGAGCAAAGCTCTGCAACCGCAGTAGACCTGTAGCCGTAAATAAGGGGAAACGCTCCAAAAAACCAGATCAGGACAAGGGTGCTGTTGTTGGCGTTGATATTGTAAATCTGGGCAATTAAAAAGAGGCTTACTCCAAAAAACAGAGCTGAAAGGAAAAGTAGGGCAAAACCCAGCCTTGGATATTTCCGGTTCTCATATCTCAGGTGATAACCGGCATAATGTATGCCTACAGTACTTCCTGCAAGAAGTATTATCCTGAAAGTGTCCCCTATTTTTTCCCAGTTAGAGGCTACAAAGAGAATGGCACCAATTCCGATTAGAATCGCCCCGATGGTTGAGAAGGCAATAATTTGTTTTTTTGACCTGTGTTCCGTTTTGTATTCCTCGAGGTCTGCCCTCATTTTTTCGGCCTGGGCGTGATTAATTGTGCCTTCGTCCAGCCATTTTCGGATCAGGTCATGGTCAAACATATGTTAATTCTACGAGCTCTACTATATAAATAATCCTTTAATGATTAGTTCCGGACTCCTTGAGTTTATCCGGAAATGTGCCAGATTTCTGTTCAAATTCGATTTAATCCGCAACTCTTATATACACCAGAAACTTACAGAGTTCCCTCAATTGGTTTCATGCGCAACTATTTTTAAGATAGATTTGTTTAAAAACAAATTTCCTGCTTCATAATTTCAGCACAAGCCTACTGTTCCGTAAAATCGAGGATAAAACAATGGAAGGCCCAACATAAATCTGCGGCCCGATAGCCCATATCTACCGGAGCCATCTTGCATACATGGCAAAGGAACTCCAGGCTTACCGGATCGGAACCGGGCATTCTTAAAGGAATAGGGGCTATAGGACTCGGGCCTTTTGTAATGGAATCCTCGAGCAGTTTCATGATGATCTTTGTATACCATGCCCTTGCAAATTACGGAGGCGATGTCGTGATTGCCGTCTTTGGCATCGTTATGAGGATAAATGCCTTCATATTCCTGCCGCTTCTGGGTATGTCCTTTGGCCTGCAGCCGATTGTAGGGTACAACTATGGGGCAAAGCAGTTCGGAAGGATTGTCGAAGCCGTAAAATTTTCGCTTGCGGTGACAACGGGCTTTTGGCTTCTCGGTCTGCTTATCATGTGTATTTTCTCAGAACAGCTTCTGGGATTTTTCAGCGCAGATCCGGAGTATCTGGCAGTTGAAAAAACGCTTTAATGATTATGGTGCTGGGATGCCTTTGATAGGCTTGAACATAGTCGGGATAACTACGTTCCAGGCCCTGGGGAAGTCCAGGCCTTCTTTTCTTCTCTCACTCACCCGTCAACTTCTCTTCCTTATCCCGCTTGTCAATATCCTTCCTCTCTTTTATAATCTCGCTGGAGTCTGGGCGGCTTTTTCGGCCTCGGATTTTCTGTCGTTCCTGCTCTCAGGGCTGCTGCTTTTCAGGGAGCTCAGGGCTTTTAAAGAGAGTGCAGGTTCTTCTGAAATCGGTGCAGGATCAGAAACAGCAGTTTCAAGTGTATTTGAATGACTTTTGAGTATATTCAGGTTGTCTTCATAGTATTCCAGTTAATTTAGAATGTATTTTACTGAACTTCAAGTGTATAAAGTGAATTTTAATCGCATTCAAATAGTTTCGATTGTGTTCCAATGGGTTTCGATGCGCAGGAAAATGTGCTCTGAACTTATTTATGTGGCCCCTTCATTTTCTTTCTGGCCACAGCTTCATAGACTAATGTTCAGAATCATTGTTTCAAAAGCAGTTTGAACCTAAATTACATACTTTTCATATCAAGCAATTTGAGGTGATATGGAAATGAACTGTGGAGATTTGAAAATGGGTCAGGTTCTTCGTTGCGAAATATGTGGTTTTGAGCTTCAGGTAGTAAAAGAGTGTGGAGACGTCACCTGCGCTACGGACGCTTGCTGTACCGGCAACGTAACGTGTTGCGGAGAACCAATGAAATTAAAGCAATAAGCCAGGTAAATAATACAGCAAAAATAGAAGAGCAATCCAGGCAATCAGAGCTTCATCTCAGGCCAGATGGTCTCTATGGATGGAGAAAGGTGCAGTAAAGATCAGCCCGGAAAAGCTTCCTTTTAAGGGCCTTTTCTGGAGCCTGAAAATCTCAATAACCTGTTTTTTGGTGTCTTTTTCCTCTTATTTTTTCCAGTAAACCGTGGATCAGCCTGGTTGCTGAATATGAGCTGAAAAACAGACCGAAAGGGCAATAATAAGTGAAAGGCCCCACCTGTTAAGGTGTTCCATGCAAAAGACGGCAGTGAGCACGCAGATAGTGCAGCCCATCATCCCCGCGCTGGCTCCGAGGGCAATATCAGAAGCCTGCTCTGAGGTTCCGAAGTATCCTGCCATTATTACGGCAGCTGCCATAACAGCTGGAAAAGCGATAAAAATTCCTGCAAAGGAAACAGCTGGAAAAGCGATAAAAATTCCTGCAAAGGATTTTGAGGGGATTACCTGCAGCAGAATAAAACAGGCAGCAACAGCGGTTCCCCCAAAAACGAACCTGAGGGCCAGATCCCTGAAATTCAATTTCATAATAAAACTCCCTTATTACTTACTCTTCCTCTTCATAAATTTCCATTTTTTAATCTGAACCGCGTGATGTAAATTGCAACCTTTCTAAAAGAAAGCTTGACCACAAACTTTTAGAAAAAGTTTGATCAAAATGCAAGTCTTTCTAAAAGAAAGCTTGACCACAAACTTTTAGGAAAAGTTTGATCAAAATTCAAGTCTTTCTAAAAGAAAGCTTGACCACAAACTTTTAGAAAAAGTTTGATCAAAATGCAAGTCTTTCTAAAAGAAAGCTTGACCAAAGATTTCTTTCAGAACTTAAACCACGTTAAGTAAATCGCAGGGGCAAGCACGGCCCAGAGAAGAAGCGCGTAAGCCAGCCCTCTTTTCCACCCGTACCTGAGAATAAAATAGCTTGCGGCAAGGGCACAGCAAACATCTGCTAGCATCCCCACAAGCGCGCCTCTCGAAAGCTGTTCTGAAACCAGAAGCAGTTCACTGCCTTGATAATCCATGCTCAGGCCCAGGATTGCTGCAAGATACATGGCAGGGAAAGCTGCAAAAATTCCTCCCAGCCTGCCTCCGAAATTTTTAGCAATGAGTGTGGAAATTACAACCGCGCTCCCCCCAAAAGGAAAGCGGAGGAAAACAGGAAATATCTAAATATTCAGCATTATATCCTGTTCCGTGTACTGGAGCGCCTCTGATCTGTAGCAACGTAACCCATCTGGAGAAGAACAACATCATCCTTTTGAAGTATTGGGCCTGTTTTAGCGCATACTTTAAGGTTAGTGCCCATAGTCATCCCTGATCTCGGATTCTTTGAGGACCCTGAGCCCCAATTTCTCAAGGATTCCGGAAATCCTGTTCCTATCTTCGCTTTTCATGGATTTCCGGTCAAAATAAGCAAAATCAGCTTTTGATTTCTCAACAGCCTGCCTTATCAGGGCTTCATCCACAAATTCAAGCTGGTATTTGGGAAAATTATGCCCGAAAGAGATCCCGGTTTCAAGCAAAAGCCCTGTCTGGCGCATGGCATAATGCCCGCCTCCAAAACCCAGGGCAACAGGCACTTTTCCTAGAGAGACTGCAAGGATAGCTTTTGCAACTATCTCACCTGCCTCAGGATCTTTCCACTGCACCTCGGTGCTTCCGATTTCGGCATAAAGCGACGGAACTGAAAGTTCCGTAGGCCCGTGATGTGTCACTTCAAGGGTAACATCATACTTCAGGCCTTTTTGCTCAACCAGGCGCTTCATTTCCATAAGAATGGATTTCATGGCAGCCGGAGAAGAGACTGCAAGCTCTTTTGGGTGTCCCCCAAGCCTTGCCTCGTCTGAGAGATTTCCTGTGCAGTGCACGGTGAGGGAAGAGATTTCCTCTTTGCTACGGTGTTTGGATGCGAAAATTATGAGGGAGGCTGGCAGCCGTGCGTTTTCGAGTTTTCTGTCGAGTCCGTCCTGAAAGACATGCATTTCCTCGATTTCGATAAGCCTGAATTTTCCATCCCCCGATTCCCTGGCTGCAGAGAATCCGGAATTTTCAGGAAGCTCGAGGGGTTCCCATTCCTTGAGGCTCAACAGGTGGGCTTTAATATTCTGGCTGGCAAGATCAGGGGCAGAACAGATGATTGTGATTTTCGGGACGTTTTCTGAAATTTCTTTCTGGTTTTCAGGTATTCCAGACTTTTCTTCATTATTTACTTCTGGATTGCTCACTTCTATCATTTTTGAATCGGTCCGGGTCTTTTTATTCTGGTTTTTCTGAACTAATCCTCTATACATTTCTTTGCAGTAAATAAAGCCGACCCCAGACCTTTATAAGAGACATAGAACAATATCCAGAAAAGAGGTCTTCATAAGAGGCATAGAACAACATCAAGAAATGAGGTCAGTTGATAAATGCAGGGTCAGTTGACAAAATATAAGCTCCAGACTATAGTTTTGCCCCGCAGTGTTTGCAGAACTCAGCGTCGATGTCGTGTCCCTCAAAACTGCAATTTTGACATGTCCTTCCTTTAGAGTATGTTCTTGCACGTGCAATTTCGGATGTGACAATACCTGTCGGAACCGCAATGATGCTGTAGCCTATTATCATGACAATAGACGCCATTGCCTGCCCGAGTTTAGTCTCAAGGGACTATGTCCCCGTATCCCACGGTTGTAAGTGTTATAATTGCCCAGTAAATGCTCTTTGGTATACTTGTAAACCCACTTTCTCCACCTTCAATAACGTACATCAGGGAACCCAGAATTACCACCAGATTTAAAACAGTAAAAAGGAACAGGGTTATTTTTCTTCGGCTTGCATGTAAAGCTCTAATCAATAAGTCAGCTTCACTAAGATACTTAGCAAGTTTAAGCACTCTGAAAATCCTGAGTAGACGTAAACTCCGGATTACCAGCAGGTACTCGCTACCTGGCAAAAACAGGCTGAAGTATGTAGGGAGAATTGCTATCAGGTCTATTATCCCAAAAAAACTTGTGGCGTACCGGATTGGTCGGCCAACACAGACCAGGCGCAAGAGATATTCAACCGTAAACAGTATTGTGAAAATCCATTCCAGGGAATAAAACAGATCACCGTATAAAGCCGAAGTTTCCCTTACGCTATCGAGTATGACAATAATAACGATCAGCAGAATGGATAAGATCAGGATTTCGTCAAACAGCTTTCCGGCAGGTGTGTCAGCTTCAAATATTATTGTATATAACGTATTTCTCCAATCATTGTCAGGTGGTCTATTTTGCGGGTTATTTTTCACTGAACCAGCCATTGTTAACATCCACGCAGCAAGTTTGATACGCAATTTAAATTTTTGAAGACGCAATTATGGCGCAGCCATGACGTAATATGATATAATATGATATAATATGACATAATATATTCCAAGCTAACTATACACACCTGTGTTTCACGAGTAATAAGTATTTTCTTACAATGAGCTGATCCCAAAACTCAAAATTGCTTCTCTGGATCTTGTATTCAGAATAATCAATCGAGTTTAAGATCATGAAAAACAATTCTAAAAATTTAATGGTTTAGGAATAAAATTGGTTTTGGGATGAGCTCAATAACTAATATTATAGTTAAGTAATTAAGCCTTTGACCTTAACCAAGTTTTGACCTATTTTCATAATTCAGAATGATTCCAATTCTCTTTTTCCTTCTTTTTTGTCTTCTTGAAGATTTTTGTCCTGCCATCATTCCATAAAGGAAAGCTGCTTGGGCGAAATATGTCTATAATATAAAGAAAATGATATAGTACCCTGTACTTATATAATATCTCAAGCAATTTGGTTTCTGTAATGATTTCCAATTTTGTTTGGAGAGATGCTCTTATGAATAGCGACACAGCAGTGAAAAATCTTGGAATAGGACTGGCAGTCATTGGCTTCGTCTTGCTGCTGGGGTTTGGTCTTTATAATCTTTTCACCGTAGAGTCCAGCATGGTACTTAAAATATCTATTGGGGCAATTGTAGCAGGTATATTACTGGTTCTATTAGTGTTGATAAAGGAAAAAATGGGCGTTGAGGATAAGGAAACTGAAAGAAGATATTAGGTGAGAACATGATAATCGTAACCACGGATATAATAGCAGGAAAGGAGATTACGCATACACTTGGAATGGCTCGCGGCAGTACCATTCAGGCCAAACACATTGGTAAGGATATTATGTCAGGTCTGCGCACCATCGTGGGGGGTGAACTGACAGAATATTCCGAGATGCTTGAAGAAGCAAGGGAGAAGGCAATCAACCGTATGGTTCAGGATGCCGAAAAAATGGGGGCTGATGCCGTGGTAAATGTCAGGTTCATGACTTCCATGGTAATGGCAGGGGCAGCCGAAATGCTTGCATACGGAACGGCTGTTAAGATAAGGGATAAAGAGTAAGGATAGGGAACTGTGGATTTCCGGATCCACTTTAATTCAGTTTAATGAAGTAAAGGATTTTAATGAAGTAAAGGATTTTAAAACAATTTCAGTTTTAGAATACCAGTATTCGCATATGGCAGTTTACAGGTGTTTTTACTTTCTACTCATCTTTTAGCTTAATTTTGGAAAAGCCGGGCTGCATCAGAATAATTGCAAAAACTGGAGGAAATTCGTTTTTTACAGGGCCTGCTTTCTGACAAGCAGAGCCCTGCTTTTTTGTGAAAAAAGAAAAGAGGTTGTTTAAAGTTGCTTCTATAGAGTTCAGCCAACGTGGATGTAAGAGTCCACAAGTTTCCTTATTTCTTCGTTCTTGCCGTAGAGTCTCTCACTGAGCTGGTTGTCGTCGAGACCTTCAAGGTATTTTACGGTGTCGTTGATCATACCTTCGG
>Ga0105091_10001030_pt1 | contig 12020 bp, 5 predicted proteins | sample PPLLak1March2015_FD_87022 | JGI IMG/M metagenome (GOLD analysis project Ga0105091, IMG submission 87022) | Freshwater sediment microbial communities from Prairie Pothole Lake near Jamestown, North Dakota, USA - PPLs Lake P7 Core (1) Depth... | ecosystem: Environmental > Aquatic > Freshwater >... | reverse complement strand
TGGCGTGATTAAGACAGTTCGTGCAATCACTGGTCTGGGCTTGAAAGAAGCTAAAGATCTGGTAGATGGCGCACCTAAAGCAGTTAAAGAAGGCGTTTCTAAAGCTGATGCAGATTCAATCATGAAGCAGTTGGTTGAAGCTGGCGCAACTGCCGAAATGAAGTAATATCAATATGTGTGTAAAGGCTGACGGAAAACCGTCAGCCTTTTGCCGTTTTCTGAATACTCATAAAAAAGTGTTCAAATATTATTGTAGAAGTTAATGGATAAAGTGCGGTAAATCGCCTTTTATCCTTTGTCTTTTTCCTTCGGTCGTGGAGATATCAATGAGTTATTCTTTTACAGAAAAAAAACGTATCCGAAAAAGTTTTGCCAAACGGATTGCCGCTTTGCCGGTGCCATATCTGTTGTCGACCCAGCTGGAGTCGTATAGTGAGTTTTTGCAAGCTGAGTTTGATCCGGCACATCGCAAAAATCAGGGTTTGCAAGCCGCTTTCAATTCGATATTTCCTATCGAAAGCCACAATAAATTTGCACGTCTGGATTACGTTAGTTATGTGCTTGGCGTGCCTCCCTTCGATGTTAAGGAATGTAAGCAGCGTGGCTTGACTTATGCATCACCATTGCGTGCTCGCGTTCGTCTCACATTGCTGGATAAAGAAGCCTCCAAGCCGACTGTGAAAGAAGTTAAAGAGCAGGAAGTGTACATGGGCGAAATTCCGCTGATGACCCACACTGGTTCTTTCGTGATCAACGGTACAGAGCGTGTGATCGTTTCGCAATTGCACCGTTCACCTGGCGTGTTCTTTGAGCATGACCGTGGTAAGACACATTCTTCAGGCAAGCTCTTGTTCTCTGCACGTGTAATACCCTACCGTGGTTCATGGCTGGATTTCGAATTCGACGCAAAAGATTACGTGTATTTCCGTATTGACCGTCGTCGTAAATTGCCAGTAACAATTCTGCTGAAGTCTATTGGTTTTACAAACGAGCAAATACTGGCTGCTTTCTTTGATTTTGATACCTTCCATATGGGCAAAAAGGGTATTCAGTTCGAGGTTGTGCCTGAGCGTTTGCGCGGTGAAATCGCACGCTTTGATATCCTGAATAAGGCTGGCAAAGTGATTGTTGCCGTGGATAAACGTATTACTGCACGCCATGTACGCGAGATGACCGAAGATGGCCTCAACAAACTGGCAGTAGCCGAAGACTTCCTGTTTGGCCGTGTATTGGCAGAAAATATTGTTGATAAAGATAGTGGTGAAATTATTGCTAACGCAAATGATGAAATCACAGACAGCGTTCTGGCCAAGCTGCATGAAGCCGGTGTAACAAAGTTCCATACTTTGTACACGAACGATCTTGATCAGGGTGCGTTTATTTCCAATACATTACGCCTGGATGAGACTACTGATTTGTGGACCGCTCGTGTTGCGATTTATCGCATGATGCGTCCTGGCGAGCCGCCAACTGAGGACGCCGTTGAAGGCTTGTTCAATGGTCTATTCTTCTCTGAAGAGCGTTACGACTTGTCAGCAGTTGGCCGTATGAAGTTTAACCGTCGCGTAGGTCGCGATGAGTTGACCGGTGCGGTGACACTTTCAAACGATGACATCATTGCTGTGATCAAGATTCTGGTTGAGTTGCGCAATGGTCGTGGCGAAATCGATGACATCGATCACTTGGGTAATCGTCGTATTCGTGCGGTTGGTGAATTGGCTGAAAATCAATTCCGTACCGGTTTGGCTCGTGTAGAGCGCGCAGTGAAGGAGCGTTTGGGCCAGGCGGAAACAGATAATTTGATGCCGCATGACTTGATCAATGCGAAGCCAATTTCTGCTGCAGTAAAAGAGTTCTTTGGTTCAAGTCAGTTGTCACAGTTTATGGATCAGACCAATCCATTGTCTGAGGTAACTCACAAGCGTCGTATTTCAGCTCTTGGTCCTGGTGGTTTGACACGTGAACGTGCTGGCTTTGAAGTGCGTGACGTGCATCCTACACACTATGGTCGTGTATGCCCGATCGAGACACCAGAAGGTCCAAACATTGGTCTGATCAACTCTTTGTCTCTGTATGCGCGCACGAATACCTATGGTTTCATTGAAACACCATATCGTCGTGTAGCCAAAGGCCGCGCAACAATGGATGTGGACTATTTGTCCGCGATTGAAGAAGGTAAATTCACGATTGCCCAGGCGAATGCCGAGTTGGATAACAAGGGTAAATTTACCAATGACATCGTGTCTTCACGTCAGCATAACGAATTCGTATTGGCGACACCGGACAAAATTGAATACATGGACGTATCAACGTCACAGGTAGTGTCGGTAGCGGCTTCGCTAATCCCGTTCCTTGAACATGATGACGCGAACCGTGCGCTGATGGGTGCCAACATGCAACGCCAGGCGGTTCCTTGCTTGCGTGCGGAAAAAGCACTGGTCGGTACCGGTATCGAGCGCACAGTTGCGATCGACTCGGGCACGGCTGTGCAAGCCTGGCGCGGTGGTCGTGTTGATTACGTGGATTCAGGTCGTATCGTGGTACGTGTGAATGACGATGAAACAACACATGGTGAGGTTGGTGTAGATATTTACAATCTGACGAAGTACACGCGTTCAAACCAGAACACCAATATTAACCAGCGTCCGCTGGTGAAGATGGGTGATGTGATTGAGCGGGGTGACGTAATTGCTGACGGTGCATCTACTGATATGGGCGAATTGGCGCTTGGTCAGAATATGCTGGTCGCATTTATGCCTTGGAATGGTTATAACTACGAAGACTCGATTTTGATTTCTGAGCGCGTAGTATCTGATGACAGATTCACTTCTATCCATATTGAAGAATTGACTGTTGTTGCGCGTGATACCAAGTTGGGTTCAGAGGAAATTACTCGTGACATTCCAAACCTGTCGGAAGGTCAGATGGCTCGTTTGGATGATTGCGGTATCGTGCATATCGGCGCCGAGGTTGTCGTTGGTGACGTACTGGTAGGTAAGGTAACGCCTAAGGGTGAGACACAGTTGACACCGGAAGAGAAATTGCTGCGTGCGATTTTTGGTGAGAAAGCCTCTGACGTTAAAGACACCAGTTTGCGCGTACCGGCCGGTATTTCCGGTACGGTAATCGACGTGCAGGTATTTACGCGCGAAGGTTTGCAGCGCGATGCACGTGCACAGCAAATTGTTGATGATGAGTTGGGCCGTTACAAGAAGGACTTGGCTGACCAGATGCGTATCGTTGAAATCGACGTGTACACGCGTTTGGAAAAAATGCTGACAGGCAAAGTTGCAAATGGCGGTCCTAAAAAGCTGGCTAAAGGCACTAAGCTGACTAAAGATTATCTGGCTAGTCTGGAGCATCACCACTGGTTCGATATTCGTCTGAGTGATGATGAAGTTGCTGCTCAGTTGGAGCAGGTTAAAGACGGTTTAGCGCAGAAACGCGTGGAGTTTGATGCTGCGTTTGATTTGAAAAAGCGCAAACTGACTCAGGGCGATGAACTGCAAGCCGGCGTACAAAAAATGGTTAAGGTGTATGTGGCGGTTAAACGCCGCTTGCAACCTGGTGACAAAATGGCGGGTCGTCACGGTAACAAGGGTGTGGTTTCACGCATTGTTCCGGTTGAAGATATGCCATGCATGGCCAACGGTACGCCAATTGACGTAGTGTTGAACCCATTGGGTGTTCCTTCACGTATGAACATTGGTCAGGTACTTGAAGTGCATCTGGGTTGGGCTGCAAAAGGCTTGGGTCACAAAATTAACAAGATGCTGGAAGCGGAAGCCAAAGTGGCTGAGATTCGCAAATTCCTGGCCAAGATCTACAAAGATGAACAAGCTGCAGAAATCGCCGCATTCACCGATGATGAGGTCGTTGAGTTGTGTCGTAACCTGAAGTCAGGTGTGCCATTCTCTACGCCAGTATTTGACGGTGCGAGTGAAGAAGAAATCAAGACTATGCTGGAATTGGCAGACTTGCCACGTTCAGGCCAGATGAAGCTGCAAGATGGCCGTACCGGTGAAGAGTTTGATCGCGCAGTAACTGTTGGTTACATGCACGTATTGAAACTGCATCACTTGGTTGACGACAAGATGCATGCCCGTTCTACCGGTCCATACAGTCTGGTTACCCAGCAGCCATTGGGCGGTAAAGCGCAGTTCGGTGGTCAGCGTTTCGGTGAGATGGAGGTCTGGGCGCTGGAAGCCTATGGTGCCGCTTATACACTGCAGGAAATGCTGACGGTCAAGTCTGACGACGTGACTGGCCGTACTAAGGTGTATGAAAGTATTGTTAAAGGCGACCATAAGATCGAAGCCGGTATGCCTGAGTCGTTCAACGTGTTAACCAAGGAAATTCGATCCTTGTGTATTGATATAGATTTGATACGTAACTAATTGTTTTTATTGAATTAAATTTAAAATAACATATTAAGTTGCGCACAAGGTTAACAAGGAGTTGTAAATGAAAGCATTGCTAGATTTATTTAAGCAGGTTACCCAAAAAGAAGAGTTTGATTCGATCAAGATCGGTCTGGCTTCTCCGGAAAAAATTCGTTCATGGTCTTACGGCGAAGTAAAAAAGCCTGAAACCATTAACTACCGTACGTTCAAGCCTGAGCGTGATGGTCTGTTTTGCGCCAAAATTTTCGGCCCGATCAAAGACTATGAGTGCTTGTGCGGTAAGTACAAGCGCCTTAAGCATCGAGGCGTAATCTGCGAGAAGTGCGGTGTGGAAGTTACCTTGTCTAAAGTGCGTCGTGAGCGCATGGGTCACATTGAGCTGGCTTCTCCAGTTGCGCATATCTGGTTCCTGAAGAGTTTGCCTTCCCGTCTGGGTATGGTTCTGGATATGACCTTGCGCGACATCGAGCGCGTGTTGTATTTCGAAGCATATGTGGTCACTGAGCCAGGCATGACGCCGTTGAATCGCGGCCAGTTGTTGTCAGAAGATGACTACCTTGCCAAGCTGGAAGAATATGGTGATGAATTCTCCGCAGTAATGGGTGCTGAAGGCGTGCGCGCCTTGTTGCGCGCGCTGGATGTGCCTGCTGAAGTTGCCACTATCCGTAGCGAACTGGAAGCAACCAGCTCAGAAACGAAAATCAAGAAATATGCAAAACGCCTGAAAATTCTGGAAGCGTTTGTACAGTCTGGCATCAAGCCGGAATGGATGGTATTGGAAGTATTGCCAGTATTGCCACCAGAGTTGCGCCCATTGGTTCCGCTGGATGGCGGTCGTTTTGCGACATCCGATCTGAACGATCTGTATCGTCGTGTAATCAACCGTAACAACCGTTTGAAGCGTTTGCTCGAGCTGAAGGCGCCTGAAATTATCGTGCGCAACGAGAAACGTATGCTGCAAGAGTCTGTTGACTCATTGCTGGATAACGGTCGTCGTGGTAAAGCTATGACAGGCGCGAACAAGCGTCCGTTGAAATCTCTGGCTGACATGATCAAAGGTAAGGGCGGTCGTTTCCGTCAGAACTTGCTGGGTAAGCGCGTGGACTACTCCGGTCGTTCCGTTATCGTGGTGGGTCCTCAGCTGAAGCTGCATCAGTGCGGTTTGCCAAAGAAAATGGCGCTTGAATTATTCAAGCCATTCATCTTTGAGCGTCTGGAAAAAATGGGTTTGGCTACTACCATCAAGGCCGGCAAGCGCATGGTAGAAGCCGAAGAGCCTATCGTGTGGGATATTCTGGAAGAGGTGATTCGTGAGCATCCTGTGATGCTAAACCGTGCGCCTACTTTGCACCGTTTGGGTATCCAGGCGTTTGAACCTATGCTGATTGAAGGCAAGGCGATTCAACTGCACCCACTGGTGTGTACCGCATTTAACGCCGACTTCGACGGTGACCAGATGGCTGTGCACGTTCCACTGTCGCTGGAAGCGCAGATGGAATGCCGCACCTTGATGCTTGCTTCAAACAATGTGCTGTCACCTGCTAACGGGGAACCGATTATTGTTCCATCGCAGGATATCGTGCTGGGCTTGTACTACATGACACGCGAAAAAGCCGGTGCGCAAGGTGAAGGCTCAATGTTTGCAGACGTTTCCGAAGCGCTACGCGCTTACCAGGCCAAGCAAGTTGATTTGCAGGCTAAGGTCATGGTGCGAATTAACGAGGTGACGCTGGACGAAAACGGTGCTCGTCAAGAAAAGCGCACGCGCTACGAAACAACAACAGGTCGTGCAATTCTGTCTGAAATCTTGCCGGTTGGCCTGCCATTTAGCGTGGTGAACAAGGCGCTGAAGAAGAAAGAGATATCACGCCTGATTAACACCAGCTTCCGCCGCTGCGGCCTGCGTGACACGGTCATTATGGCGGATAAGCTGATGAGCACAGGATTTACCTACGCGACACGCGCAGGCATTTCGATTTGTGTGGACGACATGCTCGTGCCGAAGCAAAAAAATGAGTTGATTGCAGCTGCTGAAAAAGAAGTGCATGAAATTGACACGCAATACACATCGGGTCTGGTTACTCAGGGTGAGCGTTACAACAAGGTTGTGGATATCTGGGGGCGTACCGGTGATGTTGTGGCCAAGGCCATGATGGATCAGTTGGGCAGCGAGCCTGTCATTGAATATGCAACTGGTGAAGTTCGTACCGACAAGAAGGGCAAAGTGGAGATGCAGGAGTCCTTCAACTCCATTTATATGATGGCTGACTCTGGTGCTCGTGGTTCTGCCGCACAGATTCGTCAATTGTCCGGTATGCGTGGTTTGATGGCAAAGCCAGACGGTTCAATTATAGAAACACCAATCACAGCGAATTTCCGCGAGGGATTGAACACGTTGCAGTACTTTATTTCTACCCACGGTGCACGTAAAGGTTTGGCTGACACCGCGCTGAAGACAGCGAACTCCGGTTACCTGACACGACGTTTGGTAGACGTGACACAAGATCTGGTTGTTATCGAAGAAGACTGCGGCACTGAACTGGGTCGCTCGATGAAAGCTCTGGTAGAGGGTGGTGAAGTTATTGAAGCTTTGCGTGAGCGCATTCTTGGCCGCGTTACCAGCACAGATATTGTGAATCCTGAATCCAGTGAGACGCTTTACGATGCGGGTACTCTGCTAGATGAGGATATGGTTGAAGTTATTGAAACACTGGGTATTGACGAGGTGCGTGTGCGTACACCGCTTACCTGTGAGACACGTTTTGGTTTGTGCGCCAAGTGTTATGGCCGCGATCTTGGCCGTGGTGGAATGATTACCGTAGGCGAGGCTGTGGGTGTGGTTGCTGCCCAGTCAATCGGTGAGCCAGGAACCCAGTTGACGATGCGTACCTTCCATATTGGTGGTGCAGCATCACGTACTATCGTGGCGAGCCAGGTTGAGGGGAAATCAAACGGCTTGCTTAAATTCAGCTCTAATATGCGTACCGTTACTACGGCAAAGGGTGTGCAGGTAGTGGTGGCGCGCAGTGGCGAAATCATGGTTACTGATGATCATGGTCGCGAGCGCGAACGCCATAAAGTACCTTACGGTGCAACATTGACCGCACGCGAAGGTACGGCTGTGCGTGCAGGTGAAGTACTGGCAACTTGGGATCCGCATACTCGCCCTGTCATTACCGAGTACGCAGGTCGTGCACGTTTTGAAGGTGTAGAAGAAGGTGTGACCGTTGCAAGGCAGATAGATGATGTGACAGGCCTTTCAAGTTTGGTGGTAATTGACCCCAAGCGCAGCACCTCGCAAACCAAGGGCGTGCGTCCATTGGTACGGCTGCTGGATGAGAGCGGTAACGAGATCAAGATTGCAGGCACGGATATTTCCATCTCTGTTACTTTCCAGGTTGGCAGTATTATTACCGTGGAAGATGGACAGAATGTGGGCGTAGGTGAAGTACTGGCGCGTATTCCACAAGAGTCTTCTAAAACCCGTGATATTACCGGTGGTCTGCCACGTGTTGCGGAGTTGTTTGAAGCGCGTTCGCCCAAAGATGCCGGCATGCTGGCTGATGTGACGGGGACGGCTTCATTTGGAAAAGAAACCAAGGGCAAGCAGCGTCTGGTAATCACCGATGGTGAAGGTCAGCCGCATGAGTTCCTGATTACCAAAGACAAGCATGTTTTGGTGCACGATGGTCAATTGGTAACACAGGGCGAGATGATAGTTGACGGCCCTGCCGATCCGCACGATATCTTGCGTTTGCTTGGTATCGAAGCTTTGGCGCGTTACATCACCGATGAAGTGCAGGATGTCTATCGCCTGCAGGGTGTGAAGATTAACGATAAACATATTGAAGTTATTGTGCGTCAGATGTTGAGACGAGTTCAAATTGTAGATGCTGGCGATACCAGGTTTATTCCAAAAGAACAGGTCGAGCGTGCAGATCTGCTGATAGAGAATGAATTGGTTGAGGCAAAGGGCAAACAACCTGCTACTTTCCAATACATGTTGCTGGGTATTACCAAGGCGTCGCTATCCACTGACTCCTTTATATCAGCAGCCTCATTCCAGGAGACAACACGTGTTCTGACAGAGGCGGCAATTATGGGTAAGAGAGACGATCTGCGCGGCTTGAAGGAAAACGTCATTGTTGGACGTTTGATACCTGCAGGTACAGGACTTGCTTTCCATACCGCACGCCGTAAACAGCGTTTGGGAGTGGATATGGCTCAAGGTGAAGGGTTGAGCGACATGGCAGCTAGTGCCGAGGCACAGGAAAACGCCTAGTCTGCTTGACAGTCTATGTGTTCTTAAATAGAATGCGCGGTCATTTTCGCCGTCGCAGTGCGATCAGTATCTCGTGCTGTGACGGTTTATATTTTGCTATACATTGTTTAAATAGAGTTTTTAGGAACCAATATAATGCCAACGATTAACCAGTTAGTGCGTAGCCCTCGTGCTGCCGAAGTCAGTAAAAGCAAAGTTCCTGCGCTTGAGGGTAGTCCTCAGAAGCGTGGTGTGTGTACTCGTGTTTATACTACTACACCGAAGAAGCCAAACTCTGCTTTGCGTAAGGTTGCCAAAGTACGTTTGACCAATGGCTTTGAGGTGATTTCATACATCGGCGGTGAAGGCCATAACCTGCAAGAGCACTCGGTTGTGTTGTTGCGTGGTGGTCGTGTTAAGGATTTGCCGGGTGTGCGTTACCACATGGTGCGCGGCAGCTTGGATACGGCTGGCGTTAAAGATCGTAAGCAGTCTCGTTCCAAGTACGGTGCCAAGCGCCCAAAGAAAGCGTGATAGCAGGCATTAGCCTGAGTAATCATGAATGTGTTGTTTGAATTACCAAAGATAATTTTGAGGTTGAGATATGCCAAGACGTAGAGAAGTACCCAAACGCGACGTTCTGCCGGATCCAAAGTTCGGGAACCAGGATCTTTCCAAATTTGTAAATGTGCTGATGACCTCTGGAAAGAAGTCAGTTGCTGAGCGTATTCTTTACGGTGCGTTGGAGCAGGTGACCAAGAAGAGCGGTAAAGATGCTATTGAAATTTTCAATTTGGCATTGACCAATGTAAAGCCGCAGGTTGAAGTTAAGAGCCGCCGTGTGGGTGGTGCTAACTACCAGGTTCCTGTGGAGGTTCGTCCATCACGCCGTATGGCTTTGGCTATGCGCTGGTTGAAAGATTTTGCGCGCAAGCGTGGCGAAAAGTCTATGGGCTTGCGTCTGGCGGGTGAGTTGATTGATGCCTCTGAAGGTCGTGGCGGTGCGGTTAAGAAGCGTGAAGAAGTTCACCGTATGGCGGAAGCAAACAAAGCCTTCTCGCATTTCCGCTTCTAAGATAATTCAGATAAAAAGTTAAGAAAGTTAGGTATATACCGTGGCACGCAAAACTCCAATCGAACGCTATCGCAATATCGGTGTCAGTGCGCATATTGATGCGGGTAAGACTACTGCTACTGAACGCATTCTGTTTTATACCGGTGTGAGTCACAAAATCGGTGAGGTGCACGATGGTGCGGCCACGATGGACTGGATGGAGCAGGAGCAGGAACGTGGTATTACAATCACTTCTGCAGCGACTACTTGCTTCTGGAAGGGAATGGATAAGTCCTACCCTGAGCATCGTTTCAATATTATTGATACACCGGGACACGTTGACTTTACCATTGAGGTTGAGCGTTCAATGCGTGTATTGGACGGTGCGTGCATGGTTTATTGCGCTGTGGGTGGTGTGCAGCCGCAATCTGAAACGGTGTGGCGTCAGGCAAATAAGTACAAAGTGCCGCGTCTGGCTTTTGTAAATAAGATGGACCGCACTGGTGCCAACTTTTTTAAAGTCGTTACGCAAATGGAGCAGCGCCTGCGTGCTCGTCCGGTTCCTGTGGTTATTCCTATTGGAGCAGAGGAGGGTTTTGTTGGTGTTGTAGATTTGATCAAGATGAGGGCGATCATTTGGGATGAGGCTTCTCAGGGTATGAAGTTTGAGTACAAGGAGATTCCGGCAGAGTTGGTTGAGAGTGCTAAAGAGTGGCGCTCCAAGATGGTTGAAACTGCCGCTGAAGCTTCAGAAGAGTTGATGAATCAGTATCTCGATAATGGTGAGCTAACTGAGGAGCAAATCATTCTTGGTATTCGTACGCGTACTATTGCGTGTGAAATTCAGCCAATGTTGTGCGGCTCTGCATTTAAGAACAAGGGTGTACAGCGCATGCTGGACGCGGTAATTATGTTCTTGCCGTCGCCAGTTGATATTCCGGATGTTACAGGTGAGACCGAAACTGGTGAGCCTATTAGCCGTAAAGCAGATGATAGTGAAAGCTTCTCCGCATTGGCGTTTAAGTTGATGACAGATCCATTCGTGGGGCAATTAACTTTTGTACGCGTTTATTCGGGCGTGCTGAAAAAAGGCGATACGGTTTACAACCCGATTCGTGGCAAAAAAGAGCGTATCGGTCGTATCGTGCAAATGCATGCGAACGAGCGTCAGGAGGTTGATGAGATTTTGGCGGGTGACATTGCTGCTTGTATCGGTCTGAAAGATGTGACTACAGGTGAATCGCTATGTGATATCAACAAGCCGATCATTCTTGAGCGTATGGTATTTCCTGAGCCTGTTATTCACGTGGCTGTTGAGCCAAAGACGAAGCAGGACCAGGAAAAAATGGGTATTGCGCTCGGTCGTTTGGCTGCTGAAGATCCTTCGTTCCGCGTTCGCACTGATGAGGAATCTGGTCAGACAATTATGTCTGGTATGGGTGAATTGCACCTTGAGATTCTGGTTGATCGTATGAAGCGTGAATTTGGTGTTGAAGCTAACGTTGGTGCGCCTCAAGTTGCGTACCGCGAAGCGATACGCAAGATGGTTGAAGTCGAGGGCAAGTTCGTTAAGCAGTCTGGTGGTAAAGGTCAGTTTGGTCGCGTTATGCTGAAGATGGAGCCGAATGAAACGGGTAAGGGTTTTGAATTTGTTGATGCGATCAAGGGTGGTTCTGTGCCACGCGAATTCATTCCTGCCGTTGAAAAAGGCTTGCGCGAAACATTGCCTAACGGTGTATTGGCCGGCTTCCCCGTTGTAGACGTGAAAGTGACCTTGTTTGACGGTTCATACCATGAAGTTGACTCAAACGAAAACGCATTTAAAATGGCGGCCTCTATAGGTTTCAAGGATGGTATGCGCAAGGCTAATCCAGTCTTGTTGGAGCCAATGATGGCTGTGGAAGTTGAGACGCCAGAAGACTATGCTGGAACTGTGATGGGTGACTTGTCTTCCCGTCGCGGTATGGTGCAGGGTATGGATGACATGATTGGTGGTGGTAAGGTAATTAAGGCTGAAGTACCTTTGGCTGAAATGTTTGGCTACTCTACCTCGCTGCGTTCTGCAACTCAGGGGCGTGCAACTTATACAATGGAATTTAAGCATTACACTGAAGCCCCTAAGAATGTGGCCGAAGCGATAATGAACAAAAAGTAATTTAAAAAACTGGAGAGCTAAGAAATGGCAAAACTAAAATTTGAACGTACGAAACCGCACGTAAACGTAGGTACCATTGGACACGTAGACCATGGCAAGACCACGTTAACCGCAGCGATTGCAACCGTGTTGTCGAAGAAATTTGGT
>Ga0105091_10001029_pt1 | contig 12028 bp, 7 predicted proteins | sample PPLLak1March2015_FD_87022 | JGI IMG/M metagenome (GOLD analysis project Ga0105091, IMG submission 87022) | Freshwater sediment microbial communities from Prairie Pothole Lake near Jamestown, North Dakota, USA - PPLs Lake P7 Core (1) Depth... | ecosystem: Environmental > Aquatic > Freshwater >... | reverse complement strand
AGTGTGCGATTCAGCGACACCTTAGGCAAAAATATGATGTATATCGCTGTACCTCTCAAAGAGCAGGACCAAGTCATAGCGGCCATTCGCGGGTCCCTTTCTGTTACGGCTGTTGACAAGGCACTTAAAGATATTTATACAAAAATCGTCTGGGGAGTAGTGGCAGCGGCAATTTGTGCGGCCGGCGTCACTTTGGTTGTGTCACGCAAGATAACCCGACCAATTGAACAAATGAAAGATGCCGCGAAGCGCTTTGCCGCCGGACAGTTAGACCATAGGGTTCTGGTCCCCCAGTCCGAGGAGCTGGCTGAGCTTGCCGGTGCGCTTAATGAAACCGCAGACCGGCTCAAGGGGACAATCGAAACCATAACAAACCAGAAAAATCAGCTCGAAGCGATTTTGAGCAGTATGGCCGAGGGCGTGATAGCCGTCGATTCAGACGGACGAGTAGTTAGTATTAATAAAAAAGCGGCACAACTGCTTGAGATAGATGGTGTTTCGGCTGCGGGGCGCAGCATTGAAGAGGCAATCAGAAATGTGGATATCCAGCGATTTATGCGATACACCCTGATGTTGTCAGCACCGACGGAAGAGGATATTACTCTTTCGGCAGAACAATCTATTTCGCTGCGTGCCAGAGGCACATACCTTACCGACCACCAGGGCAATAAATGCGGGGCAGTTATCGTATTGAGCGATATGACCAGGATGCAGCGGCTGGAAAACATCAGACGCGACTTTGTGGCAAACGTCTCTCATGAGTTGAGGACGCCGATTACCTCCATCAAAGGCTTTGTTGAGACGCTCCTTGACGGGGCCATTGACGAACCCGAACAGGCCAAGCGCTTTCTGACGATTATAGCAGGCCATACGGACAGATTGATGGCGATTATCGAGGATTTATTGAGCCTGTCCCGCCTCGAAGAAGATGGCCAGAAGAGAATGATTGCAAGAGAGCTTTTGACGGTCAGGCCTTTGCTGGAATCGGCAATTGTGCTTTCGGGGCCAAAGGCAGGCGACAAGAAAATCAAAATAGATATCGATTGCGATGACGATTTGGAAGCCCTGATAAATCCAACTTTGCTTGAACAGGCAGTTTTGAATCTCGTTGATAATGCCATTAAATATAGTCCTGCTGAAAGCACGATTAAGATAATCGCAAGAAAAGACGACCAGCAAGTGACCATCGCGGTGAAGGATTGCGGCTGCGGTATAGAAAAGAGCCATCTTTCGCGTATATTCGAACGGTTCTATGTTGTTGACAAGGCCCGCACCAGAAAACTCGGCGGGACGGGACTCGGCCTTGCGATAGTTAAACATATTGTCAATTTGCACGGCGGCTCGGTTACAGTTGATAGCACACCAGGTCAGGGAAGCACTTTCATTATTCACCTGCCTGTTAGATAAATATTTCTCGTCTTATTCTAATTACTGTCGAAGATAACCTCCCTTAATTAACGCAATTCTAACATCGATTTAACAAGCCCCTAGCGAAGTTCAAATAATATCCCTTCTAAACCGGGTACATCGCCGTCCGGGGTGGTCTCGGGTCAGCGTTCTAGAAGGAAAACAGTTTTTGTGGAGGTACGAGTAATGAAAAAATTAATTGTTTTGTGTGGAGGTTTTCTAATCATTATTTTGGGAGCCTGCAGCGTCAAGGCTGAAGAAATCAGCGATATGAAAAAGCAGTTAGCTGATTTGCAGACCAGGATTAATCAGATGGAAGCGCAGCAGAAAAAGGTTGTTGCCGAGGAAGTCAATAAAGCAGTCGAGAAAAAAGAATTTAAGTTGCCGGAGTGGGTGGAGAAGGTGAAAATCAGCGGCGATTTGCGTTACAGGCATGAGTCAATCGATGAGCAAAGCGGCGGCGAATGGAAAGATGGCGTCAACCGGCATAGAATTCGCGCACGCATGAGTGTCAACAGCAAGATCAATGAAGATATGGACCTCGGTTTTCGGCTCGCCAGCGGGTCAGCAGATCCGGTATCGACAAATCAGAATCTTGAGAGCAGTTTCTCAAGCAAGACAATTTGGCTGGATTGGGCTTATTTTGACTGGCATCCTTGTGATACAAAAGCATTTAGTTTGATTGGCGGCAAAATGCCTACACCCTTTTACAGAGTCGGCAGCAATCAGTTAATCTGGGATGATGACTTGTCCCCTGAAGGAGTAGCGGCAAAATACGAAATTCCGATAAGTGAAAGTTTAAAGGCTTATGTAAACGGAGGCGGCTTCTGGGTTGAGGAAAGAGACGGTTCGGATACCGTTGACAGCTCCTTGTGGGGAGCCCAGGCATATCTTAAAAATAAGTTTGATAAGGATACTTATTTGCTCGGTGGTATTAGTTATTATGATTACGGTAATATCGAAGGCGAGGGCGATATTTTCACGACATGGAAAGGCGGCACGACAAGAAAATGGTTTGGTAATACCTTCTCAGGTCCCGATGCCGACAACGGAGTATTTGCTTACGACTTTGATATAGTTGAGGGATTTGCAGAGTATGGTTTCGTTTGCGGAGAGTGTCCGGTTACATTGTTCGGCAGCTATGCACACAACACTGCAGCGCCAAGTTCAAAAAGCAATGGCTGGCTGGTCGGCTGCATGTTCAACAAGCTCAAAGACCCGGGTTCATGGCGGCTCGGTTACGATTATCGAGATATCGACTCTGATGCTGTAGTAGGTCAATTCAATGATTCAGATTTTGTCGGCGGCGGCACCAATGGCAAAGGGCACAGGTTTAATGTGGCTTACCAGCTGGCGAAGAACTTCGAGACAGGTCTGACATATTTTCTTGATGAGAGGGAAAATAGTACCGGTGACGAATATCACCGGTTACAGGCGGATTTTATTTTCAAGTTTTAGCGCGGATTTCTCTAACAAAATATTAACTAATTATTAACACAATCTTAACAATTTTGGCATAGATTTAACTGTCAAAGGAGTAAGTAAAATGAAGAGACTATTATGTAGTTTTATGTTCCTGTTGCTTGCAATTCCAGGGTTGGCGCAGGCGGAAACCCTGCAAATCGATGGTTCGACGACTGTTGGTCCGATTGCAGACGCATTCACGGAATACTTTATGAGGACCAACCCGGGCCTTGAAATTACCGTAAAGAAAACCGGCTCCGGTGATGGCGCTGCTGCCTTAATTGACAGCCGCTGTGATATAGCGACTATGAGCAGATTTATGAAAGATAAGGAATTTAAATCGGCAGTTGACCACAATGTATTGCCGGTCGCACACGCGATTGCTATGGATGGAGTATGTATCATAGTGCATCCGTCAAATTCCTTAACGGCCTTGACTGTTGCCCAGGTGCGAGATATTTATACGGGCAAGACCAGGAACTGGAAAGAAATAGGCGGCCCTGACGCCCAAATAGTGGTTGTCAGCAGGGATACATCGTCAGGAACATACGAAACCTTTCACGAAAAGGTAATGAACAAACAAGAGATGGCCAAGAACGTCGAATATGTCAATTCGAATCCTCAGTGCCATGCTAGAGTCAAAACAACAGCCGGGGCAATCAGCTATGCAGGGCTTGGTTTTATTGACGCCGATGTAAAGGCGTTGAAAATCGAAGGTGTCCAGCCGACAAAACAGACGATTTCCAGCGGCGTGTATCCTGTCGCCAGACCTCTGTTTTTGTTCACGAACAACTACCCCAAGCCGGGCTCAATGGTTTTTAAATTCTGCACATTCTACCTGTCCGAGAAGGGGCAGGAAATTATTGAGGCGAAAGGGTTTGTTCCCGTGACTAATTACTAAGATTGTAGGGCGGGCTTGCCCCGCCAAAAAAATATGTTGTGGGAGAGCAGCAATTAAAGAAAAACAGGGAAAAAATTCATTAGTGCCGGCGGCCGAGTCACCTCGGCCGCTAGTGCTTACACCAACCGAGGATATCAAGGGATTCCTTGCGCTTCACATCGGCCGGGCGGCCCTTTTTATTATTACATGCACATCTGTCCTGGCGGTATTTCTAATTTTCCTGTTTGTAGTCAGGGAGGCAATGCCCTTTCTTGCCAAATTCAGCATAAAAGAATTTCTCACAAGCAGTTCGTGGTATCCTGAAGCCGCAAATCCAAAATTCGGCACGCTTGCCATAATCGCGGGCTCTGCTTATGTAACAATTGTTTCGATTATTTTCTCGGTTCCCATCGGTATTTTAGCCGCGGTCTTTCTGAGTGACATCGTCTCAATGAAAATCAGGAGTATTGTAAAACCGATTATTGAGATTTTAGCGGCGATACCATCTGTTGCTTACGGTTTTTTCGCGGTACTGGTTTTGGCCCCTTGGATGCAGCAAAAGTTCGGATTTTCTACGGGGACAAATGCTTTAAATGCGTCGCTTGTTTTGGCGGTGATGGCGTTACCCACAATAATAAGCGTCTCGGAAGATTCTATTTCAGCGATAGGAAGGGAATTAAGAGAGGCTTCCTACGGCTGTGGTGCGACGCGAATGGAAACACTTTTAAAGGTAGTTATTCCTGCCGCGCACAGCGGGATAATTGCCGCGATAGTGCTCGGAATGATGAGGGCAATCGGCGAGACAATGGTAGTGTGGATGGCATCTGGCAATGCCGCTCAGATTCCCAGTCCCTGGTGGGATTTGTCGCAATCAGTGCGGACATTGACTGCGACAATAGCAGGTGATATGGGTGAGACGGAAAAGGGTTCTCCCCATTACAGGGCTCTTTTTGCCGCAGGATTGCTGCTGCTGGTGATTACGCTGTGCCTGAATCTGGTTAGTGAGTATTTTCTTATACGTGCTAAGAAAGCGGGCGGCAAGCACTGATGAAATCGAATATTCGAATTACGCTGGACAAGATATTCACCGTTATCGCGGGGGCTTCGGTAGTTTGCTTGTGTCTGGTTCTTCTGGGAGTGCTGGGGCCCATGGTTTGGCGGGGTGGTTCGGCAGTCGCGTTTAAGGGGACAGTGGAATTTAGAAAGATGCAATTAGTGCTTTTTGGCCGGGGCGATGAGGAGAAGATAGCAGAGGAAAGCAAACAGGCCCAAATAGCACGGACAAAAATTTACAGCACAATCGAAAAATTCAAAGGCGGCATCGATTCAGAGGCATTAATAGATAAAGCGAGACAAATTTACCGTCAGTTTGGCAGCGACCTTCGGCAAACCGATAAACCTGCGGATGAGGTTGCCGAGCTGAGATCTGTTACAAGACAGATTCGTGACCGGCTCGAATCGGCTTTAGCAAGCTCTGACACGGCAGAAGTGAACGAATCCTTAGCGTACATTCTCAATTTCAAAGATGACCTGCGGTTTAAGAATACTTCCGCGGCGGGTCTCATTGGGCTTGCCGAGCAATACAGAAAAGACGTAAACGGGATTAATCTTGCGGAACGACAAAAATATTATCAGGAGCTTCGGCAGGTGGAGGATATTTTAACAGAACTATTGGGGCCTGCGCCCGGAACAGCGACCCCTGCCTTGATGATGAATCGTTTTGGAGCCACCCGCTGGGACCGGGCAGAAAAGCTGTTTAATAGGCTGTTCTGGTACGAGGAATGGATTAAGCAGGGACCGGGAGAGCCTCTGGTCAGACAGCTTACGCCTCGTTCACAAAGATTTTCGGGTACGGAGATTGAAGGACTTTTCGTTTACATTCAGAAAAATTTACCCGAAATGCTCAAACCCAAAACAACGTTTTACTGGCAATACTTCATAGATGACAGCACACCCGGTCATTACTTCGGCGGTGTCGGCCCGGAAGTTCTCGGGACGCTTTTATTGACAATGCTTGCGATGTTTTTTGTTGTGCCTTTCGGCGTTATTTCCGCCGCCTATCTGGTGGAATGCGCCTCTGAGAATCTTGCCATAAGAATAATAAGGATGAGCATCAACACCCTCGCGGGCGTGCCGAGCATAGTATTCGGCTTATTTGGCCTGGCATTTTTTGTGTTATTTTTCGTGCCTTTGTTTGGAGGACCTTCTAAAGGGTGCATTCTCGCGGCCTCATTGACGCTGGCTGTGCTGACTTTGCCTGTTATGATAAGAGCAAGCGAGGAGGCAATACGGGGAGTGCCGCAGACTTATAAAGAAGCGTCGCTGGCTTTGGGCGCAAGCAGATTCCGGACTTTTGTGAAAGTGACATTGCCTGCAGCGCTGCCCGGGATTCTAACCGGTGTTATATTAAGCTTGAGCAGGGTTGCAGGCGAAACGGCTCCGGTATTGTTTACCGGGGCAGTTGCGCTTGGGCCGATTCCAAAATCCATATTAGACCCCGCACGCACGCTTTCTTACGGCAGTTACGATATGGCCGTCGGCGACAAGCTGGCTGCTATGGTGCCGCATAACCAGTTCGGTATGGTTGTGACACTGGTGCTGCTGATTCTTTGTCTTAACGCTGTAGCAATTGTTCTCCGTTCAAGGATATTTAAAAAACTGGCGGGTCATTAAAAATGGCAACGATGCGGCTTTTACAATTAAGTGAGAAAAAGAGGTCTGAACCGATTATGAAAGAAAATACCCATGAAAAGACAGCTCAAAATGTGGAAACACTATGTGCCTGTCCAATAATAAGCTCAACGGATTTTAGTTTTTACTATGGCCCAACGATGGGCGTGAAGAATATTACGATGAATATAAATCCTTGCAGTGTCACCGCGATAATCGGGCCGAGCGGCTGCGGCAAGAGCACGTTCCTGCGAAGCATAAACCGGATGAACGACCTCATTCCAGGCGTGAGAACTGAAGGAAAGCTATGCGTTGATGGTCAGAATATTTACGACAAGCGGGTCAATCTCGTAAATCTTCGCCAGCAGGTTGGAATGGTTTTTCAGAAGCCGAATCCTTTTCCGAAAAGTATTTTTGACAACGTGGCTTATGGCCCGCGGCTGCAGGGCATCACAAGCAGGATAGCTCTTGATGAAATCATCGAAAAAAGCCTTAAGGCGTCGGCCTTGTGGGAAGAGGTGAAAGACAATCTCAAAAAATCCGCTCTTGCTCTCTCCGGAGGTCAGCAGCAGCGGCTGTGCATTGCACGGGCGCTGGCAACAAGACCTCGTGTGCTGCTTATGGATGAGCCGTGTTCGGCCCTTGACCCTCTGGCCACCGGCAAAATCGAAGATCTTATCAGTCGACTCAAGGACAATTACACGATTGTTATTGTCACTCACAATATGCAGCAGGCAGCGCGCGTCAGCGAGACGACCGCTTTCTTCTGCCTCGGCGAACTTATAGAATACGATGTCACCTCTAGGATTTTCGAGAATCCGTCAAACAAGAAGACTGAAGATTACATAACAGGCAGGTTCGGATAAAACTTTAATTTAATAGTAACCAACAGTCTACGATTGACACAGAAAATTTAATTGATAGAGAAACCAACAGCGGTAACCTTGAGTAGTAACTCATTGCAGAACACACAGTTAGGCAATGAATAGCAGGGGTTGGCATTAGCTCTCACTGTCGAAGAATCAACTGGGCCCGGAAGGGATCGGACCTTCGACCAATGGATTATGAGTCCACTGCTCTACCGCTGAGCTACGAGCCCGTGCACATCTTTATACGTATAAGAATGAATTTTTGCAAGAAAAAATGATTGGCGTTTACTGCTTTTATGATGTGTGCGTTAAGATGAAAAATTTTGATATTCAAGCTCTCGTCTTTTGCCTTGTATCTTTTGCCTTGTGTCTTATGACTTGACTTTGACTTTGACTTATGTCTATTGAACCAGCAGGTCAGCCGTAACTACACCGGCCTGTGTATCGTGCATAATATCATCGCTGGCGCTGCCGACCGTCTTCAAATGCGATATACCGGCAAATTTCCTGGTCTCTATCAGCTTCGCCCCTTTTGCTGCAATTTTTCGAAACGCGTGCTTTGCCTTAATTTTATCCTGTGCCCCGACAGCATCCACTATCACGGTGACACGCTTGCCTCTCTGCAATAGGCCCAGTGCCGCCGCCTCAATTGCTCCCTCTGCGCATGCCCCAATCAGCACAAATTCATTGGCGCGTATTTCGCTCAGCAGCCTGTCTATTCTCGGCTCATCGAACGGGTCAAGGCATCTCTTATGAAGAACTATCTGGCGATACTCCCGCAGCAAATCCACCGGCAAATCAGTATTATTGTCCGCCGCGAAGCTTGCTCGATTGCTCAGCAGCGTATAATTGATTTTCTGTATACCCTCAGTCCCGTCTATGCAGTATCCCCCGTTGTTGTCCGGATGAACTTCGCAAATCGAAACAACGGGAATCTTTCTCGAGCGCGCAAATGCGATTATCCTTCTGATATGGCTTAAGACTCTTCTGCGATTGCCTACTCTTACCCTGCCTTCATCAACAAAAAAGTCTTTTTGCGTATTGATGTCTATCAATACCTGTTTTCGGCGAGTTTTTATTAGTTGACGTATCATTCCGCGATCTTTCTTCCGCTGGCGTCGCTAATCTTTGGCTTGTCCCTTTGCCTCTATACCATTTGCCTGTATATACGTTTAAGTCTCGTCCGTGGTGCAAAAAAAATTTTCAAAAAATATTGCCTTTCAAACAACCCCAGCTGCTATCAATATCGTTTACATTTCTTATATACTTTAAACCCCGATTTTACTCTTTTGGCGGTATCCCACGATCGGGGGTTGGCAAATCCATGCCCATTCTTTATAATAAGTCCAGGCCGCCAAAAAATGTTACAAAAACCGGCCTTATAATAAAAGCTTATAAATATGTCAAGACAATTATTTGAATATCCAAAATTTGTTTTAGAGCACCCAAATCCGCCTGTCAAGGTTAATTTTGGGGATATTTTCGGACGTTTAGCTCCAACTCACATTGAAATCGGCTCCGGCAAGGGGACCTTCTTGGTAAACCAGGCAAAATCAGAGGCGCATGCCAACTTTATCGGGATTGAATGGGCCCGAAGGTACTACCGTTTCGCCATGGACCGGATTGGCCGATGGAACCTGACCAACGTCCGGATAATACGCACAGATGCGGTTACCTATATTAACGGCTGTGTCCCTGATTCTTCCGTCGATTGCTTTCACATTTACTTTCCCGACCCCTGGCCAAAAAAGCGCCACAATAAACGCCGCTTCTTCAATTCCCAAAATACCGACCAGCTTATCCGCTGCTTAAAACCCAATGGCACCATACGTATGGCCACGGATTTTACCGAATATTTCGAGCAGATAAAATTGGTTCTGGCCTCAAAAGCTGATTTCTTGGAGCAAATTGATTTTCTCCCCGCGGTCGGCGCTCAAATTGGCGAATGGGTCGGCACAAACTTCGAACGCAAGTATCTCAAAGAAAACAGGTCTATATATACTATTGCAGTAATTAAAAAATAATCGTATCACTCAGACTAACCTGGTGTAGCCCTGCACTTCTTATTTAATTTGACTTTTTCAATAAGTCTCGTTAGAATAATTTCATCAGTGAGGAGTAAAAAAGTGGTCAAAATCATTCTATTGGACGTTAAAACACAGATTAAAATATCTCTTATCATTTTTTTAATTCTATTCCCTAATACTCTTTGGGCAAAACACGTTCCTTTAGAAACCGCCCGCAAGGCCGCCGTTAACAGCATGAATAAGGCAAATCAGGCCAAAGACCTCATTAAAGGCCAAAAAGGAGTATCTAAAAAGCTAAGATTGGCAGATATTAAAGATTCATATACCAAGAAAAAAGACATCTCTGTTTATTATGTGTTCAATTTTTCACCGGAAGCCTGGATTGTAATTTCGGCAGATGATGCGGCCTGTCCTGTAATAGGTTACAGCCATAGTGGTTTCTATGACCCGAATATATTAAACCAGCCGCCTGCATTTATAGAATGGATGGATAACGCAGCTTCGCAAATTGCTGATGCAGCTTCAAAAAATCTAAAGGCGCGGCCAAAAGATGCATCTGACTGGCAGCAGCTAAGCGCAGAGCCGGATAATTACGATGCAGGCCTCAACCTGCTTAATTTGGCCGAATCCGTTAATCCTTTAATTTTATCAACATGGGGGCAGGGCGGAGATATAGATGGTTGGCCCTGGGGCTATGAAGGCTATAGCAAATATTGTCCATGGGAATATACCGATTGGACACATCTTTACAGGAGATATTGTCCGACAGGCTGCGCTGCTACGGCAATGGCACAAATAATGAAATACTGGCAATGGCCGCCATCGGGCAGAGGCAGTCACGGATATGACCCTCCAACATATTCCTGCAGTCATGAATGCTCCGGTTTCGGATGGCGTGAGGTGAATTTCGGTAATCAATATTATAACTGGAGCGATTCATCTATGCCTTTAAATGGCCCTTCTAATGCCATTGCGTTACTTATGCGAGATATTGGTGTTGCCGTGGAAATGGACTACACACCGGTCGGTTCAGGGGCATGGCCTGGTCAGGCATTCCAAAATTACTTCGGGTACAGCGCAGGCGAACTGGAATGGAGGCAGGATTACACACAGTGGGTTAATAAACTCAGGGCAGACCTCAATGATGCCCGGCCGGTATGGTACTATGGAAATAATGGTGGTACATCGGCACATGCCTTCATATGCGATGGTTACGATTCTTTCGAAAATTTTCATTTCAACTGGGGCTGGAACGGGAGCTATAACGGCTGGTTTAATGTGAATGACCTTACGCCCGGCAGCCATAATTACTCATTTTCACAAGGCGGAATCTTTGGTATTGAGCCCCAGCCTTACAGTGAAGTTTATGTTGATGATGATTACACCTCAGTCGGCTATAACAATGGTCACGCCTGGGGAGTAGATGCCTTCAATAAAATTCAGGATGCAATAAATTCTGTCCTCTCGGAAGGTATTATTTATGTCGCGGCAGGGACTTATAATGAGGCAATAGATTTAAAAGGCAAGGAGATTCATCTTTATGCTGTAAGCGGCCCGACTTCCACAACTATCAACGGGGGCGGTGCCGATCATGTCGTTTTATGCAATACCAGTGAGGATGCAAATACAATAATTGAAGGCTTCACCGTCACAGGAGGCAACGCCAACGGAAGCTCTCCTCATAATTGCGGCGGCGGAATGTTGAATTATTACAGCAGCCCGACAATTATTAATTGTAAATTTATTTCAAATGCCGCAACTCTTCACGGCGGCGGTATGCACAACGAACACGCCGCGCCCACCGTGATTGACTGCATCTTCACACAAAACACCTCCGGAACTCATGGCGGCGGCTTGATGGATAATTGGAATCCAACTTACTCAAAAATTATTAACTGCTTATTTACCCAGAATACGGCCGGCGGCGGCGGGGGCGGCTATTGTGATTCTGTGGGCTATTCGCAAATTTACAACTGCACATTCAGCGGCAATTCGGCATCATTAGGAGGAGCAATATACGGCTGGTACGGCTCAACGCATTTGTACAACTGTATCGTATGGGGAAATCATCCCACTGAGATTGTCTACGATACAATCGCCATCACAGCAAATTACAGTGATGTCAATGGGGGCTTTCCGGGCACAGGCAATATTAATGTAAATCCGTATTTTCATAGTGACTTCAGCCTTGATAAGGCATCTTCCTGTCTTGATGCGGGCAATAACGACTATGTCCCCAGCGACATAACAAAAGATTTGGCAGGTGAAACAAGATTTGTTGATTCGTGCAGAAACGATACCGGAAGCGGGATGCCTCCCATTGTGGATATGGGAGCTCTCGAATACCAGCATACATGGGATACTGCGCGAAACCTGCTTACAAATCCTGACTTCGAAACAGGCGATACCTCTGGGTGGGTTGATAACTGGGGCTGGAATTTTTGGGTAGCAGCCGAACAGGCGCACAGCGGGCTCTTCAGCGGATTTGCAGCCGGAAGGTCTGCCGAGTGGCAGGGTGCATGGCAATCAACTGGCGAATTTATGGTTGAAGACACCACATACAGGGTCTCAGGATGGGTAAGATTAGAGAATGCCGACACCAATCATGTGGCCCTTACAGCGAAGGTCACCGATTCAGCCGGCGACCATTATTATGGTATAGATAACACAACAGCTTATAGTGACAGGTGGGTTAACCTTGATGGCACCTT
>Ga0105091_10001028_pt1 | contig 12037 bp, 11 predicted proteins | sample PPLLak1March2015_FD_87022 | JGI IMG/M metagenome (GOLD analysis project Ga0105091, IMG submission 87022) | Freshwater sediment microbial communities from Prairie Pothole Lake near Jamestown, North Dakota, USA - PPLs Lake P7 Core (1) Depth... | ecosystem: Environmental > Aquatic > Freshwater >... | reverse complement strand
TCGCCCTCCGCCCTTCGCCCTCCGCCCTTTCGCCCTCCGCCCTTTGCCCCTGTCTTCCTCACCTTTCTGTAGCGCTTTTCCCATTGAATACATATACTGAGCACGGTCAGACGGGCGAGGGCTTCAGCTATGAATGAAATGTTGGAGAAGTTCCTGAAAGACACCCGGAAGGAGCTCGCCGGACTTGAGAAAAAGCTTCCGGCCTTCATTTCCAAACCGTCCGATGAGTTGAGCTCAAAGTTCCTGGGGCTGTTCCAAGGCTGGAAAAGTAAGGCCGCGGAGCTAAACCTCAGGAAGATCGAAAGTATTGCGGACGCGGCAGTGCTCGTGCTGGGGCGAATTGCCGGGCAGACCGGCCAGGTGCCGTCGGATAACGCCGCACTCTTGAACGAGTGCATTTCCGCGCTGCATGAGAACCTTGATGCCCTTGAGACAACGGGGCAAGAGGCGGTTGAAGCTCCGGGCAAACAGCCGGTTCAGGAAGAGTCGGGCAGCGAGGAAGGCAGCCCTGATTCGACGCCTGCTTCCGCACTCAGTCTCAATGATGTTGCCGCATTGCTCGTCCAGCTCGACGCCGAGAACCTCTCCGGTTGCCGCAAGTTGGGTCAGACCCTTGAAGCGCTGGCCGGAGGCTATTCCAACCAGGAAGCGGCCAGTCTTCTGCGGGAGGCGGGCAGCAAGCTCCTGGTGTTAGCGGACTCGGGCGGAGAGAATCCGGATGCCGTTCTGCAGGAAGTGGCCTCCGCGATCGAGACAGTTACCCGGCTGGAAGAGTTGGAGGAGCTGGCTGAAGCACCCGCTCCTGTCCCGGACGAGGCGCCTCCGGAGTTGGTCCTGCCTGCCGACGCGGACCTGGAGTTGCTCGGGGAATTCGTGACCGAGAGTCGCGAGTTTATCGCCGAAGCTGAGTCTGCTCTCCTCTCGCTCGAGGTCGACCCCGAGAAAATGGAGGCGGTTAACACCGTCTTCCGTGCTTTCCACACCATCAAGGGAACATCCGGCTTTTTGGGGCTCAAGCCAGTCACGGAGCTTGCGCATCACGCCGAATCGTTGCTCAGCAAGGTCCGTAATCGCGAGATTCGTTTCAGCGGCGGCTATGCCGATCTGGCACTGCGTTCAATTGACACCTTGAAGGGCCTGGTCGAGCAGGTCGATCAGGCGACCCGGGGCAAGGCCATGGTCCTGCCTCCCGGATACATGGAACTGCTGGGGCTGTTGAAGCGAGCCGAGCACGAACGGTTTGCGGAAACCCTCGTCGAAGCTCCACCCGAGCCGATGCGGATCGGAGACATCCTGGTGGCCGCGCAGAAGGCGGATCGCGAAAAAGTGGATGAAGTCGCGGCCCAACAGGGGGATGAACCACTCGGCGTCGCGCTGGTGCGATCCAAAGCCGCCTCTCTGACGGACGTAGCCAAAGCCTTGCGTGCGCAGCAACGGATCGCAGCTGGCGAAAAGAGCACCGAATCGACCGTCCGGGTTCGGACCGAGCGACTGGATCGGTTGATCGACATGGTGGGCGAACTGGTCATCGCCCAATCAATGGTGGCCCAGGACGCCACGGTTAGCGAGGGCACACACCACGAGCTTGCGAAAAAGATCAGCCACGCAGGAAAAATCGTGCGCGAGTTGCAGGATCTCAGCATGTCCATGCGCATGGTTCCTTTCCGAGCGACGTTCCAGAAGATCGCCCGCTTAGTTCGCGACCTGGCTAGGAAGAGCGGCAAACTGGTCGAATTCGACGTAAAAGGCGAGGATACCGAGATTGACCGCAACATGGTCGATCTGATCACGGATCCGCTGGTCCATATGGTCCGAAACGCCGTCGATCATGGGATTGAGGCACCCGACGAAAGGGAGAAGATCGGGAAACCACGCTCGGGGCTGATCCAGGTCAAAGCCTTTCACTCGGGCGGGAACGTGGTGGTCGAGCTGAGCGACGACGGGCGTGGTCTGGATCGTGACAAGATTATTGAGAAGGCGCTCGCGACGGGACTCATCGAATCAGACAAAGGCTTGGCCGAGATCGACGTCTACAACCTGATTTTTTCACCCGGTTTTTCCACGGCAGCCGAGGTGACCGACGTGTCCGGGCGCGGGGTGGGACTGGATGTCGTGAAGCGCAACGTGGAAGCCTTACGCGGGCGCATCGAAATCACATCCACTCCCGGCAACGGCTGCAAATTCTCGCTGAGACTCCCCCTGACGCTTGCTATCACCGACGGGATGCAGGTGAAGGTCGGGGATGAGTACTACATCGTACCGACGATCAATATCCAGGTGAGTTTTCGCCCGAGCGCATCCGCCCTGTTCACAGTTGCGGGCCGCGGCGAGCTGGTCATGCTGCGCGGTGAGCTCATGGCGATGTTCCGGCTGCACCGGCTCTTTGATGTGAAGGGCGCCGTCGAGGATCCGACCAAGGGTCTTCTCGTGGTCGTAGGTGACGGGAATCGGCGCTGTGCCCTGCTGGTTGATGAGTTGCTCGGCCAGCAACAGGTCGTCGCAAAGTCCCTCGGCCGGGGATTGGGCAAGATTCAAGGGATCTCGGGGGGCGCGATTCTGGGAGACGGCAAGGTTGGACTCATCCTGGACACCATGGAAATCGTTTCGCTGGCTCGACAGGTGACCAGCGGCGCCGAAAAGGCGGAACTGGAAGCGGCTGGAGCGTGAGCCGGTCAGGTTCGAGAGATATCGGTTTTTGCACAGAGGAGAACGAGCGATGAGTGAGAGCTCCAATCGGGTACCATCAGAAGAGTCGAAGTACCAGAGGGTTTCGACGCAGGCTCCAAAGGCTGGAAGGCCGGGGGGCAAATTCCTGACTTTTTTCCTCGCGACCGAAGAGTACGGGCTCGAGATTCTCAAGGTACACGAAATTATCGGCATGATGCCCATCACTCGTGTGCCTCGTACTCCGCCCTTCATCCGCGGCGTTATTAACCTGCGCGGCAAGGTCATTCCTGTCGTGGACCTGCGCTTGAAGTTCGGGATGGAGAGCAAGGAGCAGACCGAGGAAACCTGCATCATCGTCGTGCAAGCCCAGGGCGTCGAGATGGGTATCATCGTCGACAAAGTGTCCGAGGTCTTGGACATCGCGGCTCAGGAGATTGATGATCCGCCCTATTTCGGCACCGATGTTCAGACCGACTATCTGCTCGGAATTGGGAAGTCGGCGGAAAGGGTCAGACTGCTCCTGGACATCGACAAGGTCCTTTCAAGTCAGGAAGTCATCGACGTCCGGTCCGTGGCGGCGGTAACCGATGAAGCGGCCGACCAAGGAACAACGGCGAAATAGGCGGGAGATTCCGCTGCCCACTGCCCGTTGACCGACTGCCCCAGTACGGGAACTATCAGGTGAGAGGCGGCAGAGTGGGTCAGCGGGAAGTGGTCAGCGGGCAGCGGGAAGTGGGGGAGGGTTAACCGTGATGAACAACTTGAGAGTTGGAGTGAAACTGCTTTACGGCTTTCTGTTCGTAGCTCTCTGTGCGGCCTTTGTCGGCTTCGTTGCCTACACGGGCATCAGCGGCCTGAGCCAATCGATCGCGCAGCTCGAGCCGGGCTCCTCCAGCCTCGGTGAAAAATTGACCAGCCTGAAGTCTCAACAGGAAACGGCGGAAACGGCGATTCTGTGGACTACGGTTCTGATTTGCGGCCTGATAGCGGGTCTCGGATTCCTGTTTTCGCGTTCTCTCGCTCAGCCGCTGAACGACGCGGTCAACACCCTCCAGGAAGTGATTCTCGGCAGGACCAGCCGGCGCCTGAAGTTCCACCGTGAAGACGAAATAGGAGTTCTGGCCAAGCTGGTCGACTCGCTGGCCGATGACTTCCAGCAGATGCTGGCGGTCTTGCGGAAGGTGGGCGAGGGCGACATGTCCGTGGATCTAAAGCCTAAAAATGACCGCGACGAACTGACCTTGTCCCTGAAGCGGATCGTAGAGTCGGTTCGAAGCCTGGCCAGCGAGACCCAGCGGCTCAGCCGGTCGGCATCCGAGGGCCGTGTCGCGGGACAGGCTGGAACGGACGCCAAGGGTTGTTATCGCGATATTCTGCAATCGATCACAACCGCAGTGGAATCGCTCCTCGCGCCCTTGAACGACGCCGCGGAGGTCCTGACCACCCTGGCCGAGGGCGATTTGACCGCCCGAGTGAAGTCCGACTACCGGGGCGATCTGGCGAAAATCAAGAATGCTCTCAATGCCGCCATGACCCGCCTGGATCAGGGATTCTCGCAAGTGGCGGTTTCAGCCGAGCAGGTAGCCTCGGCAGCGGGCGAGATCAGCGGCGGGAGCCATAATCTGGCACAAAGCGCCTCCGCCCAAGCCAGTTCCCTCGAAGAAATCTCCAGCAGCCTTCGCGAAATGGCGGCGATGACAAAGCAGGCAACCGGTAATGCCAAGGAGGCCAAAGGCCTGACCGACGGAGCCCGCCGCAGTGCTGATCGCGGTGTCGAGAGCATGCGCCGGCTGTCCGCTGCCATTGACCGAATTAAGGCTTCGAGCGACGAGACCGCCAAAATCGTGAAGACCATCGATGAGATCGCCTTCCAGACCAACCTGCTCGCCCTGAACGCCGCCGTCGAAGCGGCCCGCGCGGGCGATGCGGGCAAGGGTTTTGCGGTCGTCGCTGAAGAAGTCCGAAACCTGGCAATGCGCAGCGCCGATGCGGCGAAGACCACGGCCAACCTTATCGAGGAATCCGTGAAAAACGCGGAGGGTGGGGTTGCGATCAACCAGGAGGTTCTCTCCAACCTGGATGAGATCAACCAACAGGTCCGCAAGGTTAGTGATGTGATGGCCGAAATGGCGGCGGCATCCGACCAGCAAAGTGAAGGGATCGATCAGATCACGGGCGCGGTGGAGCAAATGAACCTGCTGACACAGCAGACGGCCGCGAATTCCGAAGAATCGGCAAGTGCTGCCGAGGAGCTGGCCGGGCAGGCGGAGGAGATGAAGCGGGTCCTTTCCCATTACCGCTTGAACCTGAATCCTGCGCCCAAGCGGCCCGCGCTGGCCCCGGCGGCCGCACCGGCAACAGCGGCCACGGCGGCAGCAGCGGCCAAAGCCTTGCCTCCGAAAATCGCTGCAAGGGCCGGCCGGGTTCTGCCTACGCCCAAACCGGCGGCTCGACCAAAGCCGCCCGAGCCAGGCAAATCAGCCGACCCGAGCAAACTGATCCCTCTGGACGATGGTGACGCGGGGATTCTGCAGGAGTTCTAAAAAGGCGCTGACGCCCTGGGAGCGCAGGCATCTTGCCTGCACTGGGGCCGCAGGCATCTTGCCTGCTCGTGCCAATAGCAGATCGGACTGTGGGAACGGCACGAGCAGGCAGGATGCCTGCGGCCCCAGTGCAGGCAAGATGCCTGCGCTCCCAGGGCGTCAGGCGTTCATGGCAAGCCATGCAGCCTGAGCTTTTCTTTGTCAACACGGAACTTCTGATCCCGAACTTGACCCCTGCCCAGTTCGATCGGATCCGCACCATGCTGCACGGGCTTTGCGGCATCAACCTGGTCCCGGGCAAAGAAGGGCTCGTTAAGACAAGGCTCACAAAGAGACTTCGAGCCCTGCAGCTCAAGAGTTTTGAGGACTACCTCAGCCACTTAAAGGAGAATCCGGCAGAGATCACAACGATGGTGGATTTCCTAACCACCAACAAGACCAACTTTTTCCGGGAAATCCACCATTTCCACTACTTGCGGGACGTTTTTCTGCCCCACTACAAAGAGAAGCCGTGCAGCATGCGCCTGTGGAGTGCCGGCTGCTCATCCGGAGAGGAACCTTATTCGATCGCCATTCTGTTGAGCGAGGAGTTACCCGACCGATCCCGCTGGGATATCCGAATCCTGGCGACCGACATCTCGACTCGTATGCTTCAGAGAGCTCGCGAAGCCACGTTCGAAGAAGAGACCATTCAGGACGTCCCCGGTTTGTGGCGACAGAAGTATTTCGTTTGTCGCCGTACCAAGGAACCACGCTCCTATCAGCTCAGGGACGACATCAGATCGATGGTCCGGCTGGCCCGGCTCAACCTGATGGAACACTGGCCCATGAAAGGGCCTTTTGACGTCATCTTCTGCCGCAACGTGATGATCTATTTTGACAAGCCCACCCAGGAAAAGCTCGTCAACCGGTTTTGGGAGCTGCTGGCGCCGGGCGGGCTGCTCCTGGTCGGGCACTCTGAAAGTCTGACGACTTTTCCTCACAAGTTTCACTATGCTCAGCCAGCGGTTTACGTAAAATGATGACCGGTCATCAAAAGGTTGTGGAGTGGGTGGGGTGAAGCACATAGTTGGTATCGCAGACATGCGCATTTCGCGAGACCCGGATGATTTGCTGGTCACGTACGCGCTCGGCAGCTGTTTGGGAGTCGCGATCTATGACCCGACAACACACGTTGGGGGCCTTCTGCATGTGATGCTGCCCCTGTCGACAATTGACCCGGCCAAGGCGAAGGAAAACCCTTACATGTTCGTCGACACGGGGGTTCCGATCCTTTTCCATAAGTGCTATGAGGCCGGAGCCAATCGGGAGAGACTTCTGATCAAGGTCGCGGGCGGCGCCAATGTCAGCGGCAATGTTGAAGATCGGTTTGAGATCGGGAAACGCAATTTCCTGGTCCTCAGGAAATTGCTATGGCGCAACGGACTCCTCCTCCAGGGCCACGATGTGGGGGGGCATCATTCCCGCACGCTGGCTTTGGACATCAGTACCGGACAGGTTCGAGTGAAAGCGAATGGAATTGAAACAGCTCTCTAGCGGGCTACGGGTTGTGAGTTGCGGGTTGCGAGCCAGTCGCGACCCGAAAGGGGGTAGGCAATGGCGTTGAACGTCCTTGTAGTTGACGACAGCGCGGTCATGCGTGCGATTGTCATAAAGACGCTGCACCTGAGCGGTGTCGCCCTGGGGCAAATCTACGAAGCCAAAGACGGAGAAGAAGCTCTACGGGTCCTGGATGAGAACTGGGTGGACCTCGCCCTGATCGACATTAATATGCCTGTCTTGGACGGGATGGATTTGATAGACAGGGTCAGGCAAAACCCGGAGACCTCGGATCTTTCCATTATTGTTGTCTCGACAGAGAGCAGCGAGACCCGGATAGAGAACGTCCAAAGGAAAGGCGTCGCCTTCGTTCACAAGCCTTTTACACCTGAAACACTGCGTCAGGCGATTCTTCGCGCTACGGGAGTCATCGATGAACGACAAGATAACAAAAGCCCTGTATCGGGCAGCGGCTTTGACTTTTGAAGAGCTCGGCTTCATGTTTCCTTCATCCGATCTCGACCCGCTGCAAAAGTACGCTTCGGTCGATGCCCAGGGCTGCGTCGATTTTGAGGGACCTTATACCGGTAGGCTGGTGGTCAGGATGTGCGGGGGAGTGCTGCCGGTCCTCGCCGCAAACATGATGGGCGAACTTGAACCTCCCCAGGAGAAGCTGCAGAGGGATGCTTTGGGCGAAATCGCCAACATTATTTGCGGCAACCTTCTCCCTTCGCTCGCCGGCGCGAAGGAGGTGTTCCAGCTCAAAACGCCAAGACCTATGACTCAGGATGAGCAGCTTCCCCCTGTTGCCTCCCTCAAACCGACTGCGGAGGTCCAGGTGGGGCTCGAGGAAGGCCGCGCGGATCTTTTGCTTTACCTGATTGACATGCCCAAAGAGTAGCCGATGATACGTGTCCTGATCGTTGACGATTCAGCTGTCGTCCGCAAGGTGCTCTCGGACGAATTATCCAGGTACCGGGATATCCAGGTAGTGGGCACAGCCATCGACCCTTACGTGGCAAGGGACAAGATCGTCAAACTGCACCCCGACGTTATTACCCTCGACGTCGAGATGCCGAGAATGGACGGGCTCTCTTTCCTGGCAAAGCTGATGAAGCACTACCCTACCCCCGTGGTCATCGTCAGTTCTTTGACTCCTGAAGGGAGTGCGTCGGCCATCCGTGCGCTGCAATTGGGCGCAGTCGAGGTCATCAGCAAGCCCGGCTCCCGTTATTCGGTCCCGGACGTCGGGCGTCAGCTGGTCAGGGCCATCAGGATTGCCGCGGGAGCCCGCCCAGCCGCCCAGATCAGCCACGATGAAGAGTCGGTCAAGACGAGCACCGCGCCCCTCCTCTCGTCGGCAATCAACAACCGGGTCATCGCGATCGGCGCATCCACGGGCGGGACCCAAGCCATAGAGAAAGTGTTGTTTGGGCTTCCGGCCAACTGCCCGGGCGTCGTTGTAGTCCAGCACATGCCGGAGCATTTCACCGCGACCTTTGCCGACCGTCTGAACGATGTCTGCCACATGGAGGTCCGTGAGGCTCGCGATAACGACCGGATCAGGCAAGGGTTGGCGCTCGTGGCCCCGGGGAATCGGCATCTGATTCTCCAGAAGGATGCCGGCGAGTATATCGTCCGGGTCAAAGATGGAGCCATGGTGCATCATCAGCGGCCGAGCGTCGATGTCCTGTTCTACTCGGTCGCATCGAGCGTCGGCAGCAACGCGATCGGGGTCCTTCTTACCGGGATGGGTGCAGATGGGGCCAAGGGGCTGCTGGCAATCCGGGAGAACGGCGGGTCGACCATCGTCCAGGATGAAGACAGCTGCGTCGTTTTCGGCATGCCGAAAGAAGCCATCAAAGTGCAGGCTGCGATGGAGGTGCTTCCGCTTCCCAAAATCTCTCAGGCCATCCTTTCGCGTCTGACCGCTCCCGGCAATTCCCGTCCCGCCGCCCCGGCCGAGCCCGGACCGGCCGACCGCCGTGGACTCAACGCCGAGTAACGATCGCTGCCCCGCTGACCGCTACCCGCTGCGTAACTGCCCACTGACCGCTGATCGCTAAGCAGTGAGCAGCGGGCAGTGGGCAGTGGCCAGCGACCCACGGCCAGTGGGCGCTCGCCCAGAAGCAGATTTTTTGTGCGATCAAAATCACAAATTACAGCTTGCCTGCGTTGCCGAAAAGGGTTATTTTCTTGCGTGGCCGGAGCGGGGCTGTTCTCAGCCGTCGCTTCACTCAAAATGCTTGTGGCGGGAGGGGCGAGATCGGTGTGTATCCAGCCTTCTCCATGCAATAAGGATATGTTTTGATGTGCTTTACGTCAGAGGAGTTATGAATCTTCCGCAGACCGGATCTTTGACTGTTCCACAGGACCGGATACTGGTTGTGGATGACGAACCCCTTGTCCGAAATCTCCTCTCCGAGTATCTCTGCAACGAGGGTTACGAATGTGACTTGGCGGCGACCGGACGCGACGCTTTGATGAAACTCGCAACCGGAAGCTTCTCGCTGGTGGTAGCCGACATCCGGATGCCGGAGTTAAACGGGCTTCAGCTTCTCGAGGGAATTGCCCAACGTTTCCCCGACGTGGCGACCATCATCGTGACCGCGATTGCCGACATCGACACGGCGATCTACGCCATGAAGCAAGGGGCTTATGACTACATCATAAAACCCTTCAATCTCGAGCAGGTTGCGGAGAGTGTCAAACGAGCTCTTCAGCTCAGGCGCACCCGGCTCGAGAGCAAACGCATCTCACAGAACCTGGAGGCGCTGGTTCGCAAGAAGGCCTTTGCGTTATCCACAGCCCTTCACGATTTGAAAGACCAGCACAAGACGACTCTTGAAGTCCTGATCAAGGCTCTCGACGCTCGTGGGCATGAAACGCAATGCCATTCCCAGCGCGTTCAGGCCTACACGCTACGCCTTGCCCAGCAGTTTGACTTCGATACCCTTCAACTGATGGACCTCGCACGAGGCGCGCTGCTCCACGATATCGGGAAGATCGGGGTTCCGGATGGCATACTCCTGAAGCCGGGCAAGCTCAACCAGGATGAATGGTCTTATATCCGTAAACACCCGACAATCGGCCACGAGATCCTCCAGGGAGTCAAGTTCCTGGACCGGGTAGCCTGGATGGTTCTGTGCCATCACGAGAAATGGGACGGCACCGGATATCCCCAGGGCCTGAAGGGTGACCAAATACCTATGGAAGCGCGGATCTTCGCAGTCCTCGATGCCTACGACGCGATTACGTCCACCCGGCCATACCGGGAGGCGATGAGCTCCGATGTCGCGCGCACGGCTATCATCGCAAATGCCGGTACCCAGTTCGACGAGAAGGTTGTCGAAGAGTTCCTGAAGGTACCGCAGTGCGACTGGGACGAGATCTCCCAGAAGTTCCCGGGGTAAGCGGGCTTTGCGCTCCAGGGCCGGTACGACGCCGAAAACGCGTCACTCAACCGCCGCTAGAACTTAAACGCCGGCTTCTTCAAGTAGTCTTTCAACCACATGCCCTGCTGGTCACGCGCGGACAACACCGGCTGGCAGCAGGGCCATGAGATGCCCAGATCAGGGTCATTCCACGCGATCACTCCCTCGGCTTCGGGCGTGTAGTAGGTAGTGCATTTGTATTGCACCTCGGCCACTTCGCTTAGTGTCAGGAAGGCATGCCCGAACCCGGGCGGGACCAGCACCTGCTTCATGTTATCGCCGGAAAGCTCCACGCTGACCCATTTTCCAAACGTGGAAGATCCCACCCTCAGGTCGACTGCAACGTCAAAGATCCGGCCAAGCGTGCACCTGACCAGCTTGGCCATCGGCGCTCTCATGTCCTGGTAATGAATCCCGCGCAAAACATTCTGGCCCGACCGCGAGTGATTGTCCTGCACAAACTCGCCGGTAATGCCGTGCTCGGCAAAACGACGGCGGTGATACGCCTCGATAAAGAACCCCCTCGCGTCGCGAACAAAATCGGTTTCGATCACGACCACGGAAGGCAGCGATGTTTCCACTACATGAATATCCATAGCACCCCGTAACTGGTTCTGATTCGCGATTGGGCATTCTCCACTCGCATCCCGCTTTCGCCGGGTCAATCCATAATGGTCAATCATCCATGGCCCCATCGTCAATGGCCGGATTGGGCGAATGTTATAATAGAGCGATATGGCGGCGTTCCTGGCGGCTTTGCTGGTTGTAGCATTCGCGCTTCCAATACCAGGATTCGGCCAGGTTTCCTCGCCCCGGTTCCGGGTCGAAGCTTCCTTCGTCAAAGTCCCGGTGACGGTCTCGGACGGCCATGGTCGGCCTATGCAGGACCTCGGCGTCCGCAACTTCAAGATCTTCGACGAAGGAGAAGAACGCCCGATAGATAACTTTGTCCTCGACAAAAATCCCGTGAATGTCGTGGTGCTCCTGGACATGAGCGGCAGCGTCCGGGAGGAAATCGACGAGATCAAAGACGCCGCGGTTTCTTTCGCGAAAGCTTTCGACAAAGAAGACCGGATTGCCGTGATGGCGTTCGCCGACAAACTGGACATGCTTCAGGATTGGACGAACGATCCCGGGAAGGTAAGAAAGTCCTTGAAGAAGGCCAAACCCGGCTACCGGACGGCACTTTTCGACGCTCTGCAGGAGGTCGGCCGAAGCCGGTTCCGCTCCGTGCCCGGCAAGAAAGTCATCATCGTCTTGACCGATGGCGTCGACAACGAGAGCGAGACGGCGTACGACACGGTGCTCAAGCAGTTCCTCCAATCCGATGTCGCCCTCTACATCGTCAGCCGGACCCGCTTGATCCTGCCTGAGGTCCAACGCGAGGCCCGAGTCGAATTTCTGAACCAGGTCATGAAGAACGTGCTAAAGGACGACGAGGACTTCGTCGAGCTGTACTTCCGCGAGAAAGAGACGGCGATGGAGCAACTGTCGGAGTCAACCGGCGGCCGCGTGCTGTATCCGCTGAAGCTTGCCGACCTTAGAGACAGTTACGCCCAGGTGGCCAGGGAGCTGAAGAGCCAGTACCTGCTGACCTTCCGTCCTCCGCTCCAGTCGGACAAGCGCTTCCGAAACATTCGTGTCGCCTGCAGCGACCCGATGGCCATCGTGCATCACCGCGAGCAATACGCCTGGTCGGCGCCATCGAACGCGCGAAGATAAACGTGACAAGGTGACAAGGTGACAAGGTGACAAGGTGACAGGTGACAAGGTGACAAGGTGACAAGGTGACAGGGTGACAAGGTGACAGGGTGACAAGGTGACAAGGTGACAGGGTGACAGGGTGACAAGGTG
>Ga0105091_10001027_pt1 | contig 12042 bp, 9 predicted proteins | sample PPLLak1March2015_FD_87022 | JGI IMG/M metagenome (GOLD analysis project Ga0105091, IMG submission 87022) | Freshwater sediment microbial communities from Prairie Pothole Lake near Jamestown, North Dakota, USA - PPLs Lake P7 Core (1) Depth... | ecosystem: Environmental > Aquatic > Freshwater >... | reverse complement strand
GTTTTCCGTATCGTCGCTGAAGCGCGCGATGCCGATGCTCACGCCGATATGCACTTCGTGTCCGTCCAGTTCATAAGGCTGGGATACCGCTGCGATGATCTTTTCAGCGATGCGGCCGATGTCTTCCCGCTCGCGCAGATCGTAGAGCAGAACGGTGAACTCATCCCCGCCCAGGCGAGCCACGGTATCGCTTTCCCGCACGCACTGGCGCAGTCGTTCCGCCACGTCCTTGAGCAGCAGGTCGCCGATATGATGCCCCAGTGTGTCGTTGACCTGCTTGAAACGGTCCAGGTCGAGGAACATCAGTGCCAGGCCAGCCTTGCTGCGTCTGGCGAGGCTGAGCGACTGCCGCAGGCGGTCGTAGAACAGGGCGCGGTTGGGCAGGTCGGTCAAGCCATCGTACTGGGCCATGTGGCTGATGCGTTCCTGGGTGCGCTTCTGGTCGGTGATGTCCTCGTGGATGGCGATAAAGTGCGTGATCTTTCCCGCCGCATCGGTGAGCGGAGTGATGGTCTGCATGACGGTGTACAGGCTGCCGTCCTTGTGTTTTTCCACCGTCTCGCTGCTCCACACTTCCCCGCTGTTGATGGTTTGCCATAAAGTCTGGTAATAGGCGCTGTCCTGTTGCCCGGATTTGAGTATTTTGGGCGACTGGCCGATGATCTCGGCTTCGTCATAACCACTCAGGCGGAAAAAGGCGGCATTTGCCCACTGAATGTGGCCCTGATGGTCGGTCACCATCACTGCATTGGCCGCCGAGGCCAGCGCCAAGCCCAAGAGCCGGAGTTGCTGATGATCCTTGCCCATTTCCAGTGCCATGGAGATGCGGTTGGTGATGGCCACCAGGCGATTCACCGTGGCGGGTTCCGCAAAGGCGGACGGTTCACGGGAATAAAGTGTGAAAGCGCCGAAAACTTCGTCGCGCACCGTCAAGGGAATGGCAAGTACTGCCTGAAGCCCATATTCCTGGGCAATTTCCGCCCATGACTGGAAGCGGGGGTCATTAATGTTCAATGCCTGTGTCTGGGCGGTACGAATCGCCGTTCCGGTGGGGCCGAGACTATTAGAACCCTCGTCCCAGCGCACCCCCACCGTGCCAAGGCGTTGTGCGTATTCTTTTGCGCTGCCGGCTGAAGTCAGAATGCTAACCGAGCCATCCGGTTCTTTATGTCCCAACCAGGCCATGTCCAGATGGAACAGCAGTGCCACCTGCGCACAAATGAACTCCAAAGTCTTTTCCAGGGCTTCACCCCGAAGCACTTGCTGATTGAAGGCGGTGAAGAGATTCTCGATCGCCTCAAGCAAGCGCTGCTCGGTAACATCGGTGGAATAAACGGCAAAACGATTAATTTTTCCGTCCACATCGATCACCGGGTACACGGAATTCACCATGCGCATGCCGTTGCGCTCGTCTTCCAGTACGCTGGGGAGCCCATCCTGCGCGACCTTGTCCAGACGTGCGCGACGCACCTTGGCTACCTCTGGCGGAATCAGGTCGAAAATGTTTTTGCCCAACAATTCGTCCGGCGCGCCACGCAGACGCTTTGCGCCGACCTGGTTGATGGCAAGGATGGTGCCATCCCGTTCCAGCAACAGGGCGGATTCCCGTGCGGCGTCGAGCAGCGCCCGCTGGTTCCGCTCCATTCTGTCCTGTGTTTCCATGGCCAGCCTGCGTTCGGAAATATCCCGCACCACTGACATCAACAAGGGTGTGCCATCCATCTCGAAAACATGACTGCTGATTTCCACGGGGATCTTCTCGCCCCCCTTGGCGACATGCGTGCGTTCGAACAAGGCAAAACCATGGGTCTGGATTTGCTCTGCGATTTTATCCATGTCGGAAGTGCTTTCCGGGTCGTCGATATCAGCCGGGCTCATTTGCAGCAACTCGTCGCGGCTATAACCCAAACGCCTGCAGGCCACGTCGTTGACCTCGACAAACCGGCCGCGCCCGTCCGGGTCATTCAGCAGATGAACCAGAATGGCGTCGTTGCCAGTGTTGAACAACAACCGGAAACGCGCTTCCCTTTCTCGCAGTGTCTTTTCCGCTTCCAGGCGCGGGGTAATATCCTGGAAAGATGCGACAGAACCCATCACTTCCCCGTCCCTGATGATGGGGCTGGATACGATGGAAACGGGGATAATCGTTCCATCCTTGCGCACCAGATTGTCATTGAGGGCGTGATAGGTTTTCCCCGTCAGAATGGTCTGGTGAATCGGACAGGCGTGGGTAGGAATCGGGGTTCCATCATCGCGCTCGTAGTGGAAGGTTTCATGTCCATTGCGGCCGAGAAGTTCAGCCCGGGACCAGCCCAACAGCCGCTCCGCTTCCGGATTCACGAAGGTCACCTTGCCATCTCCATCCAGCACGTAAACCCCTTCGCCCAAGGTAGAGGTGATTTCGCGTAACTGGTCCTTGCTGTCCTGCTCCTGCTTGTAATGCCGCATCAAGCTATAGGAGAGCCAGCCAATGGCAATGAGCAGCCCCAACGTCACTGCGCCATCGATCAGTGCATTGCGGCGCCATTCGGCCAGCACCTCCTGCTTCGACAAGCCGACCACGACAACCAGTGGCAGATCGCCTACCTGGCGGTAGCTGTAGATACGATCTATGCCATCGACGCTTGATTTGCCTGCGGTCGTTCCCTTGCGGGGGGCTTTCTGCAGCGCGGCATCGATTGGGCCGCCGCGCACCGACTTCATGCGCTGGCTTTCGCTGATGGGGAAGCGGGTGATGACATGAAGGTCTTTGCTCAACAGCGTGATATTGCTGTTCTTGCCCAGATCCAGCGTGCTGAAGAAATTCTCGAAATACGACAAGGCGAGGCCCGAACTGACGACCCCGGCGAAGCTGCCGTCGGCATAATTCAGGCGTCGGCTGAGCATGATCTGCCAGCCCTTATGGCTGCGGCCGAATATGGGTTCTGAAATATCCAGTCCCAGTGCCGGATTGTCGCGGTGGCGGATAAAGTAGGCGCGGTCGCCGTAGTATCGTCTGGTGGCCTTTTCCTCCAGGGAGCTGGCCAGGCTAAAGCCATCCGGCTGGATAATTCTTGTGCCGAATATTTCAGGAATGCTTGCCTTGAGCCTCTTCAGATAGGCTTGCGTTTCTTCGCTGGCGGGTGATTCTTCCCGGCTTCTTAAAACGATTTCCCCTGCGGCATGCAGGAGCAGGACGTCTGTTTTCTGGATGACGGAGTTGATTTGCTCTTCCAGCACGCGGGCCATGTTCTGACTATCCGTGGTGGCGCGCGCCAGCTTCTCGTCATAGCCTTGCTTCAGGCCATTCACAAACACGCCAATGAGGCCCGGCACCATAACAAGAAAGGCAATAAACCAAATCTTGTTGCGCGCAATTTTTTTGATTACTGCCATGCCGGTTCGGTATCCTCAGGCGCTGTGGCACAGCAGAGAGCTATCGCTCTCTCCGCTCTGAGCGATACGGTCAAGATTGGCGAGCACGTCCATGCTGGCGGCTTCCATTGCGGCGATGGCGGAGAAGCCTTTCATGTATTCGCCGTCGTGGAACTGCCGGATCGCTTCCATGCCATTATCGTGGAAACGCTTGTGCGGTTCTTCCGTCTCGCGGTAGCCGGGCAGCTTGGAGAAGCAGTCGTGCCCCTCGCCTTCGTAATACCACTGGCCGAGCCGGCAGTGATGATGGTCGGCGAAATCTCCCAGGCCCTTGTCCGAGAGGCACATGAACACCTTGTAGACTTCAAATTTGTACACCAGGTGGTCGATCTTTGTGACTTCCACGAAGCTGCGCAGGGCCGAGGCCCCGATGACGCCTTCCATTTTGTTTGAAAGCGTGAACAGGCGTTTCATGTTCTGGGTGGCTTCACTGCCCTCGCGGCTGAAACTTTCTGTTTTTTGCGCCCATTCATCCATATGGGTCCGTGCTTGCTGAGTTTCGTCCTGAATGGCCGACACCAGCCCGGAGATTTCATTGGTCGCATTGCTGGTGCGCTCGGCCAGTTTCCTGACCTCGTCCGCCACCACGGCGAAGCCACGCCCCTGTTCGCCAGCCCGCGCCGCCTCGATGGCGGCATTGAGGGCCAGGAGGTTGGTCTGGTCGGCGATTTCCTTGATGAGCTGGATGATGCCGCCGATCTGACTGGCGCGTGCGCTGAGATTGCCTACTTTCTCGGCCATTTCGCCGGTTTCGCGCGACATGGCCTGCAGGTTCGAGGAGATTTTTTCCATCGCCACCTGGTTGGTGCCTGACATGGTAGAGGCTTCAATCGCGCTTTGCTTTTCGGTCTTCATCGCGTTGGCGATTTTGAGCTGGGAGTTCTGGATTTGCATGAATGAATTGGCGAATTCGCCCATGGTCTTGTAAATGCGAGTGCATTTTTCGATTTCGCCCTGCCACTCTGAGGCTTGTGCTTCGGCCATGAGTTTTCCCTGATGCTCGCGGCTCAGTTCGGCTTCGAGCTCCGCTACACGGTTTTCCAGTTCACGAGCCCGAGATTCCCAGGCCAGCGCATTTTCCTTACAACGTGAAAAAAACATTACTTCTCCCGATTTTCCGCCACAGCAGATTTACTTGTTTTTGATCAACTCGAAGTGGCCGACCAGTTCTTTAAGGTCTTCTGCCGTTTGGGCCAATTCGCCAGTGGCTTTCCACGCCAGTTGGGCGGAGTTGGTGTTCTGCTCGATAAGGGACGAAACCTGTTCCATGTTGCTGGACATCTGCTCGCTGGCGATGGCCTGCTCCCTGGCCGCGTCGGCAATGTGTCGTGCCATGCTGGTCACTTCGCCGCTGGAAGCGCTGATGCGGCCAAGCCCGGAGAGGGATTCGCGCATCATGCCGGTGCCTTCATCCACTTTATGGACTGCCTGCTCCATGGAGCCGACAGCCTGGAGGGTGACGCTCTGGATCTCTCCCACCATGGCGCTGATATCGGCCGTGCTGGTCGTGGTGCGTTCGGCCAGTTTTCTAACCTCGTCCGCCACCACGGCAAAGCCGCGTCCCATTTCGCCGGCACGCGCCGCTTCAATGGCGGCATTGAGAGCCAGCAGGTTGGTCTGGTCGGCGATTTCCTTGATGGACTGGGTGATGATGCCGATTTTTTCGATCGACTGGTTGAGCTGGCCAATGGTGGCGCTGGAGGTCTGTACCGCTTCCACTACACGTCCCGTGGCCTCCATGCTGCGCGTCATGCTGGCGTTGCTTTCTTCTACCCGGCCCTGGGAGTCGACGGCGGAACGGGCCGCGCTTTCGGCACTTTCCGCCACTTCCACCACCGACTGGCTGAATTCCTCAGTCGCTGCAGCCACGGCCTGCACCCGGCTATGTTGTTCCTCGGACTGGTCCACGACCTGCATCATCTCGGCATTGAGGCGGCTGCACTTGGTCTCGATGGCGCGTGATGCCACGGAGATTTCGTCCAGCATCACCTTGACGTGCACCTGCATGGCGGCCAGGCCGTTGAGCAACTGGCCGGTTTCGTTGCGACCGGAAATGTCGATGTCGTCGGTCAGGTTGCCTTGGGCAATGTGGTCGAAATGGCGGATGGCGTTGTGTACCTGCGCCATCACCGTGTGAGCCAGCAGGCCAAATGCGCCGAAAGACACGATCAGCCAGACCAGGGTGAACGCGCCAATTTCCGCTATGGCTTCCCAGGTCAATCCCAGGGTGGCCTGGCTTGCCACCAGGCTGAGGCCCATCATGGTAACTAGCAGCAGCAGCATGCTGATCATGCGCGCCTTGACGGAAATTCGCTGCCACCAGCTCCCGCTGGTATCCAGCTTGGCTTTGGTGACGTTGATCTGTTTGTACAGCTGCTCCGCATCCTGGATCTGCTGGCGGCTGGGCTCCGAGCGCACCGACATGTAGCCGAGGGTCTGGTCGTTTTTGCGTACCGGAACCACGAAGGCGTCCACCCAGTAATGGTCTCCGCTCTTCGCCCGGTTCTTGACAATGCCGCGCCATGGGCGCCCCTCTTTCACCGTATTCCACAAATCCTCGAACGCCTGGGGCGGCATGTCAGGATGGCGCACGAGGTTGTGGTTCTTGCCGATAAGCTCTTCGTTGCTAAAACCGGAAAGCTCGACGAAGGCGTCGTTGGCGTAAGTGATAGCGCCTTTCAGGTCGGTCTTGGAGACGAGGTACTTGCCTTTGGGGTAGGGCTTTTCAACTTGCGTGACGGGAAGATTTATTTTCATGGCTCGGGTCTATAAAAATGGCGTAGCAAGGACAATGCAAGTCCCGTGGGGAGAGTCGCAGGGCGGCGAAATGACAAAAAATTCTGGAAATTGGGGCTGAGGCGGCGACGCAGCAAGTGTCAGCAAGTAACTTGTAGGGCAAAGGCATGCTCCAAATTCGCCGTGTTGTGTGCCAAAACGAGGTTGTGCCTCGCGCAACCGGCAATCCCTAAGCCATGGACATTGCGTCTTTAGACTGGGACTTTGCGTCTCCGTCTTTCGAGCGGAGTTGCCTTTATCAGTTTTCCTAGTAAGGAAATTCCCCAACAATGATGTAGGGGAAACTACCTAATTTTAAGCTTCGCATGTTAAAGAAGTTACGCCGGCATGACAATACTCAATTTTTTAAAAAATGTTACTCGATATTCTGAATCTGTTCCCGCATCTGCTCGATCAGCACTTTCAGTTCCATCGACAGGCGCGATGTTTCCGTGGCAATGGATTTCGATCCAAGGGTATTCGCTTCGCGGTTCAGTTCCTGCATCATGAAATCCAGCCTTTTACCCGCGGTGCCGTCCTGATCCAATATCCGCCGCACTTCCTGCAAATGGGCCTGGAGGCGTGAGATTTCCTCGTCGATATCGATTTTCTGAGCGAACAGAGCCAATTCCTGGCGGATGCGATCCTCATCCAGGCTGGCAGCGGCTTCCCTGAAGCGTGCCAGCAGTTTTTCCTGATAGGCAGCACGCAGACGGGGCAGGTGAGGTGCGGCTTCGGCAACCAGCGCTTCCATTTGCGTGACACGTTCGAGGATCATTGCCTTGAGCTTTTCCCCTTCTCGGCCACGCGTGGCGGCGAACTCGCCCAGCGCTTCCTGCAGCAGGGCGATAGCCGCTTCCTGCAACGCTTCCTGGGGCACCCCTTCGGCTTCCATGATGCCCGGCCAGCGCAGGATGTCCGCCACGCTGAGCGGCGCGCTTTGTGGTGAGAGTTCCTGCACTACCTGGCCAAGCAGGACCAGTTGTTGCGCCAGCGTGTCGTTGATCGCCAGCGGCTTGTGGCTGCCCGCGCTGGGCGTGAAATTGAGGCGGCATTCCACCTTGCCGCGGTTGAGCTGTTTGGTGATGGCTTCGCGCATGGCCGATTCCGCCGGACGGAACACTTCGTCCATGCGGAAGGCGACTTCAAGATAGCGGTGGTTGACGGCACGCAGTTCAAGGTGCAGTGCGCCCTGCGGCAGTTCCCTGTTAACGGCGGCGAAGCCGGTCATGCTGTAAATCATGGGCGCTCCAAAATATGTATAACTTTATCTAAACGATTGTAAAATGGGCCAAAGATTAGCATAGTAAGGTGTAATGAGTTCCCAACAAATCAATCAGGCTCTTCCAGAGGGCGCCCAGCTACTTAATTACCGTATTGCCAAGCAGCTTTCGGGTGGCGGTTTCAGTATTGTTTACCTGGCCTATGACGAAACAGGCACGCCGGTGGCGATCAAGGAATACCTTCCCAGTGGGCTGGCTTTGCGTAATGGGGGGGAGGCGGTGCAGGCCACTTCAGTGGATAACCTCAATACTTTCCGCTATGGCATGAAGTGTTTTTTCGAGGAAGGGCGCGCGCTGGCAAAGATCGCGCACCCCAACGTGGTGCGCGTGACCAACTTCTTTCGTGCCAACGAAACCGTGTACATGGTGATGCAGTATGAGCGAGGCAAGACCCTGCAGGAGCACATCCAGCAGAACAAGGGCACGGTGAGGGAAAGCTTCATCCGTCGCGTGTTTGCGCAAATGCTCAACGGCCTGCGCGAGGTGCATACCCACAAGATCCTGCACCTCGACATCAAGCCCGCCAATATTTATCTGCGCATGGATGGCTCCCCGGTGCTGCTGGATTTCGGTGCCGCGCGCCAGACCCTGAGCGACGAGAAAAACAAGCTGTCGCCCATGTACACCCCGGGTTTCGCCGCACCCGAGCAGTACAAGAACCGCGAACGCCTTGGCCCCTGGACCGACATCTACAGCGTGGGGGCCACCATGTTCTCCTGCATGGCAGGCTTTGCTCCCCAGGCTGCCGATGCCCGCATGGAAGATGACAAGATGACGTCCGCCACCAGGCTTTGGCCGGGGCAGTATTCCGAGCAACTGCTGCAGCTCATCGACCAGTGCCTCGAGCTGGATTACATGAAGCGGCCGCAAAGCGTGTTTGCCCTGCAGAAAGAGCTGGTCAGGGAAGTGCCCGATATTCCGCGCAAGAAAACATTGATGAGCAGCATCCGAAAAACGCTCAACAAGGAGCTATTCTGATCCACCATGAAATTCTCCATCTATCAGTCAAGCCGTCAGGGCGGGCGTAAATACAATCAGGACCGAGTCGCTTATTCCTACAGCAAGGAAGCGCTCCTGATGGTGGTGGCGGACGGCATGGGTGGCCATTTCCATGGCGAAATCGCGGCCCAGATGACGGTGCAGATGGTGGCGGAAATGTTCCAGAAGCAGGCGCGCCCTATTCTCCGCGACCCGCTGTTTTTCCTTGATGAGGCGATGCACGCGGCGCATGAGGCCATCAGCGACTATTCGGCCGAGAATGAATTGCTCGAAAGTCCCCGCACGACCTGCGTGGCGGCGGTGATTCAGCGCGATATGGCTTACTGGGCGCATGTCGGCGATTCGCGCCTGTATTGTTTCCGTAAGGGCCGCCTTCTGACGCGTACCCAGGACCATTCTCGGGTGCAGCAATTGTTTGACCAGGGGCGCATCACCGAGGCCCAGATGACGACGCATCCCGAACGCAACAAAATTTACAATTGTCTCGGCGGCATGATGTCGCCCGAAGTCGACCTGTCCAAGCGCACTCCAATCGAGGCCGGGGACATCCTGATGCTGTGCTCCGATGGTTTGTGGAGTACGCTCAGCGCCAACGAAATCGGCGCGATTCTGAGCACCTACCCATTGGACCAGGCGATTCCGGAACTGATGGATCACGCGGAACTGCGTGGCGGGCAGGACGGCGACAATCTTTCCGCGATCGCCATGAGCTGGGGCGGCGGCAGCAAAGCCAGGGATGAAAGTGGCATTTCCACCGAGGCCATGCCGCTAAACAGCTTCACCACCCAACTCGACGCTTTGCATGCGCCCCGTCCGGTAGCCGGCGAGGCACCCGTGACCGATGACGACATCGAAAAAGCGATTGCCGAAATCCAGGTCGCTATCCAGAAATACTCGAAATAAACAGGAAGTAGACATGCGTCCCAGCCAGAGAAGCGCAGACCAGTTGCGCACCATTGTCATTACCCGCAACTACACCAAGCACGCAGAGGGCTCGGTGCTGATTGAGTGCGGCGACACCAAAGTAATCTGCACCGCCAGCATCGACGAGAAAGTGCCGCCCTTCCTGCGCGGCAAGGGCCAGGGTTGGGTTACTGCAGAATATGGCATGCTGCCGCGTTCGACCGGCAGCCGGATGGATCGTGAGGCGGCGCGCGGCAAGCAATCGGGGCGTACGCAGGAAATTCAGCGTCTGATCGGCCGCTCCCTGCGCTCGGTGGTGGATATGAAAGCACTCGGCGAACGCACCATCCAGATCGATTGCGACGTCATCCAGGCTGATGGCGGCACGCGCACCGCCAGCATCACCGGCGCTTTCGTTGCGCTGCACGACGGTTTCCTTGCTGCTGAAAAAGCAGCTGCTGAGCGCTTCGCCGCTCAATGATTTCGTGGCAGCGATTTCGGTCGGCGTATATCGCGGCGTGCCGGTCCTGGATCTGGATTATGCCGAGGATTCTGACTGCGACACCGACATGAACGTGGTGATGACCGGCAGCGGGGGCTTCGTCGAGGTGCAGGGTACGGCAGAAGGTGCGCCCTTCAGCCGCGGCGAGATGGAAGCGCTGCTCGACCTGGCGCAAAGCGGCATTGGCCAACTGGTGGCAAAGCAGAAAGCGGCGCTGGGGTTGTAGAAACCATACCAATTAACCACGGGGCACACGGGGAATCGTTTTAATCTGCTTTCCCCGTGTGCCCCGTGGTTCAAGGATGTTAATTTATGAAAAAAATCGTCATCGCATCAAACAACGTCGGCAAACTGCGCGAAATCGACGCCATACTCGCGCCGCTGGAATTTGAGATACTGCCGCAATCGGCGTTCAATATTTCCGAGGCCGAAGAGCCTTACTGCACCTTTATCGAGAACTGCCTTACCAAGGCCCGCCACGCCTCGGCCCACTCTGGTCTGCCTGCGCTGGCGGACGATTCCGGGATCTGTGTCGATGCGCTGAACGGCGCGCCGGGCGTGTATTCCGCGCGTTTTGCCGGCGAGCCGAAATCTGACCAGCGCAACAACGAAAAGCTGATCGAGTTGCTGCAGGGGCACACCAACCGCAAGGCGCATTACTACTGCGTGATGGTGCTGGTACGCTGGCCCGAAGACCCGCAGCCGATAATCGCCGAAGGGGCGATGTACGGTGAGATCATAGATACTCCGCGCGGTGACGGTGGCTTCGGCTACGACCCCTATTTTCTCCTCCCGGAATTCGGCCAGACCGGCGCGGAAATCCCGATGGACGTGAAGAACCGCATCAGCCATCGCGGCAAGGCGCTGGCGGTGCTGGTGGAAAAGTTGAGAGCAGGCCTGTGAGCGCACAAATTTCCATTCAGGACGGCGACGCCCTGCTGGTCGTCGATGTGCAGAACGACTTTCTGAGCGGAGGCAGCCTTGCCGTGCCAGGTGGCGAGCAGATCATCGCGCCACTGAGCCGCTGCATCGATGTTTTCCTGCAACACGGGCAGCCTATTTACGCCACGCGCGACTGGCATCCTGAGCATCATTGCTCTTTTCGCGAGCATGGCGGGCCATGGCCCGCCCACTGCACGGCTGGCACGGCGGGCGCCGATTTTGCGCCCGGCCTGGGGTTGCCGTCGTCCAGCATGTTCGTTTCCAAGTCGACCGCACTGGACAAGGATTCCCATTCCGGCTTCGAGGGCACGCCTTTGCATGGACAGCTCATGATGTACGGCGTGAAGCGCCTGTTCGTCGGCGGTCTCTCCATTGATGACTGCGTGCTCAACACCGTGCGCGATGCGCTCAAACTGGGTTATCAGGTTTTTCTGCTGAGCGATGCTGTGCGTGCTGTCAACGTTAACGCTGGAGGCGAGGAACGGGCTGTAGCCGAAATGATTGCGCTCGGTGCGCATTCCATCGCCAGCGCAGACCTCATTTAGCGCCATGCCAGCGGTAGGCGCACCGCCGCCTCTCAGTCTCTACATCCACATTCCGTGGTGCGTGCGCAAGTGCCCCTACTGCGATTTCAATTCTCACGAAGCGCGCAACGGCGTGCCGGAAGCTGAATATGTCGCGGCTCTGATAAGGGATCTGGAAACCGCGCTGCCGCTGGTATGGGGGCGCAAGGTGGTTTCGGTGTTCTTCGGTGGCGGGACACCCAGCCTGTTGTCCGCTCGCGCCGTGGACGAAATTCTGACTGCCGTGCGTACCTTGCTGCCGCTTGAACCGCTCGCCGAGATCACGCTTGAAGCCAACCCCGGCACGGCAGAAGCGCAGAAATTCGCCGACTTCCGCAGCGCCGGGGTGACTCGCCTCTCACTTGGAATCCAGAGCTTCAACCCCCGCCACCTCCAACTGCTCGGCCGCATCCACGACGATGTAGAGGCGCGTCGCGCGGTGGAACTGGCGCAGCGCCATTTTGACAATATCAACCTCGATCTCATGTACGTCCTGCCCGAGCAGAGCATGGCGGAAATGCTGAGCGACCTGAGAACCGCCACCGGCTTCGGTCCGCAACACCTATCCGCTTACCACCTCACCCTCGAACCCAATACGCAGTTTTACCTGACCCCACCTAGCCTGCCCGACGACGACGTGGCGGCGGAAATGCAGTTGGTG
>Ga0105091_10001026_pt1 | contig 12045 bp, 12 predicted proteins | sample PPLLak1March2015_FD_87022 | JGI IMG/M metagenome (GOLD analysis project Ga0105091, IMG submission 87022) | Freshwater sediment microbial communities from Prairie Pothole Lake near Jamestown, North Dakota, USA - PPLs Lake P7 Core (1) Depth... | ecosystem: Environmental > Aquatic > Freshwater >... | reverse complement strand
TTCAGGCAAAATTAACTACAAACTTGTCACAGATTAAAGGTGCTATAATACTTTTGGTTGATATACCGATTTCAAGATTCTGAAGGAACGGAGTCTTCTTCTAAAAAGAGGAAAATCAGAAGGGAATTTAACCTTACGCATGCATCGCACCTAAATGTGAGAGTATTGAGACTAGATCTGGAAAATCGATGAAGACTTAGCAAGATAGATCATCAAACTATTTTTCCTAACCAAAAGAGACAATATATTGAGATAAGTCTTACAAATGATTTTCTTGACACCCTTAATTTAAGAAGTAAATTTTATCGGCGAATCCTTTTATTGTATGAATACGGCTTAACCAGTTTCTGGTCGATTTCTCCCGTTTTCAACAGGAGTACGAACTAAAGAGTCCAGGTATCTCAAGTTGAAATATGTAATATATTCTAACAATTTTTCTCCGCTGCCATTTGCTAAATCTGGTGGGTTTTCTGCATCTGATTTTGCATACTCCTCAATCGCTTTTCATCCTTCCTCCGTATTGCGTGCCTCGATAAGGTTTCTAAAAAATCGGTCGTGACGATTGCTATGACCTAAACTCAAAAGTCCTTTTGAATTCAAAAGGTCATACAATCTGACATCAGTGAAACTAAGCACATTATTTGTTACATACCTTATCTAGCTGACTTGGGCTACCAGAAATCCCAAATGAAAATCCTTCGAAATAGTTAAAGGGAATTGACATAAAGGTTTCTTAAATATACAAAAAATAAGATATTGTTATGTATCAAGCGCTTTTCATGAGCGCATCATTTGCTTATATATGTATGAAGCATTACTAGTAATAACTCCTTATCTGAGTTCATTGTAACAACAAACAATTCACATTAACCATTTTCTAACACATTAGACTTGATATCAAACAAACAATTCTCAAATACACTGATCGGCACCAGACTATCTATTAGGCCATACTGTCTGTTTTTGATGCAGAAATGAATACACACTTCTGAAACAGTCATTGTACCTTTTCACAATGATCATTTATTGATAGGGCATTTGAGTGGGACTAGATGTGGCTGCCAGAAAATTAGTTAACCTATAATTATTTTTTAAAGTATACTTAATTAAATATGATCACCGATTCATTAATCATCCTCATTTACTACTGAGACCATACTAACTTGGTACATACACATACATACCAGACACAGACATGTAGTATCTTTTCAAGTCTTGGGTTGGCTGAAGTACACGAAGTGATTCCTTCATTATTATTGATTTGTAAGTATGGCATTGTTCAATCATATTCTTGAATGTATCTAGAATTGAACTGAGTTACAAATCGAACTGTTGTTCTGTATCACATACTAATTGGTAGGCATGATCAAATCCATTTGCTTTTCCAATCATTCTTGTGGCAAAGGAACAGATTGGGGAGTCGCAGAGAATGGAACTCAATTTCTCAATCTGATCATTATTACATGAGGGCACAAACTTTAGCAAGATCAGCACACTATGCTTTGTTTCAAATAAAGTTGGGTTTAATCTCACGGTATAACCTTGTATAATTTCATGCTTCTCGAGCCTTCTTATACGGTTCAATACTGATCTGGGAGTTAACGATGTATTGGTATTTGACTTCTTGATATGTAACCAACCAATCAGCAATGGCAGCATATATAAGTATACAACTTTTTTGATAGATATGACAACATATGCTATGATAATATCTTAGATATCTCTTTATTCGTTCTAGGTTTTCCATCCTCGAAGACATCCTTAACACAGAATTGTACAGAGAACACTGCCATCTGATCAAGAATCGATTTGAGGTTTCTACCTTTTTGTGTCAAGTTATATTCTATCCTGACTGGTGTCTCATGATAGATCTTTCTTTGGATCAATCCATTCTTCTCCATCTCTTTGAGCCTTGTTGAGAGTGTCTTTGGATTTATTCCATCAATGGATTCAATAAACTGATTGAACCTAGTCTGATTGCTCATCATGTTACGTAGTATAAGTACTGTAAATCTTTTTCCAATGAGCGAAAACGTATTATCGAGAGGGCATCTTTTCATGCCTTCCATGTTATACATAATATCACCTGTTTGCAACTTACTTACCAAGACTTCACCTACTAACCATATCATCACTTACCGATTTAAATACTCTCTATATTATAGTTAATATAAATATGCAAGGTGAAAAAATTGTACTTGTTACGATGGCCCTAGGTAGTGTACGACGAGCTGTTGGAAAGTTGAACTTTACCAATCAATTATTAATGCAGGCAATGATAACGACAGCATCAAGTATGCTGGTATTATTTTTGATTAATCCGGTAAGTCAAATAGGCCAAATATCAGACCAGCAATATGCGTTCGGTCAAGGAAACGTTAGTATATCATCTTCAAGTACCAACACAACTCTTCCTATAATTCATAACTTTACTTCTACACCTCCTGCGCCAGTCAATTCATGGATTATTGAAAGCAATAATGGAGTGGTTATGATAGATACTCAACGTACTTTATCTGAAGCAAACAATGCTCTTGATGAGATCAAAAAGATAAACAAGCCCCTTCTGGGAATTATAATAACACATCCCCATCCAGACCATATCGGTGGGACAGTAGTCCTATTAAATGGAACATCTAATGTACCAATATATTCAATTCAATTAACCTATGATATCATGAAGAATGACACAGGAGGACTAATAGCCTTCGCAAAACGACTTCACGGTAATGACTATTCTGATCAAGTAGTATTACCTAACAGGGTTGTGAAACCAGGTGAAAATATTAGTATTGATGAAATAACCTATAACTTTGAAGATATTGGTCCAGGGGAAGGTGGCGATATGATGCTGATTTATCTTCCTGTTCAGAAGCTACAGTTTACTGGTGACATAGTCAATAACCGGATGCATCCTGCTTTGATCGAAGGGCATTCTACCGAGTGGATAAAACAGATTCAATATATTGGGCAGAACTATTCAGATGCTAAAGTTCTATTTCCAGGACATGGTCAACCAGGGTTACCCAAGGCTTTACTAGACGAGCAATCAGAATATATCAATACATTCAGGTCATTAGTTGAACAACAAATGCAATCGGCAGGAAAAATAGGAGAAGGCGGCTCAGCAAACATTACTGAAGAAGGTAAGACAAGAATCAAGAGTGAATTGCAGAGGTTATACCCAGATTATCTCCATGTTGCCTTGATGCCATTGGATACCATGTTTGATCTAAATATAGATGCCATTACGAAGGAGATAAATCAGGAAAGGTGATGATATCATGCCCAAAGAGAAGATAACCTTTGAAAGTGAAGGCTTTAGAGTGGTTGGCAGCTTGTTTAGACCTGAAAACTATAAAGGAAAATCTTCATTATTACCAGCAGTCTTGGTAGCAGGTGCAATGACAGGAGTTAAAGAACAGGTCGCTGGTAGTTACGCAGAGCGCATTGCCAAATCAGGCTTTGTTACTTTGGCGTTAGATCATAGACATTTTGGTGAAAGTGAAGGAGAACCCAGACAGCATGAGGATCCTGCAAAGAAAATAGAAGATTTTAAGAATGCTGTAAGCTTCATGTCCACAATAGAGGATATTGATAGTGAAAAAATAGGGGCATGTGGAATTTCAATGGGAGGCGGCTACATGTTACAACTAGCTGCTTTTGATAGGAGAGTAAAGGCAGTTTCAATTGTAGCTTCAGGTCTCAATCTTGGCGATACACTCTCGGAAATGCTTGGAAGAGAGGGCTTTGTTAACTTTTTAAAAGAACATAACAAAGCTAGGCAAAAACATTACGAAACAGGAGAAGTCCAATATATTCCTGCTGTAGCTACAGACAACAAACCAGCGGCGATGACAGGAGACGAGCCTTTTGAATATTACGGAACCTCACGTGCTTGGAGTCCTGGTTGGGTGAATCGTTATACGACTGAATCAATTGAAAATCTAATGTCGTATAATGCTGTACCCTATGCACATCACGTTTCACCTACTCCCCTATTGGTCGTTCATGGGAGAAAGGATAAATATTGTCTTCCAAAATTTGCAGAGCAAGTATACGACGAGGCTGGTGAGCATAAGGAAATTCTGTGGCTGGATACTACTAATCACATTGATCTTTATGACAATGAAAAGTATGTTGGTCCTTCAATTAATAAAATCGTAGAATGGTTTAATACTTATCTCAGATAAACTAAATGGATAAATTCATGTTCATAATGTACTAGACATTGGACATTAATCAATTTATTGATAAATCCCCAAAGCGACCGAGCGTTCTTACCCTACTAACTTTTGTGGATTCCAAGTTTGTCTGCTACTAATTTGAGTTACTAATTAACAAGCGGCTCTACATTATTTCTTTCCGACTGAAACCATTACTTCTTAGCCTTGATACTAACATCTGCAAACTGTAACATTTTTAACTGATTATAGTGTCGTCTAATGACTTGCATAATGGGGATATGGGAAAGGAAGTCGGAATCACTAGAACATTGATAGAGTTACACAGGTACTATCTTCAAGATAACGAATTCGATGAAGGTGATTTAATCTATTACAGGATAAACTATAGGCTCGTAGCCTTGCTTGGGATTACAAGAGAGGAGGCTGAGAGCTTCCATGCAGCATACCATAGAAATATTCCAAGAACAATAGCTCAAGGATATTGCCATATCTGTGATGCCCTCGTTAAATTTATTCCGATAATATATGGTTTATCAGAAAGAGAAAGAAAATCCTTGGAAATGGCACAAAACGAAGGAAAATTAATTATAGCAAATTTGGATTCTAATACAATAAAGGAAGGAGTAAAAATACCATTATATGGATGCAAGATTTGTAAGTCAGCGTTACCAAGATATGGTACTATGCCATAGATGCCCATTACTAGCAGTATAGCATATGGTAAAATCTTTACTACAAAAGTTTATTCGTTAGGATCAATATGCCAAAGAGGGAAGAAAGGGTGCTAATGGCTCTTGATACGGACCAATAGTCATAAGATTTGCTGGCCAACCAATTTGAAAGCCGCGCCCAAGTAACCAATTGATTACTTCATGGTTCCGAGCAGGTACAAAGAAACCAGGGTCGAGAATCACAGCCGCATTAGCAATGAGTACCTTCAGATCCTCGTTTGAATTTGCGACTGCATGACCAAGTATGCCTATACCCGCCGAGTAGCCTGTAATGACACCATTTTGTTCTATCATAGTTGCGATGCCTTGATCTTTCGCTTGACGTAATTCCATTTCTCTAGAAAATCCATGTACTGACTTACAAAGCTCATTGCACACAGAAACATCGTTGTCACTGCGAAGTAGGTGTACATTAACACTGCTTGTATTGTTATTGTCTTTTAGTGGATGCCCTTGCATTAAAAATAAAGGCTCACGAAGTGTGAACCCACACTTTGTATACAATACGAAGGAACGAATATGACTTGGCGACTGTACTAATCTAATCTGGTCATGGTTTTGTTTACTTGCCTGAGTAAGAGCGGCTTCCATCAATGTCCTACCTATGCCTCCGCCCTCTGCGGCAGGGTGGACTGTAAGCGGGCCTATTACTGCCACAGGCGAAGGCGGAAATTCATGAAGGAATACGCTTCCCAACGTCTTGCCCTGTCGCTCTGCTAAAACACCCCATAAATTTGGGTTGTCAAGAAGGCTATTGATAAGCCCTATTCCAAATTCTTCAGAATGCTGCTCAGAAGGATAGCCATGAGCGGAAGAAATAGCCTTGTGCGCTTCATATCCAATCTTGCCACAGCTCTCTGCATCATTATGCTCTATTGGCCGAATTACTAAACTCATTTATGAATTATGATTAGCTCATTTCTATTAAGTAGTTTGAGATGGGTTATAATGGTGCTGAATAAAATAAAATGAAGTAGTTCTCAAATGTTGTTGTCTTTGAACTAGCAAAATGTGACCTAAATACTACAAGTGCATGGCTGTCATGTATTAAATTTGATGAGAATCTAAGGGCTTATACTAAAACAATAATCCAATCTAGTTAATATTCGCTGCGAGAGTATTTTCGACAATATCAAATAACCATAAAATTTTAAATTATAGGAATTACTAGCTGTAAACATGGGTTTGAACAGAGCCTTAAGAGATCCACTTTATCCATAGCAATTCTGTTACTGACTATAGGTATTATATTTGCAATATTCCTGAATACAAATAATATAATAAAAGGAAGTGCTGAAAACTCGATAGAGGATATCAATTTTGATTCCCCATTTAATAACACATTCGATCTAGGAGCTTCATTTCTAGTCGACTACTTGACTACAACAAGTCTAACTCCAATAGGAGCAAGAACATCAGATATATCTACTGAGGACTTTGAAGTTACGTTTTCTGGTTTTGGGGTAATTAATCATGATAATAATATCATTAAACATACTAGTAATTCTTCAGGAATCTATATCACAAATCCTGATGGGACTGTTTATCAAAAAGGAATAATGATACTGAGTGCAGATGAAGGAAATGAACCTGTAAAAGCCGAATATGAATCCATAGGTTATCAAGCGGATGAAGAAATGATAATAGATAATGGTATAATATTCTTCTACTCATCCATTCCTAATGGGAAATTATCATTTCTGAATAATACGATGGCCATCTATAAAGATAGGATAGAAGGGGGGCTAAATATTACTACTATTGCATGGCAATGGAAGTAGGTACAGGCATAACACACAGGAAGTGCTCCTTCCGAATTTTTATTAGAATGATCGAATGAATACTAATCATACCAAAATTGATTATCTTCTATTTGTGAACTTACTGTTCAAGACTTATGATAACAGTATCACTAGTACCACCTGCTCCAGGAAAATTGATTACAGAATTCGCCACATCTAAAGTTAGAAAAAGAGATTTTTAATCAGTTCTACGATATCTGCCCTTTGAATGATTGTCAACGAACGGGGCTTCACTAATCCTGTTCTAGACTGATTTGGGGCTAAACCGATACCCCAAGTCATCCATCCGTTATCCGGTTGTTCTATTAGGTTCATCTCTTCGCTCAGGGCTACTTGCTCTAATTACGTCTTCACTTATACTGCAGACCCGGCAGCAAGGAACAGTATTATCTTTCATATTATCTGATATTCACCAAGAAATTGGGTCTACCATAATGATTGTATCCGGTACCTTACCTTTCGCCGTTGGGTACTTGCTAAGAAATTTCTTTATGTGTTCTATATGGCATGGATTCTTACACTTCAAGGAGGAGGCAGTACAATCACAATAAAATCTTAAAAACTATTGAAGCAGTTCCAACTAACCACTTAATCTATTTTGAGTGTTGTTGGCAGATTATCTTTGCAATAGTTAGATATGACATGCTTGATCAAGTATCATTTCTTTTCAATAATTTAAAAGACATAACAAAAACGGCGAATATTACTATAGCACTTATTAGAAATGTAGCTGCACCGATTGAATTATATAAAAAGCCACCTAAAGTTAGTCCCAAGATACTTGCCAAACCTCCAAAACTGCCTGCAATGCCTTGTACTGCTCCTTGGAGTTTAGATCCTGCACGCCTAGATAATATGGACATGAAAGAGGGCCACATGAGACCATTACCGACTGCAAATAATAATACAGCCACGCTGACTGAGACAATATTATTTGATACAAATAAAATAAAGTTTGTACCTAAAATAATGCTACCAATTATGACTAATCTTTCCTCTGAGAATTTTTTTAATGCTTTACGCAATACAGGACCTTGGATTAAAACCATAATTCCACTTAATACTGCATAAAATATTCCTAGCTGTGTTACTGACCATTTTAGATCCTTAGCTGCATGCGTAGGAAAGGCAGCATAATAGATATTAAAGCCAAGAAAAATCAAAAAATATAATACAAGTAAAAAAGGGATATATTTCATTTTGAAAACATCCCGCAATTTAGATTTTTTAGTTTCTACATCCGAATAGTATTCTCTGCATTCCTGCGAAAAAACTTTTCTAATGGTTCCTCGCTCTGGAACTAATATTTCCTTTGGTGGGAGCTTAGATTCTCTTAATAGAAAGACAATTACAAATATTGTGATCAAAGATAAGATTAATGCTGCTAAGACAGGCAATATCGCTCCATAAATAGTTCCTCCCAAAATACCAGCTATTGCAGGACCTATGATAAACCCTAGGTTAGAAGATATTGCCATTTTTCCAAAGTTTTTACTCCTAGTGGACTCTGATGAAAGATCTGAAAGATACGCATTTGCAATAGAGATATTTCCACCAGTAATTCCATCAATAGCTCTTGCAAGAAATAAGAGAAGCAATGGAACAATAACAACAAATGTTCCTAGGAAAGGGATATAAATATTGAAAGACTCTTCAGAGGGTAAAAATAAAGCAAAAAGGAATATCAACCAACCAATTGATGTTCCTATGTTACTCAATAGAAGAATCTTCTTCCTTCCATATGTATCAGACCACTTTCCTAATAAGGGAGATCCTATAAGCTGGAAAGCAGGATAGGTAGCGGCGAGTAGACCATAAACTATAGCATTACCACCAAACTTCATAACTACAAACACCAGGAAAGGTAGAACAATACTAAATCCAAGAGTTCCTACAAAATTAACGAGCAGTATAGGAAAAAGTGAAGGCTGTTTAACTTGACTAGCCATAGTTATAGAAAACTGTTTCGTTAGATAAATCCTTTTATTCCTCCGAATTGTCTACAAATCTCTACGTCATAGGAGCAGTCACTGGTACCAACAATGAAGATTGTCTCATAGAACGTCTTCTTCAAAATTATTCTGACTGATGAAAGAATTCATATTTATTGCCGCAATGCAGGCATTCAAAACAATAATGATATACGGGAATTAATACAAATCCCAAATTCTTCCCAGATAATTCTGAATGATCGGTATGTCGATACTCATTATCACATACAGAATCAACTCAATGATGAATTAAAATATAATTCAATCAGTTTATTGACATCATATCGGGACAGCATATTCGAATCTATAAGATTAGTTAATAGATTTCACTACCTGTCCATAGTCTGTTTCTGTCCTTTGTGTACGTTTCTATCTAGACCCGAAGATCCTCCAGTAGAATGTTCTAGTGAAAACACCAGATCTGCACTGTATACATGGAATCAGTTTTTTTGATCATCCTGAATGCCATTATCATTGTTCTATACTCAATAAGAATATTCACATGAATAATAGAGCAATCCCTTCTTTTAAATGAATTTTTGGGCTTGGTTCAACGTTATCACACCATCATAAACAATTGAATTTATCGGGATAATGGCGTTAGAAGAACTGCCGCCTAAAACAAGTCCTTAGTATCAAAAATTATTTTCCTATTGGACGACTCAGATTGGAAATGATAATCAGGCATTTCATTTTCATTCTTGTAACAATTTAGTGATGATATTAACTCGTCATTCGTTGAGATAGTATCCTCTTGATTAACTTCTGTATTTAGGTTAGAGGTGTTGACATTATTTTCAAGCAATGAATTGTGTTGTTCGAGTCGACTAAGAGTCTTCTGTAATTCACTCTCTTTGGCTTCTAATTTATCGACACTATATTGGAGCTCATCTTCTCTATTTTTTAATTCTAGATTTTGGTCGCAAAATTGTTGATAGATTCGAACTGTATTGTTTAATTCAGCTTTCGATGAGTTTAGCTCAGCTTTAACCGAATTTATTTCCTCATTAATTCTATCATACTCCAATCTAACCCTGGGAAGATATCCGTTTGCGATCTTGAGCAGCTCTATTACTTCACCTTCACCTATTCTCGCCTTCTGAACCAGATTGACAAGTTTAACAAACGGCCAAAGATTATCTTTGATCTGGATATAGATCTTGATGAATTCAGTTAGTCCTAAAAGCATGATATATTCTTGATGAAAACGTATTGCTTCTTTAGCTTCCAGGTTTAATGCAATAGCCACCTGTACTGGGGTTCTTTGCTGGACATAAAGCTCAAAGACTCTGGAGGATATGGAAGAAGATTCGTCAAGACCTGCTCGATTTGAGATTGCTGTAAAATTTTCGATTATTAATTCCAAAACCATATATGAATTTTAATTATATATGGATCATACGTATATACTTCTAAAAAAACTATAATTAATGACAACTGAAAGTACAGACCGTATCGCATCAGTAAAATATGGCCAAACAAGAAACCGATTTAAAAGTTCTTTTCCTTAGTTTTAGCACTCATGTTGTCCTTCTGCTTCTTTTGACTTTGTTACTCTTAAGTGACTTGCTTTTTTTAGATCTAGATTTAGTGGTAGAAGCGGCTGATGTAGATAGTTTTCTAGATTTTGATTTTGATCTTGCTATAGGAGCTGTTCTTAGTTTTTGAATCTCTTTTTGAACCTGAGTAACCTGCTTTTGTAGCTGAATGATTTGAGTTTTGATCTCAATAGATTGGAATTGTGATCGGCCTACTCCCGCACCTATTGGCGTGGTCTGTTTCTGAAAAGATTGAATCAGCATTGTTAATTTATTGATCTGATTTCCCTGCTTCTCTACTTGTTTTGATATATTTGATAAATAAGAAGTTATTCGCCTCTTCTGTTTCCCTTTGCTTATTCTAGATTCCGCATGTACTTGTTCTATTTCTCTATTCTGATCTTGCACTCTTTCTACTTGCGGTTCTGCATCAAATACTTCTCCTATCGAATTCTGATTATCTGTCACATCAATTGAGGTAGGTCCACCCTCTCTTTCCTCAAACGAACTATCCATCCCTCCAGTCGTTATAGGTCCTTCGCCTCTTTCCTCCGACATATCCTGTCCTTTGTCCTTATCATATTTATCTTAGATATAGCCATAGAATGTAGAATTTAGATAGTAATCCAAATGGTATTCATACCAATAGATGTTGAATGCGATGTCCGACAGCAGTACATTACGATACAAGTCGTTTTGCCTTATCATATCTTTCGTAATGGACAAGTTTATTCAACTCTATTCTTTCAAATCTTTCTGGCTTTTCAGCCGGATATCCTAACGCAATTATGCCTATCGGTTTAACATGTACTGGTAATCCAAGAATTTTTGTAACCTTATCATCTTCAAATGCTCCAACAAAACTAGCCCCAATACCTTCATTAACACCACTTAATAGAATAATCATAGAGGCAAATGCGCCATCGATAACACTATAGAATTCTGTGCCTCTTTTTCCGTACCTATTAACAGATCTTGACGTGTTTGAACACACCACTATCAAGACTGAGGCATCTTCGACTTGACTTTGTTCTAATGATGCTTGACTTAATTTCTTTTTTATAATAGGATCAATTACCACGATAAACTCCTGTACTTGAGTATGCCCGGCACTAGGCGATCTGTGTGCATTTTTAAGTAGTTTATTTATTATTTCTGTTGGAATCTGTCTGTCTTGTTTATATTCTCTTATCATCTTTCTTTTCTTAACTACTTCATCGAAATCCATTGTGATGTATACGATACTCAATGATAAAAATCGATAATAGGTAATAGTAGATGAGTCACTTAGAACACTTTACGTTTGATACGTTTTCGATTATTCTTCGATGATATTAATAGTCACTATTATTGAAGTAGGATGATATTCACAGAAATATGAGAACGTCCTTGGCTGACCTGAAATGAAAATAATCTCTGAAGATTCTCCTTCATCTAAACCCCCTTTTCGCTATTTCCTCACCTTCAGATGTAGTTATTTTAAGTTCATGAAAGCAGACTCCACCTCGCCTTCTAGAACGATTTACCATGTCGTGCGTTCTTGCACTTCAACAAATAATGACTCCTTCAGTCCCACCAAAACAATAATTACGTCAGTTGATTGTACTATTAACACTAAAAGGAGGTCTTTGTTTGAAGACTAGAACGCTTGGAAAAAATGGACCGCAGCTTTCCCAGGTTGGGATGGGATGCATGGGAATGTCGGATTTTTATGGTAGCAAAGAGACAAGAGATGACAAAGAAAGTTTAGCAACAATAAACTTGGCAGTGGAGGAAGGTATTAACTTCTTTGATAC
>Ga0105091_10001025_pt1 | contig 12048 bp, 7 predicted proteins | sample PPLLak1March2015_FD_87022 | JGI IMG/M metagenome (GOLD analysis project Ga0105091, IMG submission 87022) | Freshwater sediment microbial communities from Prairie Pothole Lake near Jamestown, North Dakota, USA - PPLs Lake P7 Core (1) Depth... | ecosystem: Environmental > Aquatic > Freshwater >... | reverse complement strand
TAGATCATGTAGGTATCGTTGAACACGGCGGGCAGGCGGCGGAAGGTCACGTCCTTGGGCAGTTTCTTGACCCAGGCATTGAGTGTGGGTTCCAGGTCGTTGCAGTGCGGGCAGGCGTAGGAAAAGAATTCCAGAACCTCGATGTTGTTGCCGGTTTCCGTGGCTTGCATGGGCGAGACCGGCGTGTATTGCTTGCCCGCCACCAGTTCGGCGTGGGCCGGGATGCTCCAGGCAAGGGCGAGGCACAGTGAGGCAAACAACAGACGCAGTAGGGCAAAATTCAATTTCATCACAGGGTTTCTCCTTTAGTGTTGTTCAGGCTAGTGCGCCTGGTCATGTACCTTGACCAGACTGGTGCTCACGCCATTCTGGGTCAGGGTGGTGCGCATGCGGTTCAGATCATCTACATTGTAATAGGGACCGACTCTTACCCGGTGCCAGATGCCCTTGTCCGGGACGGTGACGGTCTGGATAATGGCTTCTACACCCATCAGCGCCAGCTTGGCCTTGAGGTTGTCGGCCTCCCCCTCGCTCTGGAACGCCCCCGCCTGCAGGTAATACTGGCTTTTGGCGGCGCTCTCGGAATCCTGCTGTTTGATGTCCTTTTCGCTGACGGGTTCCTCGATGCCAGGCAGGATGGTATAAAAATCGAAACGCGGTTTTTCTGCCGCCTTGGCTTTACCTTCGACCGGTTTCTCCGCCGGGTTTTCTGGAGTGAGCGATGCCTTGTCGCCGACGGCCGGTTCGGGCTTGCGTTCCAGGAAGGGGCTGGGACTTCCCTTGATGACGACAGCCACTGCCAGCGCAATGGCAAGGCCGATGAACATGCCGATAAAAATGCCGGCAAGCATGGGGTTGCCCGATTTTTTCGAAGAAGTGCTTCTGGATGCGGGTTTGTAGTCGCGGCTCATGAGTTTTTCAATCGGTGCGTTACATTTTTTCCGGACTGCTCACGCCGAGCAGGTTCAGCCCATTCTTGAGCACTTGCCGGGTAGCGGTGATGAGGGCGAGGCGCGCGAATTTAACGCCCTCGTCCTCGACCAGGAACTGTTGCGCGTTGTAGTAACTGTGGAGTTCCCCAGCCAGGTCCTTGAGATAATAGGCGATCTGGTGGGGCGCAAATTCCCGCGCCGCGCTTTCCAGCGTTTCGCCGTAAGCTTCCAGGCGCTGCAGCAGGGCCAGTTCATGTGGCAGGTTCAGCAATGAAAAATCGACGTTTTTGCCCAGGTCTTCCAGGTCGCCGCCCCACTGCGCCAGCACGCTGCAGATGCGGGCGTGGGCGTACTGGATATAGTACACCGGATTGTCGTTGCTCTGCGATTTCGCCAGTTCGAGGTCGAAGTCCAGGTGCTGGTCGCTCTTGCGCAGCACGTAGAAAAAACGGCAGGCATCGTTGCCGACTTCGTGGCGCAACTCGCGCAAGGTGACGAAATCGCCGCTGCGCGTGGACATGGAGACTTTTTCCTCGCCGCGGTAAAGCACGGCAAACTGCACCAGCGGCGTCTCCAGCCTGCTCTCGTCGAGGCCCAGCGCCTTGATCGCGCCCTTGACTCGGGCAATGTAGCCGTGGTGATCGGCGCCCCACACGTCGACGATCATGTCGAAGCCGCGTTCGTACTTGTTGAGGTGGTAGGCGATATCGGAAGCGAAATAGGTGTACTGGCCGTTCTCGCGCTGCACCACGCGATCCTTTTCGTCACCGAAGGCGGTAGAACGGAACCACAAGGCGCCGTCCTGCTGGTAGAGATGGCCGTTGTTGCGCAGGGATTCCACTGCGCGCGCCACCAGGCCGCTGTCGAACAGGGATTTTTCCGAGAACCAGGTGTCGAAGGTGACGCCGAATTCCATCAGGTCGTTGCGGCCGTCGCCCAGTTGCTCGGTCAGGGCGAAATCATGCAAATAGGCATAATCGTCGCCGAGCAGCTTCTTCGCGTTGGCGATCAGGCCGTCCAGGTGCGCTTCATTTTGTTGCTTGGCCCATTTTTCGTCTTCCTTCAGCTCCTCCTCGGTAGCGCGGGGCGGCACGCCTTCCAGCAGGGTCCATGGCTGGTGGACGTAACGGTCACCATGCAGGCGCTTGATCTCTGCCGCCATGTCGCGCACATACTTTCCCTGATAGCCGTTGGGCGGAAAGGGCACGGCGATGCCGTTCAATTCCAGGTAGCGCAGCCAGGTGGACATTGCCAGGATGTCCATCTGCCGGCCGGCGTCGTTGATATAGTATTCGCGTTTGACGTCGAATCCCGCCGCTTCCAATACGCTGGCCAGACTCATGCCGAAGGCGGCACCGCGTCCGTGGCCAACGTGCAGTGGGCCAGTGGGGTTCGCGGAAACGAATTCCACCTGGACTTTCTTGCCCTTGCCCAGGGTGCTGCGGCCAAAAGCGTCGCCTTGCTCCAGAACCGTAGCGACGACGCGTTGTTTCGATGCCGGGCTGAGAAAGATATTGATGAAGCCGGCACCGGCGATTTCAGCCCTTTCCACCCAGGGTGAAGCCGGCAGGGCTTCCAGCAGGGCGCTGGCGATTTCGCGCGGATTGCGTTTCAGCGCCCGCGCCAGCTGCATCGCCAGGTTGCAGGCGTAATCGCCATGCTGCGCCTGCTTGGGGCGCTCGAGAACAATGATGGCCTCAACTGCATCGGGAGCCACAACGCGCAACGCCTGGCTAAAGAGATCGGTAAGGTGCTGTTTCAAGTCGTTCGCTCGGGATTTGCTAAAGCTCGTTATTCTAAAGCTTTCTATGGTCTGCCGCTAGAAATCGAGCGGGTCGACGTCGAGAGACCATCTGGTCTGGCGCGCATTGAGTGCTGAGAGAGCGGTGTACCAATGATGCAGGAAGCGCTGCAGGGTCTGGCGTGACTCTGCCTGTACCAGCAACTGGGCCCGTTCCCGTCCGGCGAGGCGGGCCATGGGGGCGGGTACGGCATCGTAAACAGTGATCGCGGGATCGTCCGCTCCGGCCAGGTTTCTGGCCTGGCGCAGAAAATCCAGCGCCGTTTCCAGCCGGGTGGCTTCGGCGCGCAGCAAGGCCTGGTGGCAAAAGGGCGGAAAGCCGGCCTGCTTGCGCTCCGCCAACTGTGTCGCGGCAAAGGCTTCATAGTCCTGGCGTAGCAGTGCCTCGAACAGCGGGTGGTCAGGAAACTGGGTCTGGATCAGCACCGTGCCAGGTTCCGCTGCCCGCCCGGCGCGACCGGCCACCTGCATCAGCAGGGCGAAGAGACGTTCCGCCGCGCGGAAATCCGCACTGTAGAGCGCACCGTCGACGTTGAGCGCACCGACCAGGGTGAGGCGCTTGAAATCGTGGCCCTTGGCCAGGATCTGCGTGCCCACCAGGATGTCCACCCGTTCCTCATGCACTTCATGCAGCATTTCCTTCAGGGAGTGCTTGCGCCGTGTGCTGTCGCGGTCTATGCGCAGGATGCGGGCGCTGGGGAAGTGTTCCGTCAGAACATCTTCCAGGCGCTGGGTGCCTTGGCCCACTGGCGCCAGGTCGGGGTTGCCGCAATCCGGGCAGGCGCGCGGGATGCGTTCTTCGTGGCCGCAATGGTGGCAGCGCAAACGCCCCTCGCGCAGATGCACCACCAGCTTGCTGGAACAACGCAGGCAGGGCGCGAGCCAGCCGCATTGATTGCACGTCAGGACCGGGGCGTAACCACGGCGGTTGATGAACACCAGGCTTTGGCGCCCGCGTGCCAGGTTTTCGCCCAGGGCGCGCAGCAGCGGTGCGGTCAGGCCGTCGACCGGCTTTTCAGTGCGCAGGTCGATGCGGCGGATAGTGGGCAGTTGCGCCTCTTCCACCGCCCGCTGGGTCAGGCGCAACAGGCGGTAGCGCCCGGACAGGGCGTTGTGGTAGCTCTCCAGCGAGGGCGTGGCGGAGCCGAGCAGGATCGGTATATCGCGCTGCTTGGCGCGTGCCACCGCCATGTCGCGCGCGCTATAGCGCAGACCATCCTGCTGCTTGAAAGAGCCGTCATGCTCTTCGTCGACGATGATGAGTCCCAGTTCGGGCATGGGCGTGAAAACAGCCAGGCGCGTGCCGAGCACGATGCGCGCCTCGCCGGACTGGGCCAACAGCCAGTGGTGCAGGCGCTCCGTATCGTTGAGGCTGCTATGCAGGGAGACCACGGGAATGCCGGGAAATCGTGTCTGGAAGCGGGCTTCGAGCTGCGGGGTCAGATTGATCTCGGGCACCAGCACCAGCACCTGTCTGCCCTGTTCCAGCTGGCTGGCGGTGAGGCGCAGGTAGATTTCGGTCTTGCCGCTACCGGTGATGCCGAGCAGCAGCCAGGGAATGAAGCCTGGCGCAGCGGACTGTACTTCGGCAACCACTTCGCCCTGTTCCGGGTTGAGTTGTGGTGGCAGTGGGGCACAGGATGATGATGGAGTGGCGGCCAAGGGCGGGCGAGCTTCCTGCCGTTGTGCTATCCAGCCCAGCGCAAGCATTTCCTTGATGTGCTTGGCTGCGCTGGACGAGAGGGCGAGCAGCGCTTCGCGTGGCGCGGCGCCAGTCTGCTGCAGGTGTTGCAGCAGCTTGCGCCGCACCATTGCCCGCGCCGGCAGTTCATCGAGGAACGGCGCGTCCGCCGTCAGGGTATAGGTGCGGCGGCTTGGCAGCGTATTGGGCTGATCGGAGCGCAGACGCTGCGGCAGGGCGGTGAAAATCACCTCCCCCAAGGGGTGGTGGTAATAGTCGCTGCAAAACTGCAGCAGCGCCAGAATGTCCTGCGGCAGCGGAGGGGTGTCGCGGAACACCTGCAAAACCGGCTTGATTTGCGCGGCGGGATGATCGGAGTGGCTGGCGAGCGCAACGATCATGCCCACCATTTTCCGCCGGCCGAAGGAGACCAGTACCCGCCGGCCGATGTCTTCCTTGCCCACTGCGTCTGCACGATAGTCGAACAGGGTGGCAAGGGGGAGGTCGAGGGCAATGTTAAGTATCTGGGTCATCAGTTATTGACCCTGGTTTGGCGCATACATTTCAAGTCGAATCTACTTACTCGGTAGTAACTTGCTGTAGTGATAACGCTTTTTTAGTTACCCACAGAATCTGTGGATAACTCTGTGGGTAGTCATGGGCCAACAGGGGTAATTGCTTGCCAGGCAAGGACTTTTCCATTCCGCCTAGTTCCCGGGCGTATTAAAACAATCCATATAAAACAGCGAGTTGGTAAAAACGCATCAGAAAAATGACTTTTGTCTATTGACGCAGAGTCAATTACCCGAACTGTGCATAAAATCGCGTCATGAGTCGGGTCCGGCGTGCTTATTTATGGTATGCGCGGCTCAAATCATGCACGGCTTCCACCAGCGCGGCGGCATGCTCCGGTGGCGTGAACTGGGAAATGCCGTGGCCGAGGTTAAAGACGTGGCCCGAACCCTGGCCGTAGGAGGCCAAAATCTTGCCGGCTTCGCTGCGAATGGTGTCCGGGTTGGAGAACAGCACGGTGGGGTCAAGGTTGCCTTGCAACGCCACCTTGTCGCCGACGCGGCGGCGTGCTTCGCCGATATCCATGGTCCAGTCCAGCCCGACTGCGTCGCAACCGATGGCGGCGATGCTTTCCAGCCATAGTCCGCCGCCCTTGGTGAACACGATGCAGGGAATCTTGACGCCGTCTTTTTCGCGGATCAGGCCGCTCATGATCCTTTCCATATAGGCCAGGGAAAACTCGTGGTAGGCAGCATGCGACAGCGCACCGCCCCAGCTGTCGAAAATCATCACTGCCTGCGCGCCGGCTTCGATCTGGGCGTTGAGGTAGGCGGTAACGGAACGGGCATTGATGTCGAGGATGTGGTGCAGCAATTCAGGGCGGCTGTAGAGCATGGTCTTGATCAGCGTGAAGTCGCTGCTGCTGCCGCCTTCCACCATGTAGCAGGCCAGCGTCCAGGGGCTGCCGGAGAAGCCGATGAGGGGCACGGAGCCATCCAGCGCCTTGCGGATCTGGCTCACTGCGTCCATCACGTAGCGCAGGTGCACGTTGGGGTCGGGAACGGTAAGGTCGCGGATTTCCCACTCGTCGCGCAACGGGCGCTCGAATTTCGGCCCTTCGCCCTGGGAAAAATACAGGCCCAGTCCCATGGCGTCGGGGATGGTGAGAATGTCGGAAAACAGGATTGCGGCATCGAGCGGGAAGCGCGCCAGCGGCTGCAACGTCACCTCGGTGGCCAGGTCGGTGTTCTTGCACAGCGACATGAAGTCGCCGGCGCGCTCGCGGGTCTTGTTGTATTCCGGCAGGTAGCGCCCGGCCTGGCGCATCATCCAGATCGGGGTGTATTCGGTCGGCTGGCGCAACAGGGCGCGCAGGAAGGTGTCGTTTTTCAGTTTGCTCATGTTGATCTCGTTTCGTCTCCGATTTCCACGACCGGTTCGCCGGATTCGAGAAATTTCAGAGCAGTGGGGAATGTGGCCAAAAATACGGCTTTCAGGCGCAAGGTGGTCATGTTGCCGCAAGTCAGCCACAAAATCTGTGGGGGTGGCCCAAAGCGCCGGGAGAGTTCCATAAAGTCACTGTCCTTGGTGACAACAATGGCACCGGTTTTCTGTGCCGCTTTAAATATTTCATGGTCCGGTGCGTCGCGCAAGCCGATTTCTCGTAGTGGCTTGGCGTTTACTGGAAAATTTTCCTCCAGCCAGGGAGCGAGCGCTGGCGGCAATTGGGCATCCAGCCAGAGGATCATGCGGCGAGACGCGGGTACTCAGCGCGCTGAGCGGCAAATTGCAGGCAGGCTTGAATATCTTCTGGCTCAAGATCGGGAAAATCGGCCAGAATGGTTTCCGCCGGTACGTTTTCTGCCAGCATTTGCAGGATATCCGCCACGCGGATGCGCATTCCCCGGATGCAGGGCCGCCCTCCGCATATTTCCGGGTTGCTGGTGATGCGGTCGAGTAGATTTTTCATGACCTCTCCTAAGCAGGAACCAAAAAGGCGTAATGGGTAATGGGGAATGAGTGATGGTCGGCGGTTTTCATTACCCATTTCTCATCACCCATTACCCTATGGCCTATTCTCAACCCCTGATGATTGTTGCGTTTTGACATCATTTGACTGGTAAGAGCCTAAAGGCCCAGATATTCCAGAATGCCTTTTGCCGCCAAACGCCCTTCGTTGACCGCCGTCACCACCAGGTCGGAGCCGCGCACCATGTCGCCGCCGGCAAACACTTTCGGGTTGCCGGTCTGGAAGGCTTGCGCGTTGCCGCTCGCCACCACGCGCCCGGCTTGATCCGTGGCGATGCCGAAGTCGGCGAACCACGGTTGCGGATTGGGGCGGAAGCCGAAGGCGACGATAACATGGTCGCAGGGAATGATTTCCTCGCTGCCCGGAATCACTTCCGGCGTGCGTCGGCCGCGTGCATCGGGGGCGCCGAGCTGGGTGGTCACCAGCTTCACGCCCTCGACCTTGCCGTTGCCGACCACTTCCACCGGCTGGCGGTTCCACAGGAATTGCACGCCTTCTTCCTTGGCGTTGGTCACTTCGCGCTTCGAACCGGGCATGTTGGCCTCGTCGCGGCGGTAGGCGCAGGTGACGGACGCCGCGCCCTGGCGGATCGAGGTGCGGTTGCAGTCCATGGCGGTATCGCCGCCGCCCAGCACCACCACGCGCTTAGCCGTCATGGAGACGAATTCGCCCGGCAGATCGAGACAGTTGCGCACGTTGGAGATCAGGAACGGCAGGGCTTCCAGCACGCCGGGCAGGTCTTCGCCGGGGAAGCCGCCCTTCATGTAGCTATAGGTGCCCATGCCCATGAACACGGCGTCGAACTGGTCGAGCAGTTGCTGGAACGGCATGTCCTTGCCGATTTCGATGCTGAGACGGAACTCCACGCCCATACCTTCGAGGATCTCGCGGCGGCGCTTGACGACTTCCTTCTCCAGCTTGAATTCGGGGATGCCGAAAGTCAGCAAGCCGCCGATTTCCTCGTTGCGGTCGAACACCACCGGCGCGACGCCGTGGCGCACCAGCACGTCGGCGCAGGCGAGGCCGGCCGGACCGGCGCCGATCACGGCGACCTTCTTGCCGGTCTTGACCACCTTGCTCATGTCGGGACGCCAGCCTGCCTTGAAGGCCTCGTCGGAAATGTATTTTTCCACCTGGCCGATGGTCACCGCGCCGAAGCCGGTATTGAGGGTGCAGGCCCCTTCGCACAGGCGGTCCTGCGGGCATACGCGGCCGCAGATCTCGGGCAGGGAGTTGGTCTTGTGGGACAGTTCCGCCGCCTCGAACAGGTTGCCCTCGCGCACCAGCTTGAGCCAGTTGGGAATGTAGTTGTGCACCGGGCACTTCCATTCGCAGTACGGATTGCCGCAGGCGAGGCAGCGTCCGGCCTGCTCGCCTGCCTGCTCCGCACCGAAAGGCGCATAGATCTCGCGGAATTCCTGCTTGCGCACGTCGGCGGCTTTTTTGTCGCCGTCGCGGCGCGCGATATTGATGAACTGGAATACGTCGTCAGCCATTATTTTCCCCATTACTCGCTCGTTCAGCTTTTCAGCAGGCTGTCGAGATGCAGCGCTTTCGGTTTTACCAGCCAGAACTTGCCGACCACCTCGTCGAAACGGGCCAGCAGATCGCTGGCCTGTTCGCTGGCGGTTAGGCGGATGTGTTCTTCCAGGCTTGCGCGCAGGAAGTGGCGGTATTGTTCGGTGGATTCGGTATTGATGTGATTGATATCCACCAGCTCGTTGTTGTAGCGGTGTGCAAACTGGCCGTGCGCGTCGTACACCATGGCGAAGCCGCCGGTCATGCCGGCACCGAAATTGAGTCCGGTGTCGCCCAGCACGACGATGATGCCGCCGGTCATGTATTCGCAGCAGTGGTCGCCCGCGCCTTCCACCACGGCAATGGCGCCGGAGTTGCGCACCGCGAAGCGCTCGCCGGCCATGCCCGCGGCGTTGAGCTTGCCGCCGGTGGCGCCGTACAGGCAGGTGTTGCCGATAATGGTGGTGTTGAACGCCGCGAAAGCCGAGTCCTTGGGCGGGTGGATCACGATGCGTCCGCCGGCCATGCCTTTGCCCACATAGTCGTTGGCGTCGCCTTCCAGATTCAGCGTGAGACCCTTGTGGTTCCACACGCCGAAGCTTTGGCCGGCGCTGCCGCTGAGGTTCAGGGTCAGGCAATTGTCCGGCAGGCCTTCCGCACCGTGGGCGCGGGCGATTTCGCCCGACAGGCGCGCACCGATGGAACGGTTGGTGTTGTGCACCGCATAGCTCAGTTCCAGCGGCTGCCTGGCCTTGATCGCGGCGATCGCATCTGCCACCATCTGTTCCGCCAGTTCGCCCTTGTCGAAAGACGGGTTGGTGGCTTCCGTGCAGTAACGCGGTTCGCTGTCGGGGATGCTGCCCTGGTCCAGCAGCACGCCGATGTCGAGCTTCTGCTGCCGAGCGGACTCGCCCGGCAACACCTCCAGCAGGTCCATGCGGCCGATCAGCTCGTTCATGGTGCGCACGCCGAGACGCGCCATCAGTTCGCGTGTTTCCTGGGCGACGAAGGTGAAGTAGTTCATCACCATCTCGGGCAGGCCGATGAAGTGTTCCTTGCGCAGGCGTTCGTTTTGCGTGGCGATGCCGGTGGCGCAGTTGTTGAGGTGGCAGATGCGCAGGAACTTGCAGCCGAGGGAGATCATCGGCGCGGTGCCGAAGCCAAAGCTCTCGGCGCCCATGATCGCCGCCTTGATGACGTCCAGGCCGGTCTTCAGGCCGCCGTCGGTCTGCAGCCGCACGCGCGAACGCAGGCCGTTGGCGCGCAGCACCTGCTGGGCTTCGGTGATGCCCAGTTCCCACGGCGTACCGGCATACTTGACCGAGGCGATGGGGCTGGCGCCGGTGCCGCCGTCGTAGCCGGAAATGGTAATCAGGTCGGCATAGGCCTTGGCCACGCCGGCGGCAATCGTGCCCACGCCGGGTTCGGCCACCAGCTTGACCGACACCAGGGCTTGCGGATTGACCTGCTTGAGGTCGTAAATCAGCTGCGCCAGGTCCTCGATGGAATAAATGTCGTGGTGCGGCGGCGGCGAGATCAGCGAAATGCCGGGCTTGGAGCAGCGCAGCTTGGCGATCATCGGCGACACCTTGTCGCCTGGCAGCTGGCCACCTTCGCCCGGCTTGGCGCCCTGTGCTACCTTGATCTGCAGCACTTCGGCGTTGACCAGGTAATGCGGCGTGACGCCGAAGCGGCCGGAGGCCACCTGCTTGATCTTGGACATCTTGTCCGTGCCATAGCGCGCCGGGTCTTCGCCGCCCTCGCCGGAGTTGGAGCGGCCGCCGAGGCGGTTCATGGCTTGCGCCAGCGCCTCGTGGGCTTCGGGGGAGAGCGCGCCGAGGCTCATGGCGGCCGAATCGAAGCGCTTGAGGATGGCTTCCACCGGCTCCACTTCGTCGATGGAAATGGGGTTGGCGTCCAGATTCAACTTCATCAGGTCGCGCAACATTGCCACCGGGCGCTCGTTGACCAGTGCGGCGAAGCGTTTGTAGGCGACATAATCGGTTTTCTGCACGGCCTGTTGCAGTTCCATCACCACGTCCGGGTTGTAGGCGTGGTATTCGCCGCCAAACACGAACTTGAGCAGGCCGCCCTGGGACAGGGGTTCCATGGTGTTCCAGGCGAATTTCACCAGCTGCTTCTGGTCAGATTCGAAATCCTCGAACTCGGCGCCCTTGATGCGGCTTACCGTGCCGGGCAGGCACAGGGCTATGACTTCCTCGCCCAGGCCCACGGCCTCGAACAGCTGCGAGCCGCGATAGCTGGCGACGGTGGAAATGCCCATCTTGGAGAGGATTTTCAGCAGGCCCTTGTTGATGCCCTTGCGGTACTTGTAGAGCGCTTCGTTGAGCGTGTTGCCCTTGATCTCGCCGTCGCGGATCATCTCGTTGATCGCCTGGTAGGCGATGTAGGGGAACACTGCCGTGGCGCCGTAGCCGATCAGGCAGGCAATATGGTGCGGGTCGCGCGCGCTGCCGGTATCGACGATGATGTTGGAGTTGCAGCGCAGACCGGCGTCGATCAGGGCGTGATGCACCGCGCCGGTGGCGAACAGGGCGTGGATAGTCAACTTGTCCCTGCCGATGTTGCGGTCGGACAGCACCACGATCACCTTGCCGTTCTTCACGGCCTCAACCGCCTGTTGGGCAAGCGCCTGCAGCGCGGCCTTCAGGTTGGTCTTGGCCGGGTCGTAATTGAGTTCCAGCGTGACGCTGCGGTATTCGGGTTCGCTCAACGAAGTGAGCTTGGCGAATTTCTCGTGCGACAGCACCGGCGAACTGACTTCCAGGCGCTTGGCGTGTTCGGCGGTTTCCTCGAACAGGTTGCGCTCCGGGCCGAAGCAGGTGTTGAGCGACATCACCACCGCCTCGCGGATCGGATCGATCGGCGGATTGGTCACCTGGGCGAACTGCTGGCGCAGGAAGTCGAAGGGCGAGCGGACCTTTTGGCTCAAAACTGCCATCGGCGTGTCGTCGCCCATGGAGCCGATGGCCTCCTGGCCTTCCTCGGCCAGCACGCGCAGCACCTGGTCGCGTTCCTCGAAGCTGACGTTGAACAGTTTCTGGGCCACCAGCGCAGCGTCGGCGTCCATCACCTGCAGGCCGTTGTCCTCGTCGATGCCGGTTTCGAGGTGCAGGGCGTTTTCCTTCAGCCACTTGCGGTACGGCTGGGCGCCTTTTAGCTGGCTGTCGATGTCGTCGGACAGCAGCAGCTTGCCTTCCTGCAAGTCCACGGCGATCATCTGGCCCGGCTTGACGCGGCCCTTCTGCACCACGTCTTCGGGCTGGTACGGCCACACGCCGATTTCCGAGGCGATGGTGAAATGGCGATCCTTGGTGACGACAAAACGTGCCGGGCGCAGGCCGTTGCGATCCAGCGCACATACGCCGTAGCGCCCGTCGGTCAGCACCATGCCGGCCGGGCCGTCCCACGGCTCCATGTGCATCGAGTTGTATTCGTAGAAGGCGCGCAGGTCCGGGTCCATGGTCTGCACGTTCTGCCAGGCCGGCGGCACCATCAGGCGCAGCGCGCGGAACAGGCTGACGCCGCCCATCACCAGGCCTTCCAGCATGTT